>Ga0247842_10007678_pt1 | contig 11584 bp, 9 predicted proteins | sample LaCruzMarch2015__3_FD_192411 | JGI IMG/M metagenome (GOLD analysis project Ga0247842, IMG submission 192411) | Freshwater microbial communities from meromictic Lake La Cruz, Castile-La Mancha, Spain - LaCruzMarch2015_19m | ecosystem: Environmental > Aquatic > Freshwater > Lake | place: Spain...
GCGGGGTCCCGCCGCAAGTCAGTCAAAATCGCAGGCGGGAAAGACGCTATGATAAAAAAATTAATTATCCATACGGACGGTTGTTCGAGAGGCAATCCCGGGCCGTCCGGCATCGGGGTGCTGATACAGGACCACAAGAAGAAGGTGTTGAAAGAATCATACAGGTATCTCGGAGAAGCGACGAATAATATCGCCGAATACAGCGCCCTCATCCACGGGCTCGAAGAGGCCAGTATGATTGGCGCCGAAGAAGTAACGGTCTATATGGACAGTGAGCTTGTTGTCCGCCAGATAAATGGAGAGTACAGAGTGAAGGACGCTGTTATGAAGAGGCTCTTTGCCGACGCGATCCGTTTGCTCGGAGAGTTTAAGGCATTCGAGGTAAAGCATATCGACAGGTCTAAAAATAAAGAAGCCGATAAGCTGGCGAACAAAGCTATAAATCTCGCCGGCGTTTAGTATATATTTGAGGATATTTTTTAAGAGGACCGGATGATCGCTGAGTTTGTGAGGCGAAAGTGCTTCGCAGATTTGGAGGAAAGTCCGAGCTCCATAGAGCAGCGTAGCGGCTAACGGCCGCCCGCCGTAAGGCGAGGATATTCTGCTTCGCCATTCACTTCGGGAAACCGGGGTATGGCTTCGCAGAAATCTCTCCGAAGCTCAAACGCGAAAGCATTTGAGCGAAGGAGGATAAGAGCCACAGAGACGAGTCTGCTTCGCCCTTCAACCGGCTATATCGGGTAGGGCTTCGCAGGACCATGGTCCCATATAAGGGGCCTGCCCCTACGAAGCCATACCAGAATTTTTCCGGTTGATTGGCGAAGTAGGGTGAAACGAGGCAATCTCTACGCGGAGCAAGACCAAATAGGGCCGGAACATGGAGCTGCTCGCTCCTATTTCGTATACATCGAATGTCCGGCCGGGTAAGGTCGCTTGACCCACGGAGCGATCCGTGGGCTAGATAGATGATCATCTAAAAACAAAACTCGGCTTACGAGTCCTCTTAAAAAGCAGGGGCGGTACTTGAAAAAGTATCGCCCCTGCTTTTTTATTTTAGCGCCTTGACAAGGAATGGCGGATAATGTATACTTATGTCACGTAGTGGTTCAAAGTGGAGTAAAGGGGAGTACATATGTTTTACGGCGAACACGAGCATACAATAGACAAAAAGGGCCGGCTGATCATACCCTCTAAATTCAGGGAATCCCTGAAGGATTATGATATAGATAATCTCTATATAACCAGAGGCCTGGATAAATGCCTTTTTATGTTTACCGAGAATGAATGGAAATCTCAGGAGACGAAGTTCAAGACCATGCCTTTCACGAATCCTGAGTCGAGAAAATTCAACAGGTTATATTTTTCCGGGGCGTCACAGATAGAGTGCGACAAACAGGGGAGGATATTGATACCGAAATATCTTAAAGATTATGCCGGGATAAAAAGGGACGTTGTGATAATAGGCGTTTCGAATCGCATAGAGATATGGTCGAAGGAGGACTGGTCGGCGTACTACTCTAACTCCAAAGAATCCTTTGAGGATGTAGCGGAAAAGATCATGTTACAGGAGGGCTAAAGATGATGAACGCTATTATCTCGAAACAGATGATGAAGAATAAAAAACCGGAATCATATATGGCCAATGTCGGATCGTCTCTTGAAAGGATAAGGAAGGCGAGAGCTTTAAACTGCGGGGCAGATTACATAGGCATAGACTCGCTGGTAATGAAGATGCTTCCGTTCATCAGGCAGGCCGGGCTGTACTAAAAGATGCACCAGCCGGTCTTAAAAGACGAAGCTCTGAAATTCCTGGATCTTAAGGCCGGCGACCTGGTTCTCGACGCGACAATAGGCGGGGCCGGGCATTCAAGAGAGATACTTAAAGTAATAGGCCCTTCCGGAAAACTTATAGGGTTTGACGCGGATCCGGAAGCGATAGCGCGGTCGGGCGAGGCGCTAAAAGAATTTGAAGGCTCTTTTATATTGTTCAATGAAAATTTCAGGTCCCTGGGCCGGGTGCTGGACGAACAGGGAATAGGCCCGCTGGACGCCGCACTTTTCGACTTCGGGATATCGTCATTTCAGATGGACGACGCATCCAGAGGTTTTAGCATAAAAGCGAGCGGGCCGCTGGACATGAGGATGGATTCGAGGCTCGCGACAAAAGCCTACGATATAGTTAACAGGTTACGGGAAGAAGAGCTCTCGGGGATAATAAAAGATTTCGGCGAGGAGCGTTTTCATAACAGAATAGCCCGCGCTATAGCGCAGGAGCGGAGCAGGAAAAAGATCGAGACTACCGGGGAGTTGGCCGCGGTGATCCATAAGGCGGTCAGGTCGCGGTACGAGAGAGGCAGGATAGACCCGGCGACGAGGACTTTTCAGGCCATAAGGATAGCGGTCAATGACGAACTCTCCGCTATCAAAGAAGGCCTCGAGCAGGCGATATTAAGGCTCAGTCCCGGAGCGCGTATCTCGGCTATATCGTTCCACTCGCTTGAAGACAGGATAGTGAAGAATATGTTCAAAGAATATTCGGCTCAGGATAAGCTTAAGATCATGACCAAGAAGCCTGTGAGGCCCGGGGAAGAAGAGTCAATGAATAATCCCAGGTCCCGCAGCGGACGCTTAAGAGCCGCGGAAAGGGTTTAAGAGTAATATGAGATTCGCAAAGTCATTAATTCCGGTTATCATATTTACGGTGGCTTCGCTTGCGTATGTTCATCAGCAGGTGGAGCTGGTCAAGATGAGCTATTACATTGAGAAGAAGGAAAAGGCGCTCAATGAGATACTTGACCGGAATGATCAGCTAAGTTATAATATTAAAAACCTGGAATCGCCATCGAGGCTTGAGCGTATCCTGGTTTCGAAAAATATAAACATAACCTTCCCACGAAAAGGCCATGTTTTGAAGATGGCTAAACCTGTGATAGTATACAGGGCCCAGGATATCCGTCAGGTCGGCCTTGAGAGGAAGGTTAACATATTCGGGTTTTTGGACTTCTTCGTATCCAGGGCCGAGGCCCAGGCCAAGGAATAACACTTCGACAAGCCCGGTTTTGATGCCGGGTTCGTCCGGAGAGATAGACAGAAGCTTTATTCGTGCATAGCGGAATCCTCAGAAAACGGCAATTGGCCGTCTTCGTATTTTTCATTGTTTCACTGTCCATTCTTGTATTACGTCTCCTATATATACAGGTCATAAGGTATGGTTTCTATAAATCCATAGCCGATAATCAGCATAACGTCTCCGTAGAGATACCCTCCAAGCGCGGCACTATATTCGACAGGAATATGCGGGTCCTTGCCGTAAATCTTAATATAGATTCCGTCTTCGCGAACTGCCGGGTAATAAAAAATAAGAGGCTCGCCGCCGCGTCTCTTTCAAAAGCGCTTAAGATCGACCAGGATAAGATATATCGGAAACTCGAACTGGATAAGTCCTTCGTCTGGTTAAAGAGAAAGATAACGCTGGAGGAGTCGGACGCCGTAAAGAAACTTAAGATAGAAGGCATCGATATGGTGAAAGAATCCGAGAGGTCCTACCCGGATAAATCTTTGGCCTGCCACGTGATAGGGACCGTCGATATAGACAATAACGGTCTGGAGGGGCTGGAACTATATTACGATAAGTATCTCAAGGGGGAATCGGGGTGGGTGGTATCGACGCAGGACGCGAAACGTAAGATCCTCGAATCCTATCAGTATGAATTCATACCGCCTAAGAACGGTTTCAATATCGTGCTTTCGATAGACGAGGTAATACAATCCATAGCCGAGAGGGAATTGGCGCTCGCGTTTGAAAAATTCCACGCTAAAGCCGCGTCCATCATAGTCATGGATCCCCGCACCGGCGACGTGCTCGCGATGGCGAACTTCCCTAACTATGATCTGAATGACTTCAAGGGCCGCTCGCAGGAATCTATAAGGAACAGAGCCATAAACGATTTCTTCGAGCCGGGCAGCGTATTTAAGATAGTTACGGCGAGCGCCGCATTAGAAGAGAAGGCGGTGAGCCTGACAGATAAGTTCGATTGCGAGAACGGTGAGTGGCGCATAGGCCGAAGGACATTGCACGATCATACTCCCCATGGCATTATGACGTTCAAAGAGATAATTGAAAAATCGAGCAACATCGGGACGGTCAAGGCCGCGGCCAAGTTCGGGCAGAACATCATGTATAAGTACATTAAACTATTCGGTTTTTATGATAAGACCGGGATAGACCTGCCGGGAGAAGTAGCGGGTATGAACAGGCCGGTGGCCAGATGGTCCGGAGTGAGCATGTATGCTATACCTATGGGGCAGGAAGTCACGACAACCGCGATACAGCTTGCCTGCGCCATAGCGGTCATAGCCGATAACGGCTATATTGTGCGCCCGAGGATAGTAAAGCAGATAACCGATCCTGCCGGTCGTGTTATAAAGGATTTTCCGGTCATAGTTCCGAGGAGGGTAATATCGACCGATACCGTCCTTAAGATGAGGAGCGTGCTTAAAGGCGTTGTGGAGACCGGCACAGGTAAGAAAGCAAAGTTGGAGGACTACACTGCGGGAGGAAAGACCGGCACAGCCCAGAAAGTGGAAAACGGCGTCTATTCCCCGGATCATTTTGTCGGGTCCTTCATAGGGTTCGCTCCGGTAGAAAAGCCGGTGATCGCCGTGGTCGTGAGCATAGACAGCCCGCATCCGATATATTTCGGAGGCGATGTCGCCGCACCTGTGTTTAAAAATGTCGTCAATGATACGCTGAGATACTTAAACTCGAGATGAGGCCTGTTAAGATATGCTATTGAAGGATGTTTTACGTGGTGTGAAATGCAGCCTCTCAGGCGGGAGCGCCGATATGCCTGTAGAATCCGTAACGGACGACTCCCGCTCGGTCAAGGCCGGGTGTCTGTTCGTGGCCGTAAAGGGGAGTGCTAAAGACGGCAGGCTTTTTATAAAAGATGCTATTAAGAAGGGCGCACGCGCGATAGTTTCGGATAAAGATTTTGAAGCCGGTGACGGGCTTGCCAAGATCATAGTTGCCGATCCAAGGACCGCTCTCGCGAACATTGCGTCAAATTTCTACGGTAATCCTTCGGAATATATAAAGGTAATCGGGATAACCGGAACGAACGGCAAGACTACCATCACATATCTGATCGAAAGCATACTGAAATGCGCCGGGATAGAGCCGGGAGTTATAGGAACGGTGAGTCACAGGTTAAGAGGAAGCGTCTTGCCGTCTAAAAACACTACGCCCGGCATACTTGAGGTCCAGTCGCTTCTTTCAAAGGTGCGCGGGGACGGTGCTCCGGCGTGCGCGGTTATGGAGATCTCGAGCCATGCCCTTCATCAGGGCCGTGTGGAAGGCGTTGGGTTCGACGTCGGCTTATTCACGAACATAACGAGCGATCATCTCGACTACCATAAGACGCGTTCGGAATATTTCAAAGCGAAGTCTAAATTGTTCGCTCATCTTAAGAAGGGCGGCACGGCGATATTGAATAACGATGACGCCGCCGTAGTTTCCCTGGCCAGTTCGCTCGGTGGAAAAGTTATTACCTACGGTATGGTGGAGGGCTCGGATGTCAGGGCCGTCGAAGTAGATGTCTCCGTGGATGGCTCGACTTTTACTGTGACCACGCCTCGAGGCCCGATCGATATCAGGACAAGCCTTATAGGCCTTCATAATGTGTCAAATTGCCTTGCCGCAATTGCCGCGGCGCAGGCAATAGGCGTAAAGAATGACGCGATAGCGTGCGGGGTAAAAAACACTTTATCCGTTCCAGGCAGGCTCCAGTCCATAGACGAGGGGCAATCTTTTAAGGTCTTTGTGGATTACGCCCATACAGAGGACGCTCTCGGTAATGTCCTTCAGGCGTTAAGATCGAATGCTCGTGGAAAGATAATAACCGTATTCGGGTGCGGAGGTGACAGGGATAAGTCGAAAAGGCCTCTTATGGGAGTCGCCGCCTGCCGTTTTTCGGATCATGTCATAATAACTTCGGATAATCCAAGATCCGAGGATCCTCTTGATATAATAGGGGATATAGAGTCCGGTATAAAAGACGGATTTTCCAATTATAAGTCGATCCCTGACAGAAAAGAAGCGATAGTGGCGGCGCTCGAGAGCGCCGGCAGCGCCGATATTGTGGTTATTGCAGGTAAGGGGCATGAGGATTATCAGATAATAAAAGACAAGGTGATTCATTTTGATGATAGGGAAGTAGCGAGGGAAGCGCTGCGGGAGATTAAAATAACATGAAAATAAGCGAGATCGTCAAGGTAACGCGCGGGAAACTTTTATCCGGAGATCCGGATACGGATGTTGATCTGTCGCGCGTTTTAACCGACTCCAGGACGGTCGGCAAGGGGAGTTTCTTCATCGCTCTTAAAGGCCCGAACTTCGACGGCGGTAAGTTTGTCGCCGAGTCTTTCGCGAAAGGCGCTATAGGAGCCATTGCGGCCTCCGGTGAGGCCGCCGGAACGAAGATATTTATAAAGGTAAAGGACGCCACCGACGCGTTTGGGAGGATAGCCGCGGCTCACAGGAATAAATTTAAGATACCGGTGATAGGGATCACCGGCAGTAACGGGAAGACCACGGTTAAGGATCTTGCTGCGGCGATATTAGCGAGTAAATATAATGTTCTCAAGAACGAAGGCACCGATAATAATCATATAGGCGTTCCGAAAACTCTTCTCAAACTCAATAAGAGTCATAAGGTGTGCGTCCTTGAACTCGGGACGAACCATCCCGGCGAGATAAAGAAACTTTGCGAAATAGCGTCCCCGACCACCGTAGTGATAACGAACATAGGGCCTTCTCACATCGAATTTTTTGGAGACCTGGAAGGCGTCTATAGGGCTAAGATTGAGATATTGTCTTCACCGAAAGGACCTAAGAGCACAGTTATAATAAACGGGGATGACAGGTACCTTAAAAGGATAAGGGCAGGGGGTAGAAGGTTAATAAAATTCGGATTTGACGAAGAGAACGATTACAAGGCCTCTATTATCGGGTCGGACAATGATAAGGTGTCTTTTTCGGTGAATTCGGACAGGATATTCGTATCCCGTCTTCTCGGAACCCATAATGTGTATAACGCTCTTTGCGCGATAGCTATAGGCCGGTCACTGGGTCTTCCATATCCGGCAATAATAAAAGCGGTGGCATATTTTAAACCGACGAGAATGAGATTAGATATCGGGAAAATACGCGGTATAGATGTAATAAATGACGCGTACAATTCAAACCCCCAGTCTATGTCCGCAGCCCTTGAAGTGCTGGAGAATTATCCGGCTCGTTCGAAATGGGTGGTCTCCGGAGATATGTTCGAACTTGGAAGTAAGGCTGAATATTTTCACAGGATGATAGGTGTCCTGGTCGCCAAGTCCGGCGCCGACGGTTTGTTGACCATAGGGAAACTTTCAAAATTCACATCGGCCGAAGCGTACGCTTCCGGGATGCGTAAAGAAACATTGTGGCACTGTCCTGATCATGCCGCTGCCTCCAAAATACTCGGAAAGGTAGCCAAGCCCGGAGACCTTATTTTGGTCAAGGGCTCAAGAGGCATGAAGATGGAGAAAGTGCTGGAACGATTTAAAGAAAGATAAAACGGAGACACATGCTTTATTATATTTTTTATCCTTTAAGGGAATGGTGGTTCGGGTTTAACGTATTCAAATACATAACATTCAGAGCCGTCATGGCCAGCCTTACGGCGTTCTTGATATCGGTTATATTGGGGCCGATAGTGATAAAGTGGCTTAAGCGGCTTAATTTCGGCGAGAATATAAGGAGAGAGCACGTCGAGAGTCTGTATGCCATACAGAAACACAAAGAGGGAACCCCGACGATGGGCGGGATCCTGATAATATTGGCGATAGGCCTTTCCACAATACTATGGAGCGATATCACAAACCAGTATGTTCTCGTAACCCTCGCCTCGTTCTTGTGGCTTGGCCTGATAGGGTTTAGCGACGATCATACGAAGATAATGAAGAAGAGGAGCCTGGGCTTAAGGCCGAGGGCGAAACTCCTGGGGCAGTTCGTGCTGGGGCTTCTGCTGGCCCTGTATATTATATTCTGCACTCCGATACCGTCGGCGTTGTCGGTGCCGTTTGTTAAGAGCTTCGTACTTAATCTCGGTATCTTCTACGTGTTATTTGTGATATTGGTTATGGTGAGCGCTTCCAACGCCGTGAATCTGACCGACGGTCTCGACGGCCTGGCGATAGGCTGCACAATAATCGCCGCTTTATCTTACGCTATACTTACTTATGTGACCGGCAATTTTAAACTGGCGGAATACCTGAACATCTTCTATCTTCCCGGAGCCGGAGAGCTTACGGTTTTCTGCGCCGCTATGATAGGCGCCGGATTGGGGTTCCTGTGGTTTAATTCGCATCCGGCCACCGTATTCATGGGCGATACCGGGTCGCTGGCGATCGGCGGCGGGCTTGGCGTGGTGGCGATATTCATAAAGAAAGAACTTTTACTGTTCCTGGTCGGAGGCATATTCGTAATAGAGGCGCTCTCAGTCGTGCTTCAGGTGATCTGGTTTAAGACGACGAAGAAGCGACTCTTCCTCTGCTCTCCGATACATCACCATTTTCAGCTTCTCGGCTGGGCGGAGTCGAAGATCACCGTGCGGTTCTGGATAGTCGCGATCGTCCTGGCTCTAGCGAGCCTCTCGACGCTCAAGTTGCAGTAGAATACTACAGCGCCAGTTTAGGGCTACCCGGACAGTGGGTTTCACCTAATTTTGCTTATCAAGGATTATAAGGTTTAATGCAGGTATAACATTTATCTATTATCGGTGGTGTTCGACGCTTAAAAGAGTTTGCATTTAGTGAAGTACAGCGCAAAATTTATACGGTTCAACCCACATGTCCGGGTAGCCTTAGACGGTCGCTTTAAAAAAGGAGCGTAGCTAGTAATTTTCTTATGTATGAATGGTGGGCGATGAGCCTCCCTGATGTATTTGAGTTAGAACCATACGATTCGCTGCATCTTTGGAGGTTATTTCGGCAAAGCCTACGGGATATTGCCGGAGCGAATGTTGTAAAATTTTGATACCTCTTGGCGGTACAGAACGGACGCTGAAACTGCTCTATAGAGGCCCGTATTCTTTATGGCGGGGCCTCCTAGTCCCGCCCTTAGAAAGTTTTGTACGCAGGTTCAGCGGCCATCAAAATTTTACCACAGCAAATTTGGACGCCTATCCAAATTTGCGGCGAGCGGAGGCAATGCCCGTAGGCTTTGCCGAAAAGAAAACGCCTGCTGAAAAGCAAAATTAGGCGAAACCCACTGTCTGGGCGGCCCAAGTTGCTGTCGAAATGCTGAAAGAAAATTACAAGCGGAGCGGAACATATGAACGTAAAAAACAAGAAGGTCACGGTTATAGGGATAGGGAACAGCGGATTCAACGCTGCAGTTCTATTGGCTGAGAACGGCGCCATAGTGAGGACTACCGATTCCGGAAACTCGCCGGAGACGAAGGAAGCCGCGAAATTATTGAAAGAGAAGGGCGTCAGCGTCGAGACCGGTGCGCATACCGAGGATTTCGTGAAAGGCAGCGAGCTTGTGGTCACCAGCCCAGGCATTGAATATTATTCGCCCGCTTTGAAATGGGCCGCGAAGCACAAGATCCCTGTGATCGGCGAGATGGAACTGGGTTTTCGGTTCTGTAAGGGCAGGATAATAGCGATCACCGGGACTAACGGAAAGACTACCGTGACGACGCTTATAGGCGCCATACTTAAAGACGGCGGCTTCGATACGATCGTCTGCGGCAATATCGGAAATTCGCTATGCGGAGAAATAAATTGGATAAAAAAAGATACATGGGTGGTTCTGGAGGTCAGCTCTTTCCAATTGGAGACGATAGAAAATTTCAGGCCGGAGATAGCCGTTATATTGAATATAACCGACGATCATATGGATAGATATTCGAAATTTGAGGATTATTTCAAGGAGAAGCTGAAGATATTCAAAAATCAGGAAAAGAGCGACACTCTTATTCTGAATTACGATGCGGGAAATCTGAGGACTCTTAAGGATAGGACTCGCTCGAACGTCCTGTTCTATTCGAGAATATCGACAACCAACGGCGCCTGCCTTAAAGGCGGCGCGATATTCGCGCTGTCTGGTGGCGCTAAGAAAGAGATATGCAGGACGGCCGACATAAGATTAAAAGGGTTTCATAACGAGGAGAACGTCCTGGCCGCATCGCTCGCCACGTCAGTAGCCGGAGTCAAACCCGAATCGATAAGGAAGACCGTGATGGGCTTTAAAGGTCTCCGACATAGATTCGAGACGGTCGATACGATAGACGGCGTCGAGTATATAGACGATTCGAAGGGCACGACGGTCGACTCGACCAGGAGGGCTCTGGATTCATGTGAAAAGCCTGTAATATTGATAGCCGGCGGTAAAGACAAGTACAGTGATTATGGTTCGATAAAAGATACGATAGGCCAGAAGGTCAGGGATCTTATACTCATAGGAGAGGCCAGAGCCGCCATAGCTGAAGCCCTTAATGGAATTTCGGCTACGCATCGCGCCGAGACTTTGGAGGATGCGGTGGATATGGCCAGGGATCTGGCTCAGGAAGGCGACATAGTGATGCTCTCGCCGATGTGCTCGAGTTTCGATATGTTTAAAAGTTACAAGCACCGTGGAGAAGTATTCAGGAGCGCGGTTCAGAAGATAAGCCAAAAACGGCAGAAAGTTTAAAGATACACAGTGAGAAGCGTCAGGATATCAATATTCGTTACGGTCGCCACGCTCGTGGCCATAGGCATAGTGATGATATATTCCGCCAGCGCGATATACGCGGACACTACCATGAAAGACAGCATGTATTTTCTGAAGAGGCACATGGTATATGTGGCAATAGGTTTTACGCTGATGATATTGGCGATGTTCGCGGACCTTTCCAAATTAAGGGCGTGGGTGAAGCCGATAATGCTTGTAGCCATTGCATTGCTCGTGCTGGTCCTCATTCCGCACATAGGAAGAGAAACTTCGGGAGCCAGACGATGGTTCAGGCTCGGAATGATCAATTTTCAGCCTTCGGAGTTCGTTAAGATAGCGATAATACTCTACATGGCCGATTTCATATCGCGGAAAGAGGCCGTAATAAAGACTTTTCGGTACGGCTATCTTCCGGCTATGGCTGTCCTTGGGCTTACGGTGGGTCTGGTGCTTGTCGAGCCGGATCTTGGCACCGCGGTAACCATATCGGTCATAACCGTATTGATGCTTTTTGCCGGAGGATTGAGACCCGCCTATATAATGGCGTCGCTATTCGCGAGCCTCCCGGTATTATACGCGCTCCTTTTCAGGATATCGTACAGGCGTAAGCGCATGATGGCGTTCCTTAATCCCTGGGCCGACAGACGGGGGACCGGCTTTCAGATAATTCAGTCATTCGTCGCGCTCGGTTCAGGCGGGCTTTTCGGCGTAGGGCTGGGCCAATCCAGACAGAAATTATTCTACCTTCCGGCCTCTCATACTGATTTTATATTTTCGATAATAGGCGAAGAACTGGGGTTTATAGGGACGGCGTCGGTAGTAGTGCTATTCGGT
>Ga0247842_10007682_pt1 | contig 11579 bp, 7 predicted proteins | sample LaCruzMarch2015__3_FD_192411 | JGI IMG/M metagenome (GOLD analysis project Ga0247842, IMG submission 192411) | Freshwater microbial communities from meromictic Lake La Cruz, Castile-La Mancha, Spain - LaCruzMarch2015_19m | ecosystem: Environmental > Aquatic > Freshwater > Lake | place: Spain...
AAGAGGCAATTGCCATGATCCGAAGCCTGAAGAGCTACAAAATCATTGAAGGCGTAAGGGGCCAGGAGGGTGTGAATGAAGAACTTTTTGCCGATGTAATGCAGCGACTTTCTGCACTTCTCAGCGTGGCTCCCGAGATTGTTGAACTTGATTTTAACCCGCTCCTGGGGAAAATGGACAGGGTGGTGGCTGTGGATGCGAGAATCTGCCTGAAAAAATGACGAATTACAAGTGACGAGTGACAAGTGACAAGTGACAAGTGACGAGTGACAAGTGACGAGTGACGAGTGACAAGTGACGAGTGACATTTCATCTATCGTGTCCCGTGTCACGTGTCCCGTGTCACGTGTCCCGCCTTCTTCGTCCCGTGTCCCGTGTCCCGTGTCCCGTGTCCCGATTTTAAGCGAATCCCAGCTGTTGCAAAAAAATCAATGCCAATCCTGGTTTCAGGACAAGGGTGAATATCACGCCAAAGATGGCGCCCCACAGGTGGGCATCATGCCCGATATTGTCGCCACCTCTTTTAGCCATGTAATATTCATAGGCAACATAGAGTATCCCGAATATCGGGGCAGGAATAGGTACCGGGATGAAAAACAGGAAAATCTCACCCGTGGGGTAAAGAATAATACTTGCAAAAACCACCGCTGCCACAGCGCCTGAGGCGCCAACTGCATTGTAAAATACATCATTCTTATGCTTTCCGAAGGCAGGAACAATTGCCAGGATAAGTCCTCCGCAATAGAGTAAGATGTAATAGAATCCCGACTTCCCGGGGAAATAAAAACTGAAGTAAGTTTCAACGATTACCCCAAATGAGTAGAGAACCAGCATGTTGATGAAAAGATGCACATATCCGGCGTGCACAAATCCATAGGTGAAAAACCGGTACCAATGGTTGGCGTGTTTGGCATCGTAGGCATTGAATTTAAGTTTTGCAAACAGTTCTTCGTTATTCAGCGCAAAAACTGAGATGACTGCCGTGATGAATATGATGATGTAGGTTAGGACCATAATAAATAGCGAGGTAGCGAAATAGCGAAATAGCGAAATTAATTGGTTTTTTCTATGGGTTGTTCTTTGGTGAAGTCGATTTCGGAACCAAGCACACTGTGAGGTATAAGGAAGATAACAAGCAGAACGATGGATGCCACGACCGGCCATAGCCTGTTTTCGCGATTCTTTTTCAAAACAAACAGGGCAATTACCCAGAAGATAAATGCAACCAACGATTTGTTGTCGGTCAGGTCATGCCCGAAAGGCCATCCGGTCCAGTATGCATCGAAGGAGAATTTCTGAACAATGGGCCCCAGTACCAATCCGCCGAGCAAGAGTGTCACAACAGTAATCCAGGTATAAATATAGGTGTGTTTGCTTCTGAATATAACCATCAGTCCGGTCAATGTTGAAAAAAGCATAGCCATAAAAATGAAGAAAATGTGCGGTAAAAGAACATATCCCGGAACAAATCCCTTGTATCGCAAAACGGCAGGATGATCGAGTAATTGATAATGCTTATCGCCCTGGAGGAGTGTAACTTCATACATTATTTTCCCGGCAGCCTCCTGGTGCGGAAGATATCCGATGAGGGTATCGCCCTTACGCTGCATGGTTTGGGTTTGCCAGGTATCATAGCTCTTAAACCGGCGTAATTTCAATTCTCCTTTGATGGAGGAGTCAGCCGCAACAATCTTTATCGGGGCATCATCCGACCCGTCGTAGGTTCTGATCAGCCTGTATTTAATTTCCTGCCCGCCTATTTCCACCTTGCCCCGCACCGGATAGGAAGGTCCGGTCATGCGCTGATAAACTGCGATAGTCAGCGTGAAAGCAATGGCAAATAACCAAATGAATATGTTTTTCATTGTATTAATCAATGTTGTTGGCTTTGAATCCATCATTGAGTCCATTCCGAAAAGTCAAGTTCAACGAAATAAGAACACTGAGCGGAGTCGAAGTGTGCATAATTTCAGCCTGTTGCATACTTCGACTTCGCTCAGCATCCAATAAGCTGACTTTTCGGAGTGGACTCATAATCAGATTTAAAAAAAATTAAGCCCGGCAAAGATAATTATTTGATCTGATATTTGCGCAGCAGATCATATGCAACTTGATGAATATTTGTCCGGATGTTCAGTTCTGATAGCTTGTGATTGCCCGCATTGGGATAAACCCGATTGGAAAGGAAAATGTACAACAGGTCATTTGAAGGATCGGCCCAGATGTAAGTACCGGTAAATCCCGAATGTCCGTAACTTTCACGGGATGTTCCTTTACAACTGGGGCCATCGGGGGCGTTATGTAACATTGGTTTATCAAAACCGAGCGCCCTGCGGTTGCCTTTTTCAGGAAACTGAACATGGGTATACTCCCTGATGGTAGCGGGCAACAGGTAGTCTTTACCGCCATAACTCCCATCCTGCAGAAGCAACTGGAGAATAACGGCCAGGTCATAAGCATTGCTGAAAAGGCCCGCATGGCCCGATACACCGCCTGACATAGCGGCTCCCGGGTCATGCACATCGCCCCATATAAGCTGGTTGCGGAATACGGTATCATATTCCGTCGGGATTATTTGTGAAAGGGGAAATCTGTTCCGGGGATTGAAGCCCATAGACTGCAAACCAAGGGGCCGGTAAAAGGTTGTGTCGAGGTAGTGGTCAAAACCCATACCGGTTAATTGTTCAACTACCATCCGCAGCATGTAAAATCCAAGGTCGCTGTATTTATAATCCCGGTTTGGGCGAAGCGGCGAGTCTTTAATCAGTTTGAAAATTGTGTCGGCATAATCCTTGCGGATATATAGGTTTTGTGCCACCCTGACCGGGAATTCGGGGGATTGTTCTGCCTGATAAATTGCCGGGTTGGGATGTGCATTCAGCAGTGTTGATTTGTAAAACGGAATCCAGTCCTGCAATCCTGCCTGGTGAGCCATGATGTCGCGGATACGCAGATTTGCTTTGTTGCTTCCTTTTAGCGTGGGAAGGTGTTTCCCCAGACTGTCGTCGATTTCAAGCTTGCCCTGTTCGCACAGCTTCATGACAGCCAGCGTAGTGGCTGCAATTTTCGTAACGGAAGCCAGGTCGTAAATTTGTTGCATGGTCACCTTCACGGTATCTTCATACCTTGGCTGGCCAAATGCTTTTTCATAAAAAATCTTGCCGTTTTTGGCCAGCAATATCTGGCAACCCGGGTAAGCGTTCAATTTGAGACCTTCAAGAGCAATAGAATCAATTGCTTTCAATTCCCGGCGGGGAATGCCTGTCTCTTCAGACAGGACATAAGCAAGCCTTGTTTTTTCGGTTTTATCGCCTGCGCCAAATGGAAATACGGAAGAGGTCACAGGAAGTTTGCCTTGTGCGGCAATGCCGCCAAAAATCACTCCGGCAGCCGCAAGTTCGGTGGAGGGATTATCCTGGTATGCGACAACGATGGCCTCTGTTTTATTGAGGTTTGGAATCCAGGGGAGGGCATAGGGTGTGCCAAAGAGGGTTATTATCGTACGGTTTACACGGGTCACCGTATCGATTAAACGGATCATATCAAGCGTAATTCCGAATGTGTCGGCAGCATTGCTTTTTATACCATGCATGCCAATGATCACGATATCAAAATCGTTTACCTGCTTTATGATGCTGTCGGCATACAGTTTTGCGAAATTGGAAGGAACATTGAACATTTTCATATGAACATACCGGTTCAATGTATGTTGAAAAAGGTTGGGCAGGGAGTCGCCCATTGAAAGAACTGCGATTTTTCTCCGGTCAAGGCCCGTAAGCGGGATCATCTTCAATTCATTTTTCAGCACAGTAATAGATTCATTCACCATTTCCTGGCGAAGCGCTTCTGCTTCAGGCTGGTTCAGATCATCGACCAGGTTTTCCAGCGCAATGATGGGTTTTTCCCTGAGCCCAAGGTGAAATTTCAGCGCCAGAATCCTTCGGCACCTGGCTTCCAGTGTGTCCATGGAAACCAATCCACTGTCGATGGCTGTTTTTATTCCCCTGATGGCCATTTCCATACCCAGCGGAAGCAACAGGATGTCGTTTCCGGCCTGCAGGGCCTTCATCTCGATTTCGCCGGGTTTGTAAAACTTTGTAACCCCCTGCATATCCAAGGCATCGGTGACGACAAATCCCCTGAAACCAAGTTCCTGTTTCAGCAGGCCCGTTATCACCTTTTCAGATAAGGTAGTCGGGGTGTTTATCGCGGTATCGAGGCATGGCACGTAAAGGTGCGCAATCATCATTCCCATCACCCCCTCTTTGATCAGTGCTTTGAAAGGGTACAATTCAACGGAGTCAAGGCGTTTCCTGTCATGGTTGATGACCGGAAGGGTCAGGTGTGAATCGGTTTCCGTGTCGCCGTGTCCTGGAAAATGTTTTGCAGTTGTCATAATTCCCGCTGCCTGCATCCCTTTCATATATAGGATGCTTTTTCGCGTGACCAGCTCCCTGTTTTCACCAAAAGACCTGAAGTTAATGACCGGGTTTAACGGATTGTTGTTCACATCGGCGACCGGAGCGAAATTGATGTGGATACCCATTCTGCGACAGTTTTTTCCTATGAGGAGCCCCATTTTGTAAATGAGTGAATCGTCACTGATTGCCCCCAGTGCCATTTGCCTGGGGAAAGAGAAGGCGCTGTCGAGCCGCATTCCCAGTCCCCATTCAGCATCGATGGCAACGAGCAAGGGGGTTTGCGCATGTTGCTGGAGCTGGTTTGTCAGCATGGCCTGTCTGACCGGCGATCCTTTAAAAAAGCAAACGCCGCCCGGGTTATATTTCCTGATGATTTGTATGAGACTGTCATTGTATATGGAATCCTTCCACGACCATGCCCGGATAATGCAGAGTTGTGCAATGCGTTGCTCAACCGACAATGAATTGTAAACCGAATCAACCCAGTGATTTTGAACAGTCTGTTTTCTGACGGGTTGAGCGGCCAAACCGGCAATCATGCCCAAAAAACCGATGACGATAACAGCGGGTACCAATACCCTGCGATGGAAAAAAGAGATGATACAAGTTATGATTGTTTTCACCAGGTTTGGAATTACTAATTATTTGAGCGTTTGAGAGAATCCTGAAAGGAACTTTCAAGTTGAAATTGCTCCGCAAAAGTCAGAACTTTCAAACTTAATCTGACGAAACAGCTTCAAATCTTTTAGATATTTATCAACACGCATCCGGACCCCGGCAGTTTATATAATTTGAATGAGCGCAATTATACCAGAATAATTCAAAATAGCAGGATCCTTCCTGTTCGGGGAAACAGTTTTCAATAATCTTTTCCGGCTCCGTAGGAGCCAAATCCTGGTAGCCCGCATACCCCCACCCCGAGCTCAGCGCACCGTAGGTGCGCAATGCAGGTTGGATTTGATTCTCCGGGAAATAATTTCGCACCTACGGAGCGAAATGTTCCTGAACCTCATCGTTCTACCAATGTATCGCACCTATGGCGCGAAATGCTCCTGAATTTCATCGTTCTACCAATATTTCGCACCTACGGAGCGAAATGCTCCTGAATTTCATCGTTCTACCAATATTTCGCACCTACGGAGCGAAATGCTTCTGAATTTCATCGTTCTACCAATGTATCGCACCTATGGCGCAAAATGTTCCTGAACCTCATCGTTCTACCAATATAACGCTCCTACGGAGCGTATGGAAGAAGGTCTCTGCTCCAAATATTAACTTCACTGGTATAATAGCGCTCAATCAATTTATATAATATCTTTGCCAGGTTCACGTTTCCCATTTAGGATCATCAGACCATGTTTTTTACTCATTAATTTTTTATTATTTCATGATTTCAATCGAAGATTTAGAACAACAAGCCACGCAGGTCAGGCGAGACATTGTCAGGATGGTGAATGGAGCGTCGTCGGGACATCCCGGTGGACCTCTTGGCAGCGCTGATTTTTTAGTTGCGCTCTATTTTAAGATCATGAAGCCCGATCCGGCAAAATTCACCATGGACGGGGAAGGAGAGGATTTGTTCTTTCTGTCAAACGGGCATCTGTCGGCTGGCTGGTACAGTGTTCTGGCACGGTATGGTTATTTCGACATTCACGAGCTGGCCACCTTCCGCAAACTTGGCGCACGTTTACAGGGGCATCCTGCTACTGCCGAAGGGTTACCGGGAATCCGCATGAGTTCAGGGTCGCTGGGCCAGGGTTTGTCCGTTGCAATCGGCGCCGCGATGGCCAAGAAAATGAACAACGACGAGCATCTCGTTTATTGCCTGATGGGAGATGGTGAGCTTCAGGAGGGGCAGAACTGGGAGGCGCTCATGTTTGCAGCCGGTCATAAAGTTGACAATCTTATTGCCGTAATCGATTACAATGGCGTGCAGATCGACGGGCCCAATGAAAAGGTAATGCCGATGGGCGACCTCGAAGCAAAATTTGAGGCTTTTGGGTGGAAGGTACTCACCATGTCTGGCAATGATATGACCGACGTTGTGAACACCCTTAAACAAGCCCAATGGTACACCGGCCAGACACAGCCTGTCATAATCCTCATGACGACCCACATGGGTTATGGCGTTGATTTTATGATGGATAATTATGAATGGCATGGCGTGTTCCCCAATGATGAACAGACGAAAAAAGCGCTGGAGCAACTGAGTGAGACAATTGGAGACTATTAATAATTACCAATTACCAATTACCAATTACCAATTAAAAAAATCATTGGTCAGTGATCAATGGTTAATGGTTAGTGGTCATTTGTCATTTGTCATTTGTCATTTGTCATTGCTTCTGCTTTTCCTATTCCTTTCGTTTACTGGATTCTCCCAAGGCCAAAAAGACCCTGTCAGACCCAGGCCCACCACCCGCATTTTATTTGTATTCGATGCGTCGCAAAGCATGTATGGCCGCTGGCAAAGCGATACGAAATTCGATCTTGCGGTTAAACTTTTTTCAAATATCCTCGACAGTTTGCGAACACAGCCAAACCTGGAACTTGCATTGCGCATGTATGGCCACCAGAAGCAATTTCCCCCGCAGGATTGCAATGATACCAGGCTTGAAGTCCCATTCGGAAAAGACAATATCAACAGGATAAAGCATACGCTGAAAACTACGATCCCTAAGGGAACCACGCCGATCGCCTATGCACTCTCGCAGGCAACCAAAGATTTTCCCCCATGCGATAATTGCCGGAACGTGGTGATCCTGATTACCGACGGACTCGAGGAATGTGGTGGCGATCCATGTGCCGTATCGCTGGAATTGCAGAAAAAGGGAATCATGCTCAAGCCCTTTATCGTGGGGATCGGCAAGGATTTCAGGGAACAGTTTGAATGTGTTGGTACTTACTTTGACGCTTCCAATGAAAAGGAATTCAGGAATGCGCTTAATGTGATCATTTCACGAACGCTGAATCCGACAAGTGTCCAGGTTAACCTGCTGGATGCATACGGCAAACCGACAGAAACCAATATCAACATGACCTTTTATGATAATTTTTCGGGTCTTCCCAAATATAATTTCATTCACTCTTTTAATTCAAGGGGACTTCCCGACACCCTCGATATTGATCCGCTGATCACCTACGATATTGTGGTGCATACTATTCCCCCGGTCCGTAAGGATTCAGTGAAACTGAATTCCGGAAAGCATACCATTGTTGGCATTGATGTTCCGCAGGGTTTCCTTGCATTCAAATCAACAGGTAACGCCACCCTGAAGAATCTCCCGTGTATTATTCGAAAAAAGGGTAAATCTGAAACCATCAATATTCAGCAATTTGATCAGACTGAGAAATATCTGACCGGATCCTACGATGCCGAGATTTTATGTATGCCCAGGATCGTGGTGAACGACGTTGAAATTCAGCAAAGCCATACCACCACGGTTGAAATACCCCTTCCCGGCATTGCGGTGATTCAGAAATCGACCAATGGGTACGGGAGTCTTTACCTGGAAGATAAAAACCAGATGATTTGGCTTTACAATCTGAGGGACAATCAGCAACAACAGGAAACACTGTATTTGCAGCCGGGCGCCTATCGCGTGGTTTTTCGCTCCAAATATTCGAATAAGTCAACATATACCACTGAAAAATCATTCAGGGTTGAGCCCGGTCAAACTGTCAACCTGAAATTATATCCTTACTGAAAATGAAGAATTTTATAAACCTTGGTTCTAAAGATACCCGTTCCGGTTTTGGCGAAGCTCTGCTTGAACTGGGAAAACAAAATCCCAATGTGGTTGCCTTGTGTGCCGATCTTACCGGTTCGCTGAAAATGGATGCCTTTGCAAAGGAATTCCCCGACCGGTTTATCCAGGTTGGCATAGCCGAAGCCAATATGATAGGCATGGCGGCAGGTTTAACTATTGGTGGTAAAATACCCTATACCGGTACATTCGCTAATTTCTCCACCGGGAGGGTTTATGATCAGATCAGGCAATCGGTCGCTTATTCGAACAAAAACGTAAAAATCTGCGCTTCACATGCCGGGCTTACTTTGGGCGAAGACGGCGCCACACATCAGATGCTGGAGGATCTGGGCATGATGAAAATGCTGCCAAATATGACTGTGATCAATCCCTGCGATTTTAACCAGACCCGGGCAGCGACCATTGCCATCGCAAATCATAACGGCCCGGTTTACCTGCGGTTTGGAAGGCCGAAATGGCCAAATTTCATACCGGCTGATGAGCCATTTCTCATCGGGAAGGCTTTGATGCTCAGTGAGGGGACCGATGTTTCAATTTTTGCAACAGGCCACATGGTGTGGAATGCATTGCAGGCATGCAAAATTCTTGAAGAGCAGGGAATCAGCGCTGAAATTATAAATATTCATACCATTAAACCCTTTGACGGAGAAGCTGTTCTTGCATCTGTGGCCAAAACAAAGTGTGTGGTGTCGGCCGAGGAGCATATGCGGAACGGCGGTCTCGGAGACAGCATTGCACAGTTGCTTGCAATGAACCATCCGGCCCCCATGGAAATGGTGGCCGTGAATGATCATTTCGGTGAAAGCGGAAAACCTGAAGATCTTCTTAAAAAGTTTGGACTGGATGTGCCGGATATCGTGGCAGCAGCGTTGAGAGTCATTAAAAGAAAGTAAGAGGGAAGCTAACCCATTCGCTTTGTGTGGTCGTTTCGCGACAACAGGATGGGAACTTCCCTGTCGACGTAAAGCGGAACGGTTTCAACCGTGACATTGCTTGTATCCAAACCCAAAGCCCTTACTTCGGAGATCCCGAAGCGCTTGAAAATTGAATAGAGGTCCATCACAAACTGCTCTCTTGGTGGAAAATCGAAGTCGTAATTCTGGATCCGGTCGATCACCACAAACCTGAAATCGGCGCTTACAAAATGCTTTCGCAGCGAAGGGTAGTGGCTCAGCATGTCAATCTCATGGTTATGACTGAGCTCCTCCAATACCTGCCTGAAAAACAGGTTCACCCTGGGCTGAACTTTAAATCCTATCTTAAAATCCACTTTAATGAGGGTCCCCGGAATGATATGGGTAATCTTGTATTCAAGTACATGTGGCTCATCGAGGATGTCAACATGCAGCATCCAGTAAAGGTCGGCGCGCTTGGGATGTTTGTTCAGGATGGAATAGATGATCTTCGATTCAATGTCAGTTCCTTTGTTGGCCTTGGTGAGAAATACCAGGTTGGTAGCGTATTTCGGCACGGTTTGATCCTGGCTCAGATCTTTGATCACCTCTGTATAATTCTCGATACGCAGAAACTCGATGAAGCTGTTTTTTATCTTGCGGCCGCTGTACCATACATACATGATTGTGAACAGGAATCCGCCCAGAAGGAGTGTAAACCATCCGCCATGCATGAACTTGTTCAGATTGGCGATCAGGAATGATCCTTCGATGGATAAATATACAATCAGAAATACCACGATCACATAGATGGGCACCTTTTTGTAAAACAGGTAGATGCTGAGCAAACTTGTGGTCATCAGCATCGTTATGGTGATTGAAAGGCCATAGGCTGCCTCCATGTTTGACGACCGCTGAAAAAAAAGCACCACGAAAAGACACGAAAAATAAAGCATCCAGTTAAGGCTGGAGATATACATCTGACCTTTTATATTGGTAGGGTAATTTATTTTGATCTTCGGCCAGAAATTAAGTGATATGGCTTCGCTGATCAGGGTATAGGAGCCGCTGATCAGGGCCTGGCTGGCGATGATGGCTGCGGCGGTTGAGATGATGATCCCTATGATCAGGAACCAGTGCGGCATAATGGCAAAGAATGGGTTGGTCCATTCGTAGATGCTGTCTGAATTAGCTATTATCCATGATCCCTGACCAAAATAATTTAACAGTAGGGTTATCTTTACATAAATCCAGGTGATGCGGATGTTCTTCAACCCACAGTGACCCAGGTCGGAATAGAGCGCTTCGGCACCTGTCGTGCATAGAAATACGGCGCCCATAAGCAGGAATCCCTGGGGGTATTGTGTCAGGAAAACGTAGGCATAATGTGGATCAACAGCTTTTAATATCATCGGGTTGTGCAGGATCTGGGATACACCAAGTACACCCAGCATGGCAAACCAGATAAACATGATTGGGCCAAACGATTCTCCGACTGCCTTTGTTCCAAATTTTTGCACGAAGAAAAGGGCAGTGATGATCACAATCACGATCGGGACCACCGGAATGCGCGGATTAACGATGGCGAGTCCTTCAACCGCCGAAACAATGGTGATGGAAGGGGTGATCACCCCATCGGCAAGAAGCGTACTTCCACCGATAATGGCAAAAATATAGGCCCATTTGGCCCTTTTACGGATCAGGGCAAAAAGCGAGAAAATTCCACCTTCCCCGTTGTTATCGGCACGGAGTGTTATGATAATGTATTTCAGGGTGGTTTGAAGGGTGAGTGTCCAGAAAATACACGAAAGACCTCCCATGATGAACTGGGCGGTGATGGAATCGGCGCCGGCCACAATGGCTTTCATTACATAAAGGGGAGATGTCCCGATATCCCCGTAAATAATTCCGAGAGTGATCAGCAAACCCGCTGCCGAAATAGCCTGGGTATGCGATTTATGAATGGCGTTCCGCATAAGGGTGACGGATTAACCTGTGGTTAAAAGAGTGCAAATGTAATCTATTTCAACAGGAAGGAAAAATTAGCGACAGAAAGATGGTTATTCATCTCCTGTCATTAAAAATAGTACGCATTTTCACGTATATACGCGATTTTTTTGTAGGTGTAATAGATATGTTACGATGATCACGTGGTAATTCCTGAACGCAGAAAGTAAAATCAACCATTCAAGATGCTAATTGATAATACATTGCATCTTTGTTCTCTGAATAATACAAGGAAGTAATACTGTGGCATATCTTTTGCGTTGCATTTACTTTTTTCCCGGGATTTCTGATTCTGACGACTGATGTATTACTATACGCAAATGCATATTTCTACAGGGATTTTCTTAGCAAACAATCTTCATGGCATCCAATTTAAATCAACAAGCATGGCCGCAAAGCCTGGAACTTGCTTGTGTCTGGCTTATCTATTCAGGTCATGCCCTCAAAAATATAGGTCAATAAACAGACTGGTAAGCCGTATTTAATTT
>Ga0247842_10007683_pt1 | contig 11579 bp, 12 predicted proteins | sample LaCruzMarch2015__3_FD_192411 | JGI IMG/M metagenome (GOLD analysis project Ga0247842, IMG submission 192411) | Freshwater microbial communities from meromictic Lake La Cruz, Castile-La Mancha, Spain - LaCruzMarch2015_19m | ecosystem: Environmental > Aquatic > Freshwater > Lake | place: Spain...
CAAAGATTTTGAAAAATTAATTTCAAATAAATCAGATTTGAATTTGTTGGATTATGTTATAGTTCATGATTTGGAAAGTCTTGATGAAATAAATTTTATTGGAAAGAAAAGTAAAGATTGCAAAGTGCCAATTGTGTTGGGTCACTTGCCGGTAAAAGCCCTTGCTGAACCAAAAGTATTAGCAGAAGTATTGATGAGGAATAATTTAATTCCTGAACTTAATGCACTTCATTTCCATTACTTAAATGAAAAAGACAAAGAAATCGAGTTTGAGTTCTTTTTAGAATTTATAAAACATGGACGAGAAATTTCTTTTGGAACGGATACTATGGAAACGACTCATTTAGGCACATATTCTGCTGATATTATTGAGTTTGCTAAAAAAGCAAAGATATTTTGTCCAAAACAAAAAAAGACAGACTTAATGAGCGATATTTTTCCGGAAGCTGTTGATAAGCCCTATTTAGAAGCTAAGAATAAGCTCAAACAAAGAAACTTAACTTTGTTTAAAGAATTTAATAATCTACAAACAATTTCAGACAAGTTAATTACTGCTTCTTCTCTTCCTGGAGAAAAAAGAGCAGCTATTCAAATAATGGAATCAGTCTACAAAGTAAACACAAAATATAGGCGTGAAATTTTAGATAATCTTACTAAGTCAAGCAATGACAAGGTAAAACATGTAAGAACTTGGACTATCAATGCACTTGCAAGCATATATCCAATAGATTCAATTTATCAAAAACAAATTGAACTAATTTTATGCTCAAAACTGAAAGACTCCAGAACTGCAGTTGTAAGAGTTGCTCAAAAAAATTTAGCGCAACTTGGATTGAACTATTTGAGCAAATGAAACACCAAAGTTTATTTGCTACTTACACTTTTCATAACCAATAGTATTTTATGTTCTTTACTTTTGTCGAAGAGGAATTAAAATTAATCTTTTTTGAATTGTTTTAAAGTTTGTTCTCTTATCATATCTGCCACTATAGCGTTTTTTGTTAGGACTACATTGAATTTGGCTTTGGTATCATATAATTGGTGTAGAATCATGTGGAAATTTAGCCTTAGGGTGCTTTTTGAATTAGAGTATTTGTCCCATTTTAATCTGAAGTCTGCTGGAAAGTACATATAACATACATAGTCTCCTCTCACCCACGTATCTGGATTGAAAGGAGTATCTGCTCCGAGTTTTACATGAGCCCCCATTTTTTCATACTGTTCTTTGAAACTTTTGTTTAACGGCATTTCTGAATGACAAAGAATATACATATTGTTTGCCACAAATGTTTGTTTCATTCGTTGAAATTCTGTGCTTGATAAACTAAATGGCGGGTATAATGTCCACCAATGAAAAACAGTTTCCTTATTCTCAGGGTTTGGGAAATCTATCGCAAAATCCATTACAAAATGCGCAACTTCCGTGAGCGACTTAAATGAATGATTAATTGTTCCTTTATTTTCCAATTGTGCATAAGTAATAGTTTTTTCGCCATAGTTTTCACTAATTTTATCCAACTGTGCTTTTTCCTTTTCAACCCAATTCAGATTAATTTCATACTTTTTATCAACTTTTGTCAATGTCCCTTTATCTGCAAGCAATCCAATTGTCTTGTGAACAGCTTGATAAGTCACATTTAACCCATGCCTCTTATTTACGCGCTGGTAAATTGATTTAACTGACAAAGGCCATTCCTCAGAAAGAATTGTAATTATGACACTGGCAGTGTTTCTTCCTTTTACTGCAGATGAATGCATAATTAATCTCAATTAATGAAGAATATTTGAAACTATGCTTTGATAGCTAAAATCCAGTAAATTTTAATTTTCGTCCATAAATATAAATCAACCATTTAGTTGATTTGTTTTCAACCTAAAGTATATTAACTGCCTAACCGGTAATAATTAATATGAATCACATGTTGGGAGTTGATCAGGCCTTATGGATCCTGATGTGGATGTAGTCTTAGACTACTACAAGCATCTGTTTCCTGACTTCTCTTTGCCTCATTTTGCCGTGTATAAGTTATTATGGCGCGTTGAACCACTAGCTGTTTGGAGTATTATTGAACAAACTGGTTTACGAAAAACAACAACCTACACAATATTACGAGACTTAGCATTATCAGGTTTAATAAATAAAACTAATTTTACTCCAGTTGCGTATTATGCTGTGGACCCTGCAAAAACTTACCAATCAAGCATTAAAAAAATCTTGGCTAAACTTGAAAAGGGGACTGAAAGAATTGAGACGCTTATACAAAACTCAACTAGTCTAAGTGGAGAACTGTATTTGGTTAAACGTGAGGGCGGGCAACAAAAACTATTAATGAAACAAAATCGTTGTTTAGTAAATGACGCACAACAACTACTAGAAATCAAAAAAGTCTGTGAAGAACAAATAAAAGAAGTAGATAAACAAAAACTCAAAACAATTGCATTATATAAATAATTCAACGACAGGTGAACTAGAAAAACTCGAGAAAATATTCACCAATACCTTGCGTTTTTACCCCTTTTAATATCTTTCCCTTATTTTCTGGTTAAGCTTATATACCCAAATTAACTCTATTATATTAGAAAATTAAATTGACTTGGAATCCGCTTGGAGTAATCAACTTCATTGAAGTTTGAAAGGGTTGAAAAACCGCCGGGTCAAATTAGTCTAATTCTTAATGGGGGCGTCTGCAAATGGAAAATATATCAAAACCAGAGAAAAATCAAGAAGGCAAAATTAAAGAATTAGACAACATAATTAAAAGCATTGAAGCATTAAAGGAACCCAATTCGAGAGGGATGGTAATATTTTTTAGAATAGAAAATGATGCAAGTACAAACACAAACGATACTGAAAAAAGAATTCTTGAATTTTTTAAAGATGGCATATCCATAGAACAAATATTGCCTGTGTTAGAAATAATAAAACACAAAACACTAAAAGAAGTCGGGATAGTTGAATAAAACTAGTGAGTTTCATGCCACTTACCACTAAAAAACTATTCATTGATGAATCAGGAATACATGAGCACCCCAGCAATGGTTGGACATACTCTGTGCTATGTGGGGTAGAAAGTGACATTGATAAAAGCTACTGCGAACTAAGAAAAGAAGTTGAAAAGCAGTTAAATTTCATAAAACAACAAAAAGAATTAAAGTATACTGATTTGGGAACAGAAGGAAAAATATTAGTAATAGACCAATTGTCAAAGTACCCTTTTGAATACATTGTAGTTTACTCCAATAAGGATATTTTATCTTATACTGGGGATTTATTCAAACATGATAAAGACACACTTCGTCGACAAATGGCACTTACTGCGGTTTTGGAGGCAAAAGCGCGATGGGGTGCTATAGAGTTTATTATATTTGATAAATTACCTTTTTCTAAAAAAAGTTGGAGGAAAATAAACACTACAATAAACGAAAAGTTTGGTGAAAAAACAAAAATACTATGCATTGATTCAAAATTAAAAAAGGGCTTACAAATAGCTGATTTAATAGCCGGATCAAGTCGAAGCTTTCTAAAAAACTCAAGGCATAAAGACTTTTTTCAAGGAGCAGACAAAAATTTGTTCTTGTTTCAAGAATCGCACAAAAAGTTTTTTTTAGAATATTCTAAAAAACTAAGCACTACAGATTTAACTTATTGTTTTACTTATAATTCCCAAAAGTCAACTACCCCTAGTTGCAAAAATGATTGCACACTCTAGAAGTATTAACACAAAAAATTGCCCAAACTAAATTATGCATACTTAGACAGACCTCAAATCTTTTGTTAAAATAATTAATGCATTTATGAATAAACTGGCATTTTGTTTCTCAAACAATTTACTAGTTGGGTGTGCTGAGTAGTCTCTGTATTCTTTCATTACACTTAGTAGTTTGCCTGATTCGTTAGGGTTAATTTCTTTATTACTAATCAAATACGCAATTCTTTCGTTTAGGTTTTTGAATTGTGCTTTTGTGTCCGTAGCTTCAATAATTAATCCTTCCATTACTGTTCCACACAAAAGACAAGTCGCAACGTATGCCCCGTGATTGTAACTAATGTATGCTTCTATTATCCTATCTCTCAGGTTTGATGGAAGTAATGTGAGAAATTTTTCATCTGGTTTCATTTCTTCTGAACCAATTAATTTGCTTATTGATTGGGTTAATTCAGAATTTTGTTTTTTTAACAAAGAATTTTCACTTTTCACTTGAACGGTATCAATTGCATTTTCTCCCGAAGCTATTCTAATTGCAGAAGTTAATGCTTCCAAAGCCCCCGCTAAATATACTGGATTATATTTATCAACTTCAGGAGCTTCGATATCTGGATCAATTGATTTAGCTGAATCAAGTATCTTGTAATAATCTTCCAGTATGTTGCTTACTTCTCCTGAGTACGCTCTGCCCTCTTTGATTAAGTTAACCAATGATTCTCTTACTGCGTGGGCTCTATTGGCTTGCATTAATAATTTCTGGTTGTTCTCCATTTTTTGATTCCCCCTTAAATAAGTTTTCTAGTAAAGATTTGATTTCGGTTCTTTTGAGAGTGTTGTGTAGTTTTTCGTATTCTCTTTTTGCTAGGAAGTCGGTTACTACAAACCACCATTCTTTGAGTCCGAGTGAATTGTTTTTGTTTATTTTTGCGTTGATTTCTCCGGTGTTTTTTGATTGACAACCAGTTTCAATTTCTATCGCAAAACGTTCTATCGTACCATTTTTTTCTATTTCAAATGTGATGTCTGGGTTTACTGTGGCATCTGTTGTTACTTTTTTTGTGTGGTGCCTAATTTCTTCGGCAATTAGTTGCACCATGAAGTAGTGCTCTACGCTTTCGCTTCCACTTGGTTTTTTTATTAAGTATTGTTTTGATGAGTTATCTAATCCGCATAAGCGTGCTTCGACAAAATCATTGTTTTTTAGGAATTTTGTTTGTGTTTCATTTAGTTCGCTTGTTAAGTAATAGTTTTTCTCTATTTTGTAGGGTTCGAGGTTTTCTTTTACAACGGTTGCTAACTCTTTTAGTTTCTCTTCTCTCTTTCTAACTTCATCTGGATTTGTTGTAATTAGTTCGTATTCGCTTGGGCTTGGTACTACTCGTAAAGGTATGTGGTCGTTCATTGCGAATAGTAGTCCTTCTCCTGGCATTGCTGTTAATAGATAGTTTTGTTCTTCTTGATTTAAGTGAAACTTTTCAGCTAACTCCATTATACAAGCAGGTTCTTGCCTTGAAAGATATTTCCACGCAGTATTTGCCAAAATGGTTTTGCCCGCAGGAGAAGAAAGTAAATCTTCCACTTCTTGAGTAATAATTACGATTCCCAAACCGAATTTTCTTGCAGTTTTGATTAGTTCAAAGATTGACTTAGAGTGTTCTGCAAATCTTAACAATGACCACGCTTCATCAATAATCAAAGTTTTTCTTTCTTTATCCTTTTGCATCTTCTTATGAACAAAATCAAGTATAAGATACATCATGACTGGTTTAATTTGACTCGGCATGTTTGCAATGTTAAAACAAATCAAATCATTAGTCAAATCAAGATTAGTCTGCTTGTTAATAAAACTAAATGAACCTTTAACATAAATTCTCAATCTATTCTCTAAAGCTTCGTATGTCATTCGTTCAAGTCTTGAAGCAGTTTTCTTTTCTTGGATTATTTCATTATACAAATCTTCCATTATTGGAGGTTCTTTAGTCCAAGTCTTTGAATCTTCTTGAAGAATTCCTTTTTGTTGATAAATGTTGTGAACAGCTTTATCTAAAATGTTTTTTTGCACTTCGGTTAGTTCTCCGCACAAAATCTTAAATAAATCCATCAGGGAAATTGTTTTTTCTCCTAGGTCTGAACCCATTAAATCAAACGGATTAATTATAGATTCGCTATCCCTATGAATTTCAACTAATTGCCCATTGTAAGTTTTAGTTAAATCAACATATTCCCCTTGAGGATCAATCATTATCGTTTTTACTCCACGTAAGATATTTCTTAGTATGAATAGTTTGGCAGTAACACTTTTTCCTCCGCCAGAAGTCCCTAGAATAAGTCCATTGTAGTTTGCAAATGAGAAAGGATCAAGTATTATTGGAATGTTATTAATCTTGTTTAATCCAAATAGTATTCCTTCTTTGTCAATATTCAAGTAAGCTGTAGTAAAAGGAAAACAAGCTGCCAAAGCATCAGAAGGAATATTACGATTAATATTTAATTTATCTTCTTGAATCGGATAGAGTGATTTTGCGCCTTCATTCATTTTCAAAAAAGGAATCTTAGGAATAATCATTATTGAATTAAGTTCTGCTAAAATCTTTTTTGTTAAAAGTTCTAGTTTTTCTTTATCATAAGCGCGAGCTCCGAGGTAAAGAGAAATATTGAATAACTTCTCTTCACCTTTCTGGAGCTTTTCTAACACGTTGAGGGTATCTTGGTGTTGGAGTTGCAAAGAAGGATTTACAATCCCTTTCATCTGAGCAGCCATTAAATCAGATTCTTGCTTAACAAGTTCTTGATTTAGTTGAGTTAAGATTGTGGAAATGTGACTTGGTTTAATGTGCATGCTCAAGTCAAAGTTTCCTTCGGAAGAAATGATTGAATCTAACCAGCCTTCTCGGATAGTTCGTGGGTATCCTACTGCCATTATTGTTCTTGTCATTTGTTCATTAACCTTTATGCAATCAAATTCATTCTTTACATATGATGGTTTTAGTAATCGTGCTAGTTCTCTCATGTTCTTTCCTCCCTAAGTATTGCAAAACTCTTTGCATTGTTTTTCCATTAACTCGCCTATTCTCTACTAGGTAACAGTACTTGTTCTCCTTGTGTGTTTTCGTTCGTATGAAGCTCATGTTCATCACTTTTAGGCATTACTTCTAATTGAATTTCTTTTTTTCCACTTATTTTTTCCATTAATTTTTTTATTTGTTCAAACATCCTTCCACCTCCTTAGTATTGGATGCAATCATTTGGGTTTGCTATGCTTCTCATTTGTTTTAGTCTGTGGTCAACGAAGTATTTTTTTCCTTGATACAGAATTTGGGGTAATTGTCTTACAGTCATGCGCTCACCTCCTTTTGTTTTTCCAAAAAGGAAAGCATTGAGAGGTATTCTGTTCCGTTTTCGATGAATCCTTCAAAGTAACTTGATAGCATTGAAACGAGTTCATTTGTGTTAAGTCGTTTTGTTGTTAGGTTGCATGCTTTGAGTTTTTCTTGACATAAAGTCACTCGAATATCTAACTGACTCAAAATATATTTTGGGTTTTTTTCATCAGTCGGAATTACAATATAAAATAATCTATTTTTTACTGCATGATTTTCAATAAAAGTGGTCACAAACTCTTTGAAATCAACAAATTGCTTATGCAACTTTTCCTTTTTAGACTTCTTTACTTTTGTCTCAAGTGTTTTTAGATACTCTTCCAGAGAAAGGTTCACAGTTCTCATTACTATTTGTATTGGAAAGTCTAAGGAGTTAAGAAAATCTTTGTAAGCAGAGATAATTGCTTGTTGATGTCGCACATCTAATATGTGAAAGTTTAATGGTTGCACTTGGAGAATTGCTTTTGCAGATCCATTACTCAAATATGCTGTACTGTCTGCGATTCTTGTTACTTCAATAAAACTTTCCATTTGTTTGCTTAAGTAACCTAATTCTCTTGGTCTCAAATAATAATTAACAAACGTAGTCAAATGCTCTCTTAAATTCAAAAACGCAAACCCTCCACCGATAGCTAAACAAATTATTCCAATTACTGCTTTTACTTCAAAATCAAGCGGAGTCTTTAGAAAAACTATTGCTCCAAGCATTCCAAATAACCCCATCCATCCTGCTTGGGCTAGAGATAAGTTGAAGAAGAATTTTTCTTCATATTTTAGATTCTTTGGTATTTCATAACTCATGCAGTCGCCCCTGTTTTAGCAGCAGAACCAATTACACCTGCAATGTTTCCTGTGACTGCACTAACAGCCATGTTCAAAATGGGAGCTTGAGTTACAATTGACAAAGCAGATTTGACTATTGCATAAAGAATTATCGCAATGTTAGTAATTGTAATTATTAGAAACCCGAGAGGTAAGACAAAACTTGCTCCTGCATTACCCCCAAGTTGAAGTAAAGCTTGTTGAGTTGCAATCAATACAATAACATCAATAAATTGAGTTGCTAACATTACTCCAAGAAAATTGAAGATTATTTTTCCCCAATTATCAAACTTAGGAGTTAGGTAAAGGAATATTCCTATGGGGAATAGTACTACGCCCATTAATAAGAAAACATATCTTAGAAATAATGTGATTAGTGATAGGGCTATTGTGCAAGAAAATAAAAGTAATAGTAATATTCCTGCTCCTGCAAAGATTGAAGGTTCGAAGAATTGTTCAAACCCAGTAACCCACAAAAACTTAGTAATTCCACTCGATAATTCAAGAATTAATTGATACAAGTAAAATGAAACACTTACTCCAATAATCATCATTACTGCGTTCTTCAACCATTCTTTTGCTTGTTCTCGTTTTACTACACTGTGTCCATTTATCATGAAAGCAAAACCGATTACTAAAAATACTAATAAATAAAAACAAGAAATAATGGTGACGATTGATTGCCACCAACCAAACATTAACTGAGGATCAGGATTAGCCGAGATTAATTCTTTGGCAAGAGAAAGAAGAGAGGTATTAAAAGCAAACAAAGAATTCTTGGCAGAATTTTTAAAAATAGAAAAAATATCTAAAGGTAATCCTCCGAGAGTATTATTCAAAACAGTTTTTGTATCATTCATTGCAGTAGCATTGCTTTGTGTGTTTCCGTTTACTGCATTAACTATTCCTGACACGTCTATGTTAATGGTTAGTGCGTGAGCCATTGGGGTTAGTAGGCTCACGAACAAAATCATTGGAATGAAAAAGTCAAAAAATCTCATAATTCATTCCTCCATTTATGCGCCTACCGGGGCTGTCAAGTAAGTTACGAGCACGGGTGCTACCCAAACTACTACTAGTCCAACTACTGCGTACGAAACCATGTGTTTTGCATTTTCTCTTGATTGTATATTTGATCCAGAGAACATGTACATTCCACCAGCTACCGTTAGTGCAATTAGTCCAACAACTAAAACTACTCCTTTAATCAGATCATAGATTTTAGTTATTGGCGCGGTAACATCGCTTACTGATGCAGCGAAAACCATTTGGGCTATTAGTAGGACTGCGAATACTAACATACTTCTTTTCATCAAAAATTCCTCCTTAAGAGAAAATTTTTTTCTCTTAGAATCTCTTCCAGCTCCAGTCATATATAAATCCTTTGTCCGCGGATTCCGGAAAAAACGGAATAATTCCGCAAATTCCGGAATTGGCGAACTAAAAGTTTATAAGCAACCCAAACAGCATGTGAGGTTATGGAGTTGATTTAATGGAAGCAACTGCTAAAGAGAAGAAGGAAAAGCCAAGTGCGTTAAAAGAACTTGAAGAATTCAAGAAGAGGCATTCAGAAGCTTTTCTGTTCTTCCTCGAAGAATATGATAAATGGAGACAACTAAAACAAGCTGAATTGGCTTTAATTTAAGCTAAAATGTAAGGCACATTAAGACTTTGATATTTGGGGCTATTTGGGAATTAAGTTCCATCTTTAATGGACATTTAATCCCACATAGTAGTGTTTTTAAGGTTTTTGCATAGGGTATATTGTATGGTTACTAAGTTAGACGTGTTTTTGGCGGTTGGACTCTTTAAGGATGCTACTTCCAAAGAATTGCTAGAAAAGATGCAAAAAAAAGCTCCCTCTTATGATTCTTTGTATAAAATGTTAACAAAACTTCAAAATGAAGACCTTGTTCAACATGATTCGGGAAAATATTCTCTATCAAATAACATTAAATCAAGAAATCTTTTCTGGATAGTTTACTATTGTTTTGCAAACAATATGGATTACAACACGGTTATTTCAGAAAAAACTGCTGAATTTGTTAAAATAGGTCTAGAAAACGAAAAAATTACAAAACTACCTTTTGATCCAAAAACAGTGCAAAAACTGGTTTGGAGTTTGTCAAAAAAAGGGTTTCTTATTATCGAATCAAGAAAACCCTTATCCTGTATAGAAGTTTATTCAATCTTCTTAGAAAAACTTGTAAAATACTTTTCAGGAGAAGTAAAAATAAAAAATAAGAATCTTGTACTTGCTCTTAATGAAAATGAAATAAATTCTAAACTTGAAAAAGAGTTTTCCAAATATAAAAAACTAGAAAAAAGGGGACTAGAATTTGATGAGGTGGGGTTTATTCACACTAGCTTATCCCTTGAAGGAAATACATTGACTTTACCAGAAACTGAAAAACTTTTACAGAAAAACATAACTCCTTTATCAAAACCTTTTAAAGATGCTCAACAAACAATAGACTACAAAAAAGCATTGGATGAATTTTTAATCGTTGAAAAACAAATCAACCTAACAAATATTTTAGACTTCCATAAAACCGCAATGAACTCTTTAAAAGCAGGGGCAGGAGAGATAAGAAAAGAACCCGTTAAGATAAAAGGAAATCCAAATTTCAAACCAATCGACTGGCATCTTATACCGCAAGCACTAGAGAATTTCTTTGTAAGAGTTAACGACTTTTCAAACCTAAAAAAAGCAAAAGCAACAGAACTAGTTGAAAAAGCAGCTTTGTTACATGCTGAATTCCAGCACATACATCCTTTTGTAGATGGGAACTCAAGAACATCTAGAGCAATATTCACAAAATCCTTAATGGACAAAGGATTTCCATTAATAAAAATACCAATCGGTTTTTTTGACCAATACATGAGTCAAACAAAACTATCTGAAAAAAGAAATGACCCTGAATTCAAAGCACTAATGAAAATAATAGCCCTAGAAAACCTAAAGCAAATCAACGAGAAAATCGAACACGAAGCAAACTTCTAAAGCCAAACTTAAGTCTTTTTAATCTCTTTGCACATTCACTGATTTAGGCTAGTGTCAAACATCTTTCAATTTGAAAGAAAAACCTCGAAATAAGTAGACGTCTTTCGGAGCAGATGGGCGAGCTGAGGCATTTATTTTTGTTTTAAGTGCTATTTTTTGCTTATTTTGACTAAACCTTTAAATAGTATTAAAACATTTACTTGTTTGAATTGAATTGGTATTTATGTCTAGTGAAATGATTTATACTCCAGAGGAATCGCAAGATAAGGAATATCCGGGCTCTGGTTTCTCAGTTAAACTTGATTCTGCTGGTTCGATGCAAATTAAATCTGAAAAAGATGTTTTAGATGCAGAAGCTAGTTCTGATTCTTTTGAAGATAAAGAAATTATTGTAAAAAGAGTAAATGAGGGTCATGATGAATCAAGAGTTAGAACCGGAGTAAAGGGTTTTGATGAACTTATTGGCGGCGGGTTTGAAAGAGAATCAATTGTTTTAGTAGTTGGGGCAAGCGGAACAGGAAAAACTATTTTAAGTATGCAATTTTTGTACAAAGGAATTACAGAGTATGATGAAGCTGGAGTTTTTCTTTCATTTGAAGAAGAAAAAGATCAATTGTATAAACACGCTAATCAATTTGGTTGGGATTTTGATAAATTAGAAGCTCA
>Ga0247842_10007684_pt1 | contig 11573 bp, 11 predicted proteins | sample LaCruzMarch2015__3_FD_192411 | JGI IMG/M metagenome (GOLD analysis project Ga0247842, IMG submission 192411) | Freshwater microbial communities from meromictic Lake La Cruz, Castile-La Mancha, Spain - LaCruzMarch2015_19m | ecosystem: Environmental > Aquatic > Freshwater > Lake | place: Spain...
TTTTTGTTACGGAGCCTGAGATGGAAGAAGGGGCGCCGGTTTCGGTTGTTATCCCTAATCCGCCCGCTCAACTTCAGGCGTCACCGCCCATGCCGAAACAGCCGGCGGAGGCCGCAGAAGTTCCGTCTGAGCTCACGCAGGCCGAGTTGATGGATAATGCTTCTCCGGACACGGCACCCACCCAACCGGGAATGGGCGCTACGCCGCAATCTGACGCCGATGGATTAAGCAAGGGAATACAGGGGTTACCCCGGATGTCCGCGGGTGTGCGTCCCGTTTATCCACTGGGGGCGCGGCATCGCGGCGAGCAAGGCAACGTTACGGTGCGCGTGCAGGTTGGCAAAGATGGTCGGGTCAAGGGGGCCACCATTGCCCGATCCAGCGAGCATCTGGAACTCGACCAGGCTGCGCTCAAAGCCATTAGACGCGCAAGTTTTATCCCTGGCCGGAAAAACGGCGTGCTGATGGATTCCGAGTCTTTGATTACCTTCCGCTTCCAGCTTGAGAACTAATATAATATGCGATCAGCGAAACAAGGCAACCAAGACCTAAATTGAGCGATTCCTCTTTCAAACTTGAAAGACATCTTCGCAGGCGGCCAGCTTCCGGTAACCGCCACGCGTGACCAGCACGGTATCTTCAATCCGCACGCCGCCATGCTGGAAATAATACAGCCCTGGCTCTACCGTGACGACATGCCCCGCCCGCAAACGACCCGGCCGCAGGCTGAGCGACGGCGCTTCGTGCACTTCAAGTCCAATTCCGTGCCCGGTTGAATGAATGAACCCCTGGGCTTGGCCATTCAAGAGACCCGTCTTGAACCCGCGGCGGGCCAGCACGGCGGCCGCCGCGAAGTGCACGCGGCGGCCGCTCACACCAGCGCGAATTTCCGCCAGGGCAGCAGTCTGGGCCGCCTTCACGGCGGCATACATTTTTTGCAACGCCGGTGACGGTGTCCCTTTCACCACCGTACGCGTTAAGTCTCCCCAATATCCGTGTTCGAGATGCCGGGGAAAAATATCGATTACGATGCCCTGGTGAGCGCGCAACGGACCATGGCCGACGCCATGCGGGGTCGCCGCCTGTTCGCCGCAAGCCACGATCGTCCCTTCGCCGGTGCAATTATGATCCACCAGCACCCGGTAAATGGCCCGCCGCACATGTTCGGAAGTCAACAGCCGACCCCGGACATGCAAGCGGTTTTTTTTATCCACGCGGGCGTGGGCAATCAGGCGGATAGCCCCGCGCATCGCCTGCACTGCGGCGCGTTGGCAGGCTGTGATCCGGTCCACTTCCGCGCACGTCTTGATCGCCCGCGCGGGGACCAGCGGCCCGTCCGCGACACACAGGTGCAGACCGGCATGACGAAGTTGATCGGCCGCGCGCACGGGAAAATCCGCTGCCACGGTGACGGTGCGAAGGCCAAGTTCACGTAATAGGCCCACGATCCATCCGCTCAATGTGCCGCGCAGAGCGCGTGGAATGCGCAGGGCATCCGGCGAATACACCTGAATGTCCGGCGCAACGCGACGCGCCAGTTCACGGTCAAGCAAAGACACAATTAAATATTTTTTTGTGGCCTGTTGCACATACACCACGGGATCCGGCACGGAAAAGCCCGCAGAATAGCGAATATCGGGCTTTTCCTGGGGCGATCCCATCGCCAAAAGCGCGCCTGTTAATTGCTTACCCATAAATTTGGCCTTTCACCCTTGTAAATGCTGGCGTTTGCCACGGTACGCACCGCCTCTCACAGGCTAATCATAGCACGTTGTTTGCCTGCCCCGCGAGAGGTTCATGCAAATTTTCAATTTGTATATGCTTCATTTGGTTGTTTTTAAATATGTTTATACAATATATGGTAGTTTCAAAAAATAAAACAAAAAACATTTTTTTTTGCTTGTCAGATAGATAAGGAACGATTAATTTCGAGCCCATAAAGGCTTGAGAGACATGCAAGAGGGGTTGTTAACAACTTGTTGATAGATTGAAAGCTGATCGGCCTGGGTGTTACGCAGATGATAGTAAACAGGCCGTGGAATGATATTGCCCCGCGTTTGTCCGACCTCGCCTTTATTGCAGCCGTTTTAGCGTTACGCTTTTTTTTATTCTGATTTTTTTCGGGCAAATAAACCGACGATCGAAAATTAGTATTGATACCGGCTGTCGGTTGCGTTTAAACTTAGCCTCAATTACTGATTTTCCTATTTTGGAGGGTCCCTTGACAACAGTCCATCTTGAAACGACTTGGCCCAAAATCTGCCAGGCGCTGAAAGAGCAATTAAACGCGGATGTGTATGCACGCTGGATCGCGGTAATCAATCCTCGGAAGTTGGAAGCGGATACGCTGGTGCTGTCGGTCAGCAACGACTTCTACCAGTCCTGGCTGGAAGAAAATTATCTACCCTTGATCAAGGAAGCGGCCAGCCGGATTTGCGGTTGCGACTTGAAGGTTATTTTGGAAGTTCATCCGAAAGCGCTGTCCGCCGCGGCCCAGCCAGACTCCGCCCGAGAGCTCCCGCCTTCGCCGAAACGCTCCGCCCAGGCAAGTAAAGCGGGGCCGGGCATCGGCCCGCTGAATCCAAAATACCTGTTTGCGTCTTTTGTGGTAGGGCCCTCCAACGAGTTTGCCCATGCCACCTCACTGGCCGTGGCTCAGGCGCCCGGGAAGGCCTATAATCCACTCTTCATCTACGGGGGCACGGGGCTTGGTAAAACGCACTTGATGCAGGCCATTGGGCATTACGTGCACGGCCATTCCAAAGCACATGTAAATTATATTTCCTGCGAAGCGCTGATGAACGAATACATTGATTCGCTTCAGAACCGGCGCGTCAAGCACTTCCGCGATAAATATCGTAATACCGATCTGCTCTTGATTGATGACATTCATTTTCTGACCAAAACGGCAGCCCTGCAGGAAGAATTTTTCCACACCTTTAACGTCCTGTTCGATGCTCACAAGCAGATCATCATGACCAGCGACCGGCCGATCAATGAAATCTCGCACCTGGAACAGCGATTGGTCTCGCGTTTTGAATGGGGCATGGTGACCGAGTTGATTCCGCCGGACTTCGAGACCCGCATGGCCATTTTACACTTTAAACAGCAGGCCATGAAAATACAGTTGCCGGATGATGTTATTGTTTTCATTGCCACCCATATTCAGTCTAACATCCGCGTCCTTGAAGGGGCCCTGATCCGGCTGACTTCCTATGCCTCGCTGTATCGCAAGCCGGTGACCGTCCAACTGGCGGAGCACCTTCTGCAAAATACACTGGATCAGGAAAAGAAGGAGCCGGTTACCCTCATGATGATTCAACGTAACGTGGCGGAATATTTTGACATTCGCCTGGCGGACATGACCAGCGCACATCGATCCCAGAGCGTGGCCTTGCCGCGTCAGGTAGCCATGTACTTATGCCGCACGTTGACCACATCCTCGTTTCCGGAAATTGGTCTGGCTTTCGGCAAAACCCACGCCACCGTTTTGCATGCTTGCCGCCGCGTCGGCCAGCGAATTGAAAAAGAAGCGCAATTAAAGCAAGCGGTAGTTAAACTCGCAAAACAGATTGAAATGAATCCTGTTAAATAACGGTTAATATGTTTTAAACAGACTGATGATCAAGCTGATGATAACCCAATATTAATTTCATTGACCCAATATACAAACAGGATGAACGTTTTTATTCACATATCCACTGACAGCCAAACAATCAATGACCACATAATTAAAAAACGCTTATCAACAGATTGAACAGCCTTAATACGACGAATAGATATATAATTAAGATAATAGTATCAGCAAAGGAGACATTATGAAATTTTCAATAACCAAAGAATCTTTTTTAAAAGGTCTGCAGCAAGTTCAATCTATAATCAGCACGCATTCTACGCTTGCTATTTTATTCAACGTTTTGCTTAAAGCTGAAAAACAGAAACTGTCACTGGTGGCCACAGACCTGGCTGTGAGTATGCGGTGTAACGTTGACGCTAATATCAAAAAAACCGGCGCCAGTACGTTCCCGGCACGGCGCCTATTGAGTATTATACGTGAACTCCCGCAGGAAGAAGTGGAAATCGAAGTGACGGATAGTAATGTAGCCTCTATTCAATGCGGTTCTTCGGATTATAAGATATTTGGCCTGGCGGCGGACGAATTTCCGCCATTGCCGACTTTCGATGACAGCCGAGCGGTGTCGATAAATCAGGGGACGTTTAAAGAAATGCTCAAAAAAACGGTATATGCGGCGTCCATAGATGAAAGCCGTCCGATTTTGAACGGCATTATGTTGGGCATGCGCGACCAAAAATTGACCATGGTAGCGACCGACGGCAGGCGGCTGGCGCTGGTTGAACAAGAAATCGAGTTGCCGCCCGACACCCAGAACGACTTGGTCATCCCAACCAAAACAGTCAATGAACTGATCAAAGTGCTGGGAGATGAAGGCATGGTTAAGATTCAATCACTGCCCAATATGGTGGCTTTTGAGATGGCGGATGTGCTGATCACATCCAAGCTGATTGAGGGCAGTTATCCCAACTTCAAACAGGTTATTCCCAGCCAATGCGAAGAACGCATTGCCTTAGATCGCGAGAATCTGTTGGCCGCCATCAGGCGCGTGTCTTTGCTGACCAGCGAAAAGAATCCATCGGTCAAGCTGACCTTTGCCAAAAATCAGGTTCAGATTGTCGTTGTAACACCGGATGTTGGCGAGGCGCACGAGTCCATTCCCATCAAGTATACGGGCAAATCCATTGCCATGGTCTTCAACCCGGAATACCTGATGGATCCTCTCCGCAACCTGACCAGCGACGAGGTGGCCATTGAACTGGTTGACGAGCTGAGCCCGGCCGTCATCAAGTGCGATATCCCTTTCCTGTATGTCCTGATGCCGCTTAGGCTGAATTAATATCGCGCCGCTTAAGACAGGGAAAGGCCATCAAGGGCAGGGCGCGAATAATTTAATTAAAGCACGGCCATGGAAGTCACCGCGGATTTTTTACGACTGTTCCTGCGGGGGCTTTATTTCATCTCCCCCTTGTTGGTGCTTCTCGTGTTGATCCTCGGCTTGATCGGCCTGATCGTCGGGCGCCATGAAGCCTGGTTAAAATTCGACGCGCTCTACTGGGCATTTATCACGGCCCTTACCGTGGGGTACGGTGATTTCCATCCGTGCAAGCGGCTATCCACGGGACTTGCCATCTTGGCCGGCTTGGTGGGGGTCATTTTCACCGGCATTGTCGTCGCCGTCGCCTTGCATGCGGCGCAAACCGTGTTCAAAAAATATATTTAAAGCGGCGGCGCTAAGAACGGTCCTTGCTTCTTACATGGTCAACGCGATCCAACCGTGCGGCGATAGATCCTCGGTGAGACGCCGAAGCGCTTTTTAAATAGGCGCGAAAAATAGTAGTGATTCGGGTATCCCGTCTTATCCGCTACATCGCCCACCCTGAGATTGTGATCGCGCAACAGGTAAGCCGCATGCCGCATCCGCAGGTGGATCAAGGATGCGATCGGAGAGGCGCCGAAATGGCGCTTGAACACGGCGCTGAAATGCGGCACGGAAAGGCATGCCTGGCGGGCCAACAGAGATAGCGTCAAAGGTTCCATGAAATGCGTTTGCATGTGCCAGCGGACCTCCAGCAGGCGGGGCGGCACGGCAACCATGCTTTTCCGCGCCTGCATCAGGCGGCGGATTTCACGGAACCAATTATGAATGATGTTGCGGACAATCACCATGTCGGGCGGCTGGCCGGTGGTTAATTCGAGATGCAGCGCCATCAGATAGTTCTCCACCACGCTGGCGCTGATATTCGGGATGACAGTGTTGAGCGGCAAGCGTTCGCGCGCAAGCAGGTCGCGAATCACCGTCCCGTCGCAATGGGTCCACGAGTGACTCCAGAATTTGTCAGGGTTACCGTAATAATGACCCGCCGCCCGTGGCCAGATCATTAAGCTATTGGGGGAATGAAGGGTGGTGCCGTTAGCGGAACGGATGATGGTTGCATCATAGAAAAACATGATCAAAATGTCACCCGTTCCTGCCGGACGGTCCACGATGCCGGGGGACATAGCTTCTCGAAGGCCAACGCCGCGAATGCATAACGCCGATGTTTGAATGGGCGGATGCTCGAAGAAATAGCGGATGGTCCCGGGCATATCTCTATTCTCCCCAGCCCAGGCCGGCACAGCCGACTCGTTCGCCAACCTTCCGCAGCCCGTTATAGCGGGGCATAATATAGTGCAAAAGAATCATGATTTACTCCATTGCCGAGATTCCATCAAATATTTATAAATAGGGCGCAAGGATCATTGTTTATCAAGCACTCAATATCAAAAGGAGGGAATCATGTCAACCGAATCTCTGGCCTGTGGCTTGGGAACGATCAGCAGATTGTCCAAAACCGTCACCCGGGCGGGCCGTTTCTGAGATCGTGACACCAAAATGAAGGGGAATTACACTGCACGGCCGAAATAATCAAGGGGAGAATACGCTATGCAATTCAACGGGCTTGGAATGAATCTGGGCAATTTATCAAGACTTTCCGACGCGCAAACGCGATCGATCAGTCCGGAAAATTTTACCGGCGAGAAAGGCCAAGCCGGCATGTCTACAGATGGCCCGGCAGCTTTATCGGCAAGGGATCTTGGGCAAGGCTGGAAAGTATCGCCATATATTATGATCAAATCCGGCGAATCACGAACATTGGCCGAGATTAATGGTTCCGGCGCAATCCAGCATGTCTGGATGACTCCCGGCGGACCTTGGCGCCATGCCATTCTGCGTTTTTACTGGGATGGCGCCGCAACGCCATCGGTTGAATGTCCTGCCGGTGATTTCTTTGCCTGCGGCTGGCAACAATACGCACAGGTTTCCTCTCTGCCGGTATGCGTTAATCCGCGCAGTGGTCTCAACTCCTATTGGGAAATGCCTTTCCGGAAACACTGTAAAATAACCATGACCAACATTGGCCTGGACGATATGTCGCTTTATTATCAGGTGAGTTATATGCTAACGACCGTACCGGATGATGCGGCGTACTTTCACGCACAATTCCGCCGGGTTAATCCTTTGCCCTACAAGGAAGTCTATACAATAGTCGACGGCATCAAAGGCAAAGGACAGTATGTGGGTACTTACATGGCCTGGGGAGTGCATAACTGTGGCTGGTGGGGTGAAGGAGAAATCAAATTTTATCTGGATGGTGACAAGGCTTTCCCAACCATCTGCGGCACCGGTACGGAGGACTATTTTTGTGGTTCATACAATTTTGACATAGGCAAGGAAAATGGCGGGTATCATGAATTTACCACGCCTTATTCCGGACTGTCGCAGGTGATTCGTCCGGACGGCTTGTATGCATCGCAGACACGTTTCGGACTTTATCGGTGGCATATTATGGATCCGATCCGGTTTGACAAGGATTTGAAGGTTACGATTCAGGCGCTGGGCTGGCGCCAGGGAGGCGGTAACCTGACCCGCCGCTATCTGCCTCTGCAGGACGATATTGCTTCGGTGGCGTATTGGTACCAGACCGAACCGCACCAGCCGTTCCCGGCGCTACCGGATCGTGATGGCCTGGAAGTTATTTGAGCAGCGTTCTCCATCATGATATCAAAGCCAGCTCCGCCAGGCACTCGATATGGGCGGTCTGCGGGAACATGTCGAAAGGTTGGACGCGCACGAGCCGATAGCCGGATTGGGCCAGCTGCTTCATATCCCGGGCCAGGATTGGCGGGATGCAAGACAGGTACAAGAGATGACGCGGCCGATGGCGGCTGATGGCGCGCAGGACAGGTGCCGAACAGCCGGCGCGCGGAGGATCGAGAACCAGGCAGGTGTTATCCGCCGGTGAGTCTCGCAGGACCCGTTCCAGACATGCCTCGGCGCGCCCCTGCAGGAATGTCACGTGACTGGCGGCTTGCCGCGCGGCATTGGCCCTGGACGCGGCGATGGCGTTAGCGTCAATCTCAATGCCGATACCCCGCTGATTACGGCGGGTAAGCGCCAGCACGAATACGCCGACCCCGCAATAAGCATCCAGCAGCATGGAGCAATCGAAGGTCTCAAACCAAATTTCAGCAGTAGTTATGATTTGATTGAGGACTTCCGGATTGACTTGGAAAAACGAATTCAGCGAAGAGTCATAGGACTGATCGAGGACATTTTCGGTCAGAGTGCCGGGCTTCCCGTCGGAAGCCATGCGGTGGCCATCGCATTCCGTAAACCAGCGGGCCTCGCCGGCCTGGTTGCTCCGGATGACCAGGCGCTCGTTTTCGTCCAGCTTGCGTTGGAGCTGTTCGCGCAGAATGGCGTTAATCGGCTCGGTGACCAGCGGGCAGCGCGCAATGGGGATGCGTCGCTTGTCGTTCAGCGCTCGGAAAGCCGGTTGGCCGGGACCATGCAATGTGATCTTGTTGCGATAGCCATATGAGTGCGGACTCGGGATCATCGGTTCGAGCGGTGGGGCGCTAAACCCGCCGATTCGTGCCAGGATTTCAGCAACCTGCTTTTGCTTCCAGCGAACCTGGGCGGAATAATCAAGGTGCTGATATTGGCATCCGCCGCAGGCGCGGAACTGCGGGCAGGGCGGTTTGATGCGCTCGGGGGAGGGGGAAAGCACCTCGACCAAGTCCGCCCGCGCATAGCGTTTGGTTTCCTGGGTCAGTTGTGCCCGCACCCTCTCGCCGGGCAGCGTGAAAGGAACAAAGCACGCGCGCCCGTTCGTTCTTCCAACGCCATCGCCGCCGTAGGCCAGGTCCGTGATGTCCAGTTCAATGAATTTTGAAGTCGCCATGGATGCAAGCCAGGAAATAAGATGCTTTAATTTTGCATGGGGTCAGTTTTAATATACCAGGAATAGCCCTCTGCGTACACATAAGACGTGACAGATCGTTTCCGGAAACGCGTGAAGCCGCCAGGGATGGGACAAGGATTGAATACCCGGGTGCAATCTGGCATATTATAACGAACCATTCGAAGGATTATCAAATGAAATCGCTTGAAAAAATTGTAACGTTTCTTGATCGGGAACTCGATATCAAGGCATTTGCGGATGAATCGCATAACGGGTTACAGGTTGAGAATTCCGGTCAGATTGCCCGTGTATGTGTCGGCGTGGATGCCTCGCTGGCGTTTTTCGAAGAAGCTGCAAAACGCAAAGCCGACATGGTCATCTGCCATCACGGCCTGAGTTGGGGTGATTCGCTGAAGCGCATCAGCGGCATCAACTACCGGCGGCTGAAGTTTCTTTTGGACCATGACATGGCCCTCTATGCCTGTCATCTTCCCTTGGACGCGCATCCGCGCCTCGGCAATAACGCGCAGATAGCCAAAGCCTTGGGCTTACAACGGCTGAAAACTTTCGGCCTCTATCACGGGATACCCATCGGGTTCTGCGGATCGTTACCGGAAGCGATGCTTTATGCCGCCTTTAAATCGCGTGTTCAGCGCGTAATGGGCAACACGGTTGGCACGATGGACTTTGGCAAACGCAGGGTCCGGACGGTGGCGATTGTTTCGGGCGGCGCCGACACTGAGCAGATTGACGAAGCCGGGCAAAAGGGCATAGATGTCTACATCAGCGGTGAGACCAAACTGGCGGTCTACAACCTGGCCCAGGAACACAAAATCAACGCCATTTTTTCCGGACACTATGCCACGGAAGTGTTTGGTGTCAAGGCGCTGGCGCGCCTGTTGGCGTCACGTTTCGGGTTGAAAACCACGTTCATAGATATGGGGATCCGGTTCTGATGATCCCCGGAAGTATTAAGATCATTCGATGCACGCGCGTTGCGCTTTTGTTGACCTCGGCTATCGCCCATCCTGACTCTAGTGAAATTAGAGGGGCGGGCAACGCGGTTGTATCACGTGGAAAAGTTCGATAAAAAAGGCCGGCAGGCTGTCATCACGCTCATCAATGCTATCAATGACAGCTCAAATGATTATGATGTGGAGCCAAAAGGAGGTTACTCAATGAGTAAAAAGGTTTTAATGACAGTCGGGGCTCATGCGGATGATGTCGAATTTTCTTTTGGGGCAACAGCTCTGAAATACCATGAGAAATTCGAATACGAGATTGCATATGTCGAGGCCACCAACAATATGTCAGGCGGATGGGCCAAGGTCGTTGATGGTAAAGTAAAGCATTTTGACTATCCGTGGTACACGATTATGCCGCAGCGGAAGCTTGAGGCCAATAAATCCGCTCGCGAATGCTATCATACGGAAGCCATTCATCTTGATTTCCCGCAGCGGCATTACAAAAATCAGGCCCTCGAGCAAATAGAACTTCGTTACGGCGTGCCCTGTCCCGACTGTGTCCCTCCGAATACGCCTTCAATTCTTACGGCACATGAAGACCCTGCCTCGATTGAGCGTGTTGCCAATCTTATACTCGAAAAAAATCCGGAGGTGATCCTCACTCATCCTCCAATGGATTATACCGATGAGCATACAGGAACATGCATGCTGATCAGAAAAGCCTTCGCAAAGGCGCAGGATCAAGGCTATGACGGCTCCCTTCTGTTTGCACGCGCCGGAACATACTATCTGAAATACGGAAATTATTTTAACTACTGGGACTCTTTTATTGACACAACAGGATTCATGCAGAAAAAACGCCATGCACTAGGTATTCACGCGTGCCAGGTGCCCCGCGCAGAAAATCTGGACTTATCGGATTATCTCGAAGGCAAAGTGTGTGGATGCGAGACCGCAGAGGTTTTTATCGTTTGCGAGTTTGCGAAAACACGGACGGGCGAGCTTACACAGGAATTTGTCAAAAATCATAAATACTGTGTGGAAAACTGGAAGGAAATGTTTTTCAGCAAGGATCTTCAGAAGATGTACAATGAAGAACTCCTGTCAAAATGGGAGGAGCGGGCACGCAGTAATGCATGAGGCGCCGCAGTTTTTAATATCATTCAGCAAATCAGCCGGAAAATCTAATCCTGTCTTCTGCTCAATTTTTAGCAACAAGATACATTGCCGCCTTTATTGTGTTTTACGAGACGTGCGAAGACGTCCGTAGCGAAACCCACGTCAGAGTGTTCAGGGAATGACTTGATCTGAAGGATGTATTACATAGAACATTGCCCGGCGTAGTTGAGCAAAGCGAAACGAAGCCGGGCACGCTTCGCCTCACCATGCTTCTGTCTATGCCGGGCGAATGCCAGCAGTTTCCTCCATGGCTGTGCCATCCTGCTACGCCGCTGGCTACGCAGGATACGAGCGTAGCCCGTCAGCGCAAAGTGTGGCGGAGAGAAGGATGGGTGATTGCTACGATCATCTCCCGATGATCTTGCCCCTACGGGAGCTTTCGCTACGCTCAGCCATTCCCGGCGTCTTCTTCCCTTGGGGTCGGTAAACGAATCCCGGTGCCCGGGGTTCTCATCCCCAATGAAAAAAGGGCCTGCCCGTAAGGAGGACAGAATTGATTGGAAAACCGTGGAATGACGTGATTTACCGTGGAATGCCGATGAATACAGGGTGATACCGTGTTATTTGGCAGCGACCGCGCAGACAGATTAAACTGGAAAACCGAACGAGCCGAAATCCGCCTGTCGG
>Ga0247842_10007687_pt1 | contig 11570 bp, 8 predicted proteins | sample LaCruzMarch2015__3_FD_192411 | JGI IMG/M metagenome (GOLD analysis project Ga0247842, IMG submission 192411) | Freshwater microbial communities from meromictic Lake La Cruz, Castile-La Mancha, Spain - LaCruzMarch2015_19m | ecosystem: Environmental > Aquatic > Freshwater > Lake | place: Spain...
AGCGTGTGTAGGTATTAGCGCTTAAGGCAACTGGTACAGATGAACTCTGACCTGCCATTACCGAACTCGTTGAACCATTTCTATCAAAATTTACGACAGTGGCGGCAGTTTTCGATTCTGTAAGTATGAGTGACTGTGATGGCGTTAATGTTTTTGAAGAAGTCACCATATTATCAAATTCAAATGACCCACCAGTCAAGCGAACACCTGTAAACGTAATACCGCCTTGCCCAAATGCATGGATATATGCGTACAAGAAGTCAATAGTTATATTGTAAGAATAATTGGAAGGATCTTTTTTGGCGGTATTTGGAAAAATTGCTGGAGTTACAGTGTCGTAAATACTCGGTTTTCCAAAGTAGTGCCCCTTTGGATAAACTTTTGTGTTAGGTGCAGTGATGCTACCCGCAGGAAAGGCTCCCCCTGGAGAGAACCTGCCCTGTACTGGATAAGGAGATGGAGAAAGTAACGTTGCAAGAGAGGTGGTAGTCATCGTTGCCAGAACTGTTGTACCACTCAAAAACTCGATTGTGTCACTGGCTGAACCGCCAGACCACCACATTCCAAAGTAAGTCTGGGGGGTTGGAAAGGTGATTGTAAACCCACTGCTTCTCGAGCCAAAGAATTTTGTGCCAGTTCCGCCAACAGTTGGAGTTGAAGTATCTGTCGACACACCACCATAGAGACCATTAGCTTCAACAGCACAACCAGTGCCGTTAGTAATTGTTCCTATTGCTAAATTACTTGGGCAGTTTCCAAGAGCGTATCCGTTAGCATCATCTAGCGCGGTTGCTGAATCTGCTGGATCGTAGACATACGAGTTTTGAACAAATGGCTGATCAAGGTAGAGGCCAAAACCATATGGGTTATCCCATTTGGCATAGATCACTGTATTGGCCGTAACTATTATGGAATCAAGTCCTGGGCGATAGATGGGGGCGCCTCCATCGCTTGCATTAGTACCCCATCCAAGGAATCGAAAACCAGTTCGCTTGAGATTACCTGAGTTAAAGGCGAGGATATAAGAGGAGTTAACAGTCACTGTCTCAGAAATTGGTACTGTTCCACTTGTTGCATTATTGAGAAGGTATGTAATTGTATAAAGTGAAATTGTCACTGTGTACGTAGTAGTTGTGCCATCAGTCGCATGAACAACAACAGTAATTGTATTGACCCCATTTACAAGTGTCACTGGCGTCGATGAATCAGAGTTTGTAAGAACACTATTAACAGTTACAGTATCTCCAACTCCTACAAAGGTTGGAGTTACTTGAACCGATGTTGTATCTGTATTTAGCGAAGCGGTGTAGCTGGTGGTTCCAGCGTTAAATACTGGGCTTAAAGTTGCAGAGCTGATTGATAAATTCGTGAGCTGCGCAGTTGTTGCATGAGCTGCAGGAGCGGTGATGGTTATCCCAGAGATCAATAGCATTGGGAGCGTTAGCGAGAAGATCAAAACTTTCCTAATCAATTTACTGGTCACAAGATTGCTCCATACTGTCTCTGAGATAAGGGTGGTCACATATCGTGGGAAATCTTCTCGCCCTACCTCTTTGGGATCGGCCTACTTCTGCGGATATCCGAAGGACTCTCGCCTCAGACTTCAAACCGACCTAGACTTAACGCTGTGGTTGACCCTCGAAGGCTCTTACTCGTCGAAGATGAGCCGATGGTCGCCGCACTACTTCAAGAGACTTTAGCGGCGGCAGGCTTTGAAGTTCTCATCGCCTACTCAGCACTTGAGGCAAAGTCGAGAGCAAAACAATTTGACCCTGATGTCGCAATCTTGGATATCAACCTTGGCGCTGGCCCAAGTGGCGTCGACTTATCCTTCTTGCTTCACAAGAGCTATCCTGGAATAGCTCTTGCGCTGCTGACAAAACATCCCGATTTACGAACAGCTGGATACAGTAAAGAGGATGTCCCGCCCGGATGCGGCTTCATTAGAAAAGATATGGTTACCAATTCTCAACATATAGTTGAAGCAATTGAAGGGATCATCGAGAGCTCAAAGCACTTTCGAGAAGATGGTAATCCTGCTAGACCTTTCAGCAAATTGACCGCAGCTCAAGTGGAGGCGCTTCGCCTGATTGCACAAGGCTATACAAATGCTGAGATTGCAAAGCGACGAAATACTTCTGTTCGTGCAGTTGAACAGTTGCTAGGGGCGGTATTCACAACACTTCACATTGATGTGGACGGCCCAATTAACCCTAGGGTTGAAGCCGTGAGGAGATTTATCTCTGCAGCGGGTACTCCGGAGAGATAGTAATGCGCCACTCTAAGTTTGCTGATCATTTTCTGGTACCTGCAACCAGTCGTGCTGTTCTATCTTGGCCGGTTATTGCTTCAACAATATTTGCAAGTACCACCATCCAAATTTTTGGAAGCCCGGATTTAGAAAATACCTTGTTCTTTTTCAGGATACTGACCGCGTCTGCAGCGGTGATTCCGATGTTTCTCTTAATTGCGATCGTACAGGTAATACCGTTCAGAAATAAGAGAGTTCGAATATCCGCCGTCTTGCTCAGCTATATCTTCGGGGGAGCACTCCGAGGGTTATCAGTCATAATCTTCTTGGAAGGCTCAAATATTCTAGAAGATGGTAACAAGTGGTTTCGGGTTCCTACAAGTGCATTGATAATGTCTGTTGAAGTGGCTCTGGCTACCTTTGCATCCGCAAATTTTCAACGCTACCGAGAGAGTACACAGAAACTTCGTGAAGAAAATAAGCATCTACATCGCATTTTAAGTCAATTAGAAAGAGAGAATAAGGCAACAACATTGCGTCAAGTTCAACAGATTTCGACAGACATTGTTCAACAACTACGGAACATTAAATTAAGCACCACTGACTCTGAAGTTGATGATCTACAGAAAATTCTCAAAAGTTATATAAAACCCCTTACCAAATCACATTCTGCCGAAACGCTAAATTTGACCATCTCAAAAGATGAAGTCAATAATAAATTCGATAAAGCACGGTGGAGAGATTTTAACCTAATTGAGAATTTGCCTTCAGTATGGTGGAATGTCATTGCTGCTTTAATGCCTTTCCCAACAGCTACACATTTCTTTGGTTTAAAGACTGCTGTAATGCATTCTCTTTTTATTTTTGTCATTCTCGTTCCCTGCACATGGCTATTACACAGTGCGTTGAAGAGGAATGCACGATCATTGAGATCACCTTGGAGAGAACTTCTTATTACCTTTGGATATCTCTCAGTCGCGGTGGCAGCAGCTCTATCGTCTTACACATCCTTGTATAATTCTAGTAATCCAGACTTTTATGCTGTGACTACTCTTCTGATATATCCTTTATTTTCTTGGGCAATTACAATCGGAATATCTCTTCAAGAGCATGTCATGGCACAGGAAGTTCGTTTGAAAAAAATGCGAGATGATCTCGCATGGGCAGTGGCCCGCGTTAATCTCATTGACTGGTTTAATAAAGGCCTCATCGCTCGGCTACTTCATGGGCCTATTCAAAATTCTCTTCAGGCAGCTTCAATTCGGCTACAGGAATCTGCTCTTCAAGACACTGAGAGGGTGATTGAAGAACTAAGTCAGAGAATGAGTGAGATAGCACCGATGATTGAATCTGAGACATTGATGGCGCCTGATCTCTCTAAATCTTTGAGCGAGTTGATTGAACTATGGGCTGACCTAGCAAAGATTGAAATTTTTGTGGATCAAACGGTTCAGATGCAACTGGGGCAAGATCCACCAGCTGCCTATATAACAATCGATATCTGTCAAGAAATTTGTTCAAACGCAATTAGACATGCAAATGCGCTTAACATTGAGATTGAGATTTTCTCAAATGAAAGAGAAATCACTATCTCTATGGTTGATGGTGGAAATCCACGAATTGGAAATTCAGAGTTTGGAATTGGGACAGAATTTCTCAGCACATGCAGCATAAATTGGCGATATCTTCGAACTTCTGATTCTAAGAATCTTCTAGAGATAGTAATTCCTATAGAACAAGAAAAATCTCATGCACAATCCATTTAAACTGGTGTCCCCGGCGGGAGTTGAACCTGCGACCTACCGCTTAGGAGGCGGTTGCTCTATCCACTGAGCTACGGGGACAATATTTAATTTTCTTAAAATTAATTTTAATGTTTATTGTAATTTAATCTATTAATTATAGATATCTCTCCAATAAACATGCGTAATTTGTCTTTAAATTAACGCTGCGATAGACTAACAATAATTCGTTTGGAGTTGTATATCATGAAGGCCCTCGTAATAGGCGCCGGTGGAGTTGGTCGAGCGATAGCTAATATCGCATCTCGTCGTACATTTATTGAATCTATGGTGATTGCCGATCGCACACTGGCTAGAGCAGAAGAGGCTGTCGCACGGGTAAAAGACCCTAGATTTTCAGCAGCCATGGTGAATGCGGCTGAATTAGAAGATGTGCGGGAGTTAATCCGCAAAGCTGATCCGGATGTAGTAATCAACGCAGTTGATCCTAGATTTGTAATGCCTATCTTTTTGGCTTGTGAGATTGAAAATACCAATTATGTAGATATGGCGATGTCCTTATCTCGAAAGCATCCGCATTATCCATACACCGAAACCGGTGTGAAATTAGGAGATGAGCAATTTGCTCGTGACTTCAACTGGGATGAGCGAAAGATCTATGCGTTAATTGGTATGGGTGTAGAGCCTGGGATGAGCGATATTTTTGCAAAGTACGCCTCCGAGCACCTATTTAGTCGGATCGACTCCTGCACAATCTTGGATGGTTCAAACTTAAGAGTAGAGGGATTTGATTTTGCACCATCATTTTCAATCTGGACCACTATTGAAGAGTGTTTAAATCCGCCATTGGTTTGGGAGGATGGCCGCGGTTGGTACACCACCACGCCATTTTCAGAGCTAGAGATTTTTGATTTCCCTGAGGGCATTGGTCCAGTTGAGTGTGTAAATGTGGAGCACGAAGAGGTAGTACTTATTCCACAAAAAATTGATGCCAAGAAAGTTAACTTTAAGTACGGCCTAGGTGCTGAATTCATTACCATTTTGAAAACGATTAATATGTTGGGAATGGATCGTAAGGAAACTGTTGAGGTACAGGGTGTTTCCGTTTCGCCACGAGACCTACTCACTGCATCACTGCCAGATCCTGGAACTTTAGGCGAACGTATGCGAGGTAAAACTTGTGCTGGTGCATTAATTAAAGGTTTAGATAAGGATGGAAATCCAAAGGCTTGCTACATCTATAACGTTGTTGACAATGCCTGGTCAATGAAGGAGTTTGGTGATCAAGCAGTGGTTTGGCAAACTGCAATTAATCCAGTAATTGCCCTGGAATTGGTACATAAAGGAATTTGGAAACCACGCGGTGTTAATGGACCAGAGTGGTTTGAATCAAAACCATTTTTGGATTTACTTGAGGAGTATGGCACCTCTTGGCATATTCGTGATGAAGATCCGGTAGGCATAGTTAAATAATGGCGACCGCCCTAGTTACTGGTGCTACGGCTGGAATAGGCAATGCTTATGCACAATTGTTGGCAAAAGAGGGTTTTGATTTAATCCTAGTTGCTAGAAATCTACCGAGATTAAAAAAGGTAGCAGCAGGATTAAGTAAAGAGTATGGCGTGAAGGCGAGCTGCTTAAAGGCTGATTTAAGTAAATCTGCTCAGTTGCTCAAGGTGGAGCGGGTGTTAGCAAGTACCGCTAAACCAGTTGAGGTATTAATCAATAATGCTGGCTTTGGGATCAAAGAAAGTTTTATTGATAGTAATATCAAAGCTGAACAAGAGTTACTTGATGTTTTAGTGACTGCTCCAATGCGTCTAACCCACGCTGTGCTGCCAGGGATGATTAAGCGAAACTCAGGAATTGTTGTAAATGTCAGCAGCGTGGCAAGCTTTATTGCTGGTGGGACATATAGTTCTGCGAAATCTTATTTAACTGTTTTTTCAGAGTATTTAAAGACTGAACTAAAGGGAACAAATATAAAAATTTCTGCACTTTGTCCGGGATTTACTAGAACTGAGTTTCACGCCCGGGGCAAAATGAAGATGAGTGGCCTACCCAATTACATGTGGAACACCACAGATCAGGTGGTAAGTAAATCATGGCGATATGCAAAGGCTGGGAAGGTAATTTGTATTCCCGGGTGGCAGTACATGTTATTAAGCACAATTGCCAGAATTGCTCCTCGGCCAATTGTGCGTCGGGCGGGGATTAATGTAAGGCGTAAACAACGGGTGAAATAAAGGATTTTTCACACCAAATTCACCGCATTGTCCGAGGTATTTACGCAAGCAACACCACTTGGTGAAGTAGAATGATTGCCATACCCAATTAAGGAGTGAAAATTTCGTGATAAAGAAAATTTCTGCAGTAGCACTTACCGGATTTCTAATTTTTGGAGTGACAACTCCAGTACAAGCTGCCACCTCTGGCGGATCCTGCACAACCGCAGGTGCAACAACTAAAATTGGTAAAAATGATTATATCTGTGCCAAGAATCCATTTTTTAGCACCACAAAATTAACCTGGGTTTGGGATGGTTGTATTGAACTTAATACCGATTATGCCGTTGGTAATAAAGAGGCAGTGGATGCACTCCGCGCAGCTGAGTCAAACCGAGCAATACAGATTGAGCCCGTCGGTGCTTCACTTCGTGATTTAATTACCTGGAATTCATTAATCACTTACAAGAAATCTGATGTTGTTTACTACGGCAGTACCTATTACAAAGCTACTAAAACTGGCGTCAATAAAGCTCCAACCTCTGCAAATATAGGAGCGACAAAGTATTGGGTAGTAAATCTGCCGACAAATGCCAGTTCTAAAATTGGCCAGATGCCAGCACCTGCTGCAGTTTTAACAACTGCTAACGCACAGGTTGCTGCACTTACTACCGCTGCGGTTAAGACAACTAAAGCTGCTACTAAGGTTAAGTACAATGAATTATCAAGTTCATTAGCAACTAAAATCTCAACCCTCGAATCAAATAAATCAGCGATTCAATCTGTAGTAGATTCACTTGATCCAGCTTTAGATGAGTTCAGAAATACCTACTCGCTAATGCTTCTTATCAAATCAACAATTAAAGATAAGTGCAATCCTAAGTACTAAAAAGTAATTAACTAAGGCTGTAATGATCGCTTAAGCGATTGTTACAGCCTTACTTGTTGCGGTAAATTTGATTGGCTTTAAAGATGAATTAGCTTCACCACCACCAATTAGTGTTCCATTCAAAGCAAAAGAAGATCCATGTCCTCTCGGTGGTGGACAATTCCATCCACCTTGGCTATCCGGTTTAACTATTACACCCTCATGTGGGCAAGCTAGTCGTATGACTGCAAAACCATTGTCGGTTTTAGAAGTTCGAATCACTGCTACTTTTCCATATTTCTTAATTGATAATTGAACAACTCCGCCAACCTTTGCTAATGATTTATTTGCAGCTAAATTCACCTCTGTTTTACCGTTGGCTAAGGTCTTAATACCAGTTGCTGCCACCGCTGGAACTGTTGCTAAAGCTGCCACCGCTGCGCCACCGCAAATAAAACCACGTCTTGAGAGTGCGACCACTTAAATTTCTCCTATCTTCTTACCTCAAACCTAGCCTTATCTTACTCTTCATTATGATCTCCTTCTCTAAGAATATGATGTTAAAGTGGATTACATCAATAGCGCTCCTACTTCACCTGGTATTTAGATTAATATCACCTGAGAATAATGTGGTAGTAGATCTACTTTTATTTAACTTAGTGGGAATTCTCGCTGCTGGGGTCGCCCTTAATGCACCATTACTCACCGACCGGATCTCTGCAGTATCACTTGGGTTAGCAGCATTAATTTGGAGTTTAGGATCATTTTTTTCAACCTGGAACTCATTTTTCCAGGCACAGGTGCCAGATGGGATATCTGATTTATGCTACTCAATTTTTTATCCACTGGTGTTTTTGGGAGTAACTCGTAGCTTTACCTATAGGCGATCTATAACTGCACTTGAGTTATTAGATACTGTAATTATTGCAGTTGGTTTGGTTAGTATTCTCACCGCTTTTTTACTTAAGCCTGCAATGTTGAGTTTTGAAGGAAGCTCATGGCAGGTCTTTACCTCAATTCTTTATCCGGTTGGTGATCTACTCCTACTTGCCCTGGTTTTAATTTACCTACTGCTTACTCCCATTAATATCCGCTCTATCTTGATAGCGAGTGGACTTTTATCATTTGCCTTGTCAGATTTATTTTTTATTTGGTCATCATTAAATGGTACTTATACTTTTGGATCAATTACGGATGATGGTTGGATACTTGGGTTATTACTTCTTTCTTTATCACTTGGCTTTCCATCGAGTGAGGCAAAGTTTTCCGATAAAATCTCCTCATACAGCGCAACTATTGCGTTAATTGCTAGCAGTTGTTTACTTGGAGTTGCAGCCTTAAAGCCAGGATACTTCCCCAGCTTTATCTTAATTCCAGGCTTTATCACAATTGCTCTGGCATTTATCAGAATGAGTTTTGCATTAAGTGAGGCCAACTCAGCTGGCACAGAGCGAGTTTTAGCACGAACCGATGAATTAACCGGGCTCTCCAACCGTCGCAATTTCTTGTTTCACCTGGCGCAATTAAAAGGTGGTTATATCTTTCTGCTGGATCTAGATGGGTTTAAAAGGATTAATGACAGTTTGGGTCATGATGCTGGTGATCAATTATTGAAGCAGGTGGCAAATAGATTTAGTCGAGTCATTCCAACTGGTGCCCAAATCGCCCGTCTTGGCGGTGATGAGTTTGGTGTGATTGCCCAAGTTGACCAACTTGAAGCTTTCGAGCTGGCCCAAGCGATTAAGGCCACCTTAAGTTATCCGGTCACACTTACTACATCGGAGGTGGCCATTGATGTCAGTATTGGCTACGCAAGTATTGATCCAACTGTTGATGTGATTGATGCCTTGCGGCGGGCAGATTTGGCGATGTATCAGGTGAAGGAAAAGGGTGGTGGGCCAGTACTTTGGGAAAAGGGTAAATTTGAAAAAATAGGTTAATGTTCACTCGCTAAATCCTTTAGCAAGAACTGTGGAGGTCCTAATTGGCAGCACGCTTTTCAAATCGAGTTCTGGTCCTAGGTGCAGGTTCAGTATCACAATGTGTACTACCACTATTAATTGAACACTTAGTAGATGCCAAACAGATAACAATTGCAGATATGCGTGATAATCGCAGCCGAGTGGCTGATGCAATTAGTAAAGGCGCTGTTTATATACAGGATCAACTTACCCGTGAAAATATGGATCAGTTTTTATCCAAATACCTATCAGCTGGGGATTTCCTCTTAGATTTAGCTTGGAATATTGATGCCAATGCCATTATTGGCTGGGCACATGATCATGGTGTGATTTATTTAAATACCTCAGTTGAAGAATGGGAACCATACGCAGCAGGGGCAACTCGTAATCCAACTGAGCGCACACTTTACTGGCGCCATATGAAACTTCGTAAATTAACTGATACATGGGGTGGCAAAGGTGCTACCGCGATTGTTGAGCACGGCGCTAATCCTGGATTGGTTTCACACCTTACAAAAAAAGCATTAGTTGATATTGCAACCAAATCCTTAAAAGATGGCAAAGCTGCTGCTGGGGTTGAGCAGGCGGTTAGTAGTGAAAACTTCCCACTGCTTGCACAGAAATTAGGTGTCAAGGTTATTCATATTTCAGAGCGAGATACACAGATTTCCAACAAACCAAAAATGGTAAATGAGTTTGTTAATACTTGGTCGGTTGAGGGTTTTTATGAAGAGGGAATTGCACCCGCTGAAATGGGTTGGGGAACACATGAAAAAAGCTTGCCGGCAAATGCCTATCAGCACTCTGATGGACCAAAAAATCAAATTTGTATCGCCCAACCTGGTGCTAAAACTTGGGTGAGATCATGGGTGCCAAATATGGAGACTACTGGCATGGTAATTCGCCATGGTGAAGCTTTTACCATCAGCGATCATCTAACTGTTTGGGATTCAAATAAGGCGATCTATCGCCCAACTGTTCACTACGCCTACTGCCCCACTGATGCAGCGGTTGCATCTATGCATGAGCTTGAGATGCGCCAATGGGAGTTAACACCAAATCAGCGAATTATGAATGAAGAGATTATTGATGGTGATGATCGACTTGGGGTGTTGCTGATGGGACATGCATATAAATCTTGGTGGACTGGCTCCCTACTTAATATCCACGACTCTAGAAAATTAATTCCAAAACAATCCGCAACTACAGTGCAGGTGGCCAGCGCAGTTTATGCAGCGGTTGCTTGGGCGATGAAAAATCCAAATGCTGGATTCAAGGTGCCAGATGATCTGCCATGGCAAGAGGTTTTGGGATACGCCGAAAAATACTGGGGCGGCTACCACTCAGAAGCTGCAGATTGGGATCCGCTTATGCATCGCAATGATTTATTCAAAGGTTGGAATAATCGCAAATATGACGAGAGTGATCCTTGGCAGTTCTCTAACTTTTTAGTTTAATTCTAAAACTGCCATCGCGGCATTGTGCCCAGCAATGCCGCTAACGCCCCCGCCACGAATCGCGCCAGCTCCACATAAAAAGACTCTGGGATGATTTGTCTCAACTCCCCATTTTGTTGTTGAATCATCATCTTTAAATGGGAAAGACAAATCCTTATGAAATATATTTCCCCGTGGCAGCGCTATCTCTTGCTCCAAATCAAGTGGAGACTTAATCTCAATACATAAATCACCATTTGAATCTTTAGCTAAGTGATTTTGAATTGGATCCTCTAGATATTGATTCAGGGCAGCTAATGCCCGCTCTTTTGCAATTTCTTTAACCTCACTTGGCTGCTTTTCAAATAATTTTGCCGGGGTGTGAATTCCAAAGATGGTTAAGGTGTGATAACCCTGCCTGATTAACTCATCGGAGAGTATTGAAGGATCAGACAAGGTATGGCAATACATTTCAAGTGGTAATTCATCTGGGAAGACCCCAGATTTTGCCTGTTGATAAGCCTTTTCTAATTGATTGAAACTTTCATTTATATGCAGTGTGCCTACAAAAGCATCCCTGGCATCTATTCCAGATTTAAATTTAGGCAAGCTCTTCAGCACCATATTGATTTTAATCTGTGAGCCTTCTAAGGATTTAGGTTGCACCTGCCCCATTAGTTTTGCCAATACTTGTGGCGCCGCATTTGAAAGTAGGTAGTTAGCAGAAATTTTTTCACCCTCTGCTAATTCAACCTCAACCTGTGAGTCGGTAGCGCTGACTGATACAACTTTTGAGTTTACTTTGATCTCAACCCCGAGTGATCTAGCTTTTTTATCTAACTCTAAGACAAGTGCGCCCATGCCTCCCTTTGGCACCTTCCATTCGCCACTTCCATTACCGATTAAATGATAGAGAAAACATATGTTTGTTTGCATTTCATAAGCTGATGAGAAAGTGCCGATCAAACCATCGGTGAGAATTACTCCCTTTACCAAATCATCCTCAAACCGCTCGTCAAGTACTTTTCCTAGTGGTTGTTCAATTAGCATCCGCCAGATTTGATCATCTGCCAGTGCACTTTTTATT
>Ga0247842_10007695_pt1 | contig 11564 bp, 8 predicted proteins | sample LaCruzMarch2015__3_FD_192411 | JGI IMG/M metagenome (GOLD analysis project Ga0247842, IMG submission 192411) | Freshwater microbial communities from meromictic Lake La Cruz, Castile-La Mancha, Spain - LaCruzMarch2015_19m | ecosystem: Environmental > Aquatic > Freshwater > Lake | place: Spain...
TATCTTTTTATGAACCGATCCATTTCCCGTTCGAATGCTTCCATGGCCTCGAAATGATTGATCATAAACATGATGTAATCGAGATGTTCTTTTTTTAGTGTAGATTTCATACCTGTTTTTTATGCTTTATCGGTCGAGAGGGCAAAAGGTGATGTAGTTTTGTTAAGAAGTTATTAACAATCTATAAATAAATATAGGTATATTAGTAATTATGATACCATATATAATCCAGTAATAAAATGAAATACAAGCATATAGCAGGATATAATTATGAAAATTATGAATATAAAATAATATTTCAACCTGAAATAAAAAAAAACCGCCCTTTTGGAGCGGTTTAAGGAACGAATTAGATAAGTTGATGGTTTTATTGTTTAACTTTGTGCTTGTAATTATACTATAAGTATGAATAACGGAACAAAAATAAACCAACTATTGCAAGATATTCCGGCAGGGGTCGTATTATTGTCCTCATGGCTTATAGCAAAAGGATATTCGTTTGAATTGCAGCAGCGGTACCGAAAAAGTGGATGGCTGTCAACCTTGGGTAAGGGAGCAATGAAGCGAACCGGAGACAAAATAACCATGGTGGGCGCCTTATACAGTTTGCAGAACCAGGCAGGCTTGATGATCCATATAGGAGGCAGAACAGCATTGGGTCTGCAGGGCATTGCCCATTACATTGAACTTTATCAAAAGGAGACCCTTCTATTTGCACCCCGGGGAATTAAAATGCCTGTATGGTTCACACATTCCACTTGGGATACCATACCAACGCTGATTAATACTTCTTTTCTTCCACCTGAATCAGGGTTGACAGATTACATGGAATCAGGCCTGACGATAAAAATTTCGAATCCAGCCAGAGCATTACTGGAATGTCTTGAAATGGCTCCTGATCGATTTAGCATTGAAGAGGCCTATCAGCTGATGGAAGGTTTGTCATTTCTTATTCCTGGTGTTGTACAATCACTACTCGAACAATGTAATTCGGTAAAAGTAACCAGGTTGTTTCTTTTTCTCGCAAAAAAAGCCGGCCATAGTTGGTTTGAACACCTTCAAACCGAGAAACTTTATTTAGGCAAAGGAAAAAGATCGATTGTGCCCGATGGGGTTTACATACCAGAATATCAGATAACAGTCCCAAAAAGCTTGCTATGATAGATTCAAGGTATAAAAAACAGGTAAAGTTACTCTTACGTATTTTGCCAGAGATCGCCAGAGAAGAGTCTCTGGCATTGCATGGTGGTACCGCAATTAATTTATTTTACCGGAATTTACCACGACTTTCGGTTGATATCGATCTTACCTGGCTTCCGTTTGATGATAGAGAATCGGACCTTATTGCCATCCGTGAAACACTTATCTCTTTAAGGGCCAGGGTTTCTAAGAATGTTCCCGGAATTACTGTCCGGGAACCTGTCATTGAACCGGATGAATACAAGATGCGTTTTATCTCATCAGACGGTTCAGAGGTGAAAGTCGAGGTTAACACCATCAATCGGGGTGTTTACGGTAAGCCTGTAAAAATGAGTTTAAGCCCCGGAGCCCAGGAGATGTTTGATATGTATTGTGAAATACAAGTAGTTCCCTTCGGACAGTTGTATGGAGGAAAAATCGTAGCTTCACTCGACAGGCAACATCCACGCGATTTTTTCGATATAAAAAACCTTTTTGACAGTACCGAGTATGATGACGAATTGAAAAAGGGCGTCCTGTTCTGTTTACTCAGCAGTAAGCGACCTTTTCATGAATTGCTTGATCCTTCGCTACTTGATCAGCGCGTGGTGCTGGAAACCCAGTTTGGTGGCATGACAGATCAGCCTTTTACCTATGAAATGTTTGAAACAACGAGAAGTCTTTTGATTGATAAGGTACGTAAAGGCATTTCTGATCAAGATCGCTCATTTCTCCTAAGTTTTGCCGAAGGAGATCCAGAATGGACCACATATGATTTTAGTAAATTTCCCGCCGTTCAATGGAAGTTATTAAATATTAATAAATTAAAAGGAACAGACCCTGCAAAACTCAAAATGCAGGTTGAACAGTTGGAAGATGCTCTCAAATTATAACTGAATTAAAATGCTTTCAAATCACTATGTGCTTTCCCTGGCGCCTATGCGTACCACCAATACGCCGGCAGAAATTCGCATCTTTATTCCCGCAAGCGCACACAAAAAAACCGCCCTTTCGGAGCGGTTTCAGTAACGAATGCGGGAAATATATTGAAGGTTATTCGAACTCTGCGAATAACGGGGTAACCGGGGCCAATGAAACAATATTCACCATTGTACTTGACGTTTCATCGTTAAAAGAGGCAACTGATGGAAGAACCGGGGCAAGACCGTTGAAGATCATTTCGGTATCCAGTGCATCTTCAAATGTTGCATCAACCGGTGTGGTTGGAGCGAAATCTGAAATAGTAAGGATAGACACAGTTGATTCTGAAATTTCCTCAAATGTTGCAAATACGGGCGTTACAGGAGCCAAAATACTGGTATTTAATGAACCAAACTCACTGTTCATCTCCTTTGAATCGGAATCGGTTGATGCAAACATTGTGTTCACTGATAAAAGAAACATTCCGGTTAAGATCAGGGTTTGGATGGTGTTGATTGCTTTCATTTTGTTTTTTGTTTGAGGTTGATGAAGCAAAGATATATCGGATAGCAAGGGTGGCCGATGTGTTTTCGATTGAAACGTAAAACATCCCGGTAGAGAGCGGAAAACGGTCGGTGAAAATGTAAAAGGGAGTTTGGCGGACAAAACGGTCACATTGACCAGTTAACATCGGAATGTCCTGACCAAATCAGTTCGTTGATTATTGAAGAAATGGATAGCGTGATTGGAAAAAATCGGCAAAGCGTGGTGAGCTCTGTCTGCTTATCCAATCAGAACCTGAAATCCAATAAACCACTATCTGACATAAATTTTACCTAAAAACAATTTGGAAGCGAAACGTTTGTTTTGTCATGAAGTGTTTGAAGGTTCAATCAGAGAATCTTCTAAAATTTCAATTCAAGTGACTTTTTGATACAGTTCCTTATTTCTTCCTGACGATTACTTATTATAGGTTGGTTTGATTATTTATTTGGCGTACTATTGTACCTAATATTAACATGGCTTAAATTTTCCATCTATGAAGACAAAGTACATCTTCTTTATTCTATTTGTAATTGCACTTGGAACATTTCTTAATTCCTGTAGGAAAAACATAGAAGAAACTACCGTTGACCCGTCAAATAACTTCGGTCTCGGAGAAATAAGTAAGGATTTTAGTTGGAAAACATCTGACAACATTGCTTTCAGCATTGGCATGAATATACCCTCGGCGGGGAATGCATTGTGCCGGATTAATATTTATTCACAGGATCAGGCGGGTATGACTACCAAGATGTACAGCGGTTCTGTAAATAACGGAAAAACTATTTTGACATCGGTAACGATACCCTCGGCCATGCGGATGGTGTCTCTTGAATTACTGCAACCGGATGGATCCTCGAAAATTGAGACATTACCTGTAACCTCAAATGTGAATTATACCTTTACTGATTCGGGACTAAAAGGAACCACCGGGTTTACCGATATCGATGGTGATGGAATCGCTGATTTGATCGACGATTATCCTTCTGACCGCGGGAAAGCATTTCATTTTGCGTTTCCGAATGGTTCAGGGAATACCAAATCCACCTTATCTCCCGTGTATTGGGGCACCTGGTGTTTTGAAGATCTATGGCCTTCAATGGGCGATTTTGATATGAACGATTTGGTGATCAATTATCATTGGGAAGTAACAACGGATGCCAATCATTTTGTGCAAACAATTACTGGACATTTTAAAGTGAAGGCTGCCGGAAGTTGTGAAGCATGGCGGCATGGAGTGGGAATCGTACTGAACGGAGTACCAGCAAATCAGGTGCAAACTGTAACGGGGTATAGTCTGGAAACTGGAAGTTACATTCAATTGAATGCAAAGGGAATTGAACCGGATGCTGCCGGAAACAACGCCAAACCTGCCGTAGTCATCCCTTTTGACAACTTTGATAATGTGATTCAGAATCCCACCAGTGGGTTCTTTAACCTGCATTATTCACAAACCCAAAATTCGACAAAAATTTGATGCCTTTAGCCTCGGGGTGGAGAAAATTGTTTTTGGTGAGGGGGATGTGACATTGGGCCATCGGACATGATTTTAAAAAAGCATCTTTTGTTGACTGTGTTGCTTTTAAATCCAGTCGTTCCTAACAGGTTTTCGGGGTTATTAACAATGTTCCTGGTGTCCGGTATAGGATTTCGGAGTGTGGTTTGTGAAACAGGATGCTTTGTCTGGCTTTTGCAATGGTTATCAACAGTTGGCTAACAGCGTAATCCATTGAATTTTCCCAGGCAATTTGAAATTACGTCCATATCCGGAAATTGTTTTGGGAGCTCGATTTTAATCCGTGTTTTTATTTCCTTTACATACGCTGCAACCTTGATCAGGCGTAATCGAATGGTTTTCATTGTAGCGTTTGCATATTCGGTTCCCTGTAACATTTTTTCACGCAAGGCATGTAACAAAATGTAAGCGGCAGAATGCATGAACAGCCGGAACTGATTGGCTTCAAAGCGAGAGCAAGACATTCGGTCTGATAGCAGGTGGGACTTGTTTTCCTTGATGTACAATTCCATTTGGCCACGGGCACAATAGCCATGCTCATATAAAGCTTTTGTCCGCACACACCTGATGTCGGTAACCACATACCGAATATTGGTTCCCTTTTCGCTTACTTCGACTTTTACGATAACACGTTGTGGCCCACTCCACGAACCTGCTGCATAGTCAAAACTATGGTAACGTTTTACCGGCTTGCCGATACTTTTAAACTGTTTCTCTGCCGAGTTAATGGTAATCCTGGCCAAGTCATTCAGTAACTTGTTGCCGGTAAGACCGGTAAGAAAATGCACCTTGTCCTGTCCCGTTGCCCATGCCATGAGTTCTTTACTACAGAAATGACCATCTCCGCGTACAATGATCATCGTGTTTTTCCAAACCTTACGTAAATGGGTAATGATGCGTTGTAAAATGGAAAAAACATCAGCAGTTTTACTTCTGCGGCCCGGCTTTAAAATGGTGGCAATTAATTTTCCACTCTGGCCCTCATAAATATGCAATGGCATATAGCAGTATTCTCCATAATAATCATTGTACAGTGTCAATTGCTGCCCACCGTAAGTATTGCTATTCGTGTCATCGGGATCAAGAATAATGACCGGGGGTTCCTGAGAATAGGATTGGATAAAATTGTCGACAAATGCCACTGCTATCTTGTAAAGTTCGCTGCGTGAAAGGGAATTTTCAAACCGGCTCATCGTTGGTTGAGAAGACAATGAATTTCCACTTTCCGGTAATACTTCAGCGCAAATTTTAAATATCATATCGTCTCTCAACGTATTGCAATCATTGGCATCTTCATATCCTGCAGCGATTTGGAATACACGCTGAGTCAACATTGAGTTAATAGAATGCTTGACATACCCACAGTGACGATCTTCTTGAATACAGTTGGTTATGGATTGCAGAATCCCGTTCCGGTTTTCTATCTCACGTAATAACAGCAACCCTCCATCTGAGGAAATCTTCTCTGCCGAAAAGCTCATTTCAATAGGCTTTTTGCAAACCGGAGAAAGGCTAAAAAGGGTAGAAGAAAAATTTTCGGCTGCAGAAATGGGGTTGGTATTGGGGCTTTTTGTATCTTTACTCATGGAAAGGTTTGTTTTTGCTTGGTAGCCTCAAAGATAGTAAATATCAATGAGTTAACAAACTTTTCCTATTTTTTTTGAATAATTCAGGTTAACACCCTTAGCACCGTTCCCTGTGGTACTTCAACTGAACAGGAGATGCTAATTACACTGGTTAATCCAACAACAGTGACCGATGCGGCCATTATCATCGGGAACTTCGATCCATTTATGATCAGAAACAGAACCCGTAACTTTGAGATTCACCGGGCTGATTATCCGCCTACTTCCTATGCCGATTTGTCAAATTTTGGCAAGGGTGACGACAACTCCCGGCCAAGTGAAGGAAAGTGGTATCGTACACATGAGAATTTACCCTGGGCGCTTGATATACCTGTGGACTTCAATTACCCGGCGGAGTATATTTCGATAGTTGATGCCTATCCTGAATTTAAGGGTTGGGCCCAAAGTGGCGGGACAGCCAATCAGGCGTGGTATAACAATCCAAACACCCAACCCGGATTAATATTCTCCTGTGAAAGTTCAGGGAACAGCGCTCCGTTGGCCACTACGGTTGGTCAAACCGGAACAGCAGCGGTTGGTCAGACAATGACAGGTGGTTATACCTATTCGGATGTTGATGGTGACCTTGAAGGAAACTCCATATTTAAGTGGTATCGTTCAGATGACTCAAACGGGACGAACGAAGCACAAATAACCGGGGTTTCAGGCAAAACCTACCTGTTGCAAGCTGCCGATGCGAATAAGTACATTCGGTTTTCTGTTACCCCCATGGCACAAACCGGAACAACATTAGGCCACGAAGTCAAAGCCTCCGGTTATGCGGGACCTGTCACCTCAGCATCGGCAAATTGCGGTAGTCCTTTTACCGACAGCCGGGATGGAAAAACTTATAATACCGTTCTGATCGGGAATCAATGCTGGATGAAGGAGAATTTGAATATTGGTACCATGATAAACGGAACACAAGGTCAAACCAATAATGGTGTAATTGAAAAGCATTGCTATAATAATCTTGAATCAAATTGCGGAATATATGGAGGTTTATATCAGTGGAATGAGATAATGCAATATGTGACCACAGAAGGCACAACAGGTCTTTGTCCGGCAGGATGGCACATTCCTACTGATTCAGAATGGACGACGTTAATAACAAACCTGGGCGGAACAGCTGTTGCTGGTGGCAAAATGAAAGAAACCGGGACAACTCACTGGAACAGTCCAAACAATGCGACCAATGAGAGTGGATTTACTGCCCTTCCGGGGGGATGCAACAACGGGGGTTTCAATTATATGGGCACATTTGGACTTTTCTGGTCTTCCTCCGAATACACACCAGATTATGTGTTGCGCATAATCACATCTAACGCCAACGATTTCGTGTCACTTGCTGCCGACACAAAATCCAGTATATATAGTGGCCGTTGTTTGAAAGGTGATCCGATACCAGTACCAACATTAACTACAGAGAATGTGACGAATATAAATCAGATTTCTGCTGGAAGTGGTGGCAATATTACGAACGATGGCGGTTCACCGGTAAATGCAAGAGGAGTTTGTTGGAGTAATACAGTTGGCGTTCCCACAATCTCTGATCCTCATACCATTGACGGCAGCGGAATCGGAAATTTCACAAGTGACATCACTGGTCTAACCGCGTATACAGTTTATTTTTTAAGAGCATACGCAACGAATGGTTCAGGGACTGCTTACGGAAATGTGGTTGCTTTTCGCACGCTTCAAGGTAATGTACTGCCAACTCTAACAACAACCTCAGTTACCAATATCGCCCAAACCACCGCGACCAGCGGTGGAGATGTAACTTCCGATGGCGGAGCATCTGTGACAGCCCGTGGTGTTTGTTGGAGCACATCTCAAAACCCGACAATTTCTAATAGTCATACCACCGATGGCAATGGACCTGGGGTGTTTGTAAGCAATCTAACTGGATTAATTCAGAATACACTCTATTATGCTCGTGCTTATGCTACGAATAGTGAGGGAACCAATTATGGTGATGAGGTTAGTTTTACAACAACAGCAAGTTCCGGTGGAGAACCTTGCCCGGGGACTCCAACTGTGCTTTATGAAGGTAAAACCTACCACACGGTTCAAATTGGAACGCAATGCTGGATAAAGGAAAACCTGAACATAGGCACAAAAATTCCAGGTAGCCAGGAGCAAGCCAATAACGGAACCATTGAGAAGTATTGCTATAACAACGATGAAGCGAATTGTGCCATTTACGGAGGTTTATACCAATGGGATGAGATGATGCAATATGTAACCACCCCGGGAGTAAAGGGAATATGCCCCACGGGCTGGCATATACCGACGGATGGGGAATGGACAACAGTTACAACTATTCTTGGAGGCGAAGGTGTAGCCGGAGGCAAGATGAAATCTACCGGTACGATCGAGGCGGGCACCGGTATGTGGTATTCCCCCAATACCGGAGCAACAAACGAAAGTGGATTTACAGCCATTCCGGCAGGCAGTCGCAGTGGCATTGGGACATTCGGCGGCGTTGGCAACGACGGCGACTGTTGGAGTTCGTCTGAGTACTATACAAGCGGTGCCTATTACCGGTACCTGTACAACGATTACAGCTATGTAGGCAGAAGCAGCGATTACAAGAATTTCGGGTTTTCTGTGCGTTGCCTTCTGGATTGAGGGTGCGCCATGAGCGCGAAGCAGCGAATGAAGTACATCATACAAATTTCGATAGTTACTACATAGCTTGTCCTTGGGGTTAAAAATATCTTGAAAACATGACAGACGAAAATATTTTATCAAAAACTTTATCGGGTGCCAATTCCGATAGAACTCACAACTACTTATAGTTGCTAGAATTGATCATGCAGCGTATGAAGACAAACTCAATCAGACATTTACTCTTAAAAGTTCCATTTTTCAATTTGCACTTTCTATTCAGGAAATTATAATTCAGTTTCAGGCAACAACATATTAGCCCACTTCTTTTTTTCTTCGTCTTCGAAATTGGCGAGATAGTTCATGGTGGTTTGCTTGCTTTTATGACCGAGGGATTCGCTAATGAATTCGACCGATGCTCCTGAGCGTTTAAGGACAGTGGCAAAGGAATGGCGGGCCGTGTAGGTGGTGGCACGGTCGATTTTGAGTTCAGCGCAGATTCGTGTCATATTTTTATTGATCGTTTGAACAGCCTGGCGAATTGCCCGGTATTCATCTTCCGGAGACATTTTATCTTTAAGGATATCAAAAACATATTGGTCGGGCAGGGCAGGCTTAGAACCCCAGCGATCAATAATACGACTGATATTTGGTGTGACAGGAATGCTTATTGTTGATTGTTCTTCGACTGTGTCAGCAGTTTTGGCTCTGATCAATGTAATTTTATCGCCATCGATATTTGAATATTTTAGCCGGGCCAGGTCTTTAATGTTAATCCCGTTGCATAGGTAACTGAAGAGCCAATAATCACGGCTGCGTTGCTCAAAGGTTCCTTTAATCGTATCAAACTTGGCAATTTTTGCGACATCGGCCTGGGTAAGCGCTTTTTTGGTGTTTCTACCTTTAGGAACAGCATACAGACCATTTTTTGACTTCCCGAACGGATACTCAACACCTTCGGGTTTAACTTTATTGAAAACGGTTCGGACATTGCGCAAATAGATGCTTACTGTGGTACGGCTGTTTTGCTTTATCTTTTCTTGTTCCTTTTCTTGTTCCTTTTCCTTGCCCTTTTTCTTGCCCTTGGGATTAATTTTAATTATTCTGGGCGTCAGAAACCACTTTTCGTAATCTTTCAAAAATGAAACTGTTATAGCAGCGAAGGGTAATTTCTCCTTTCCGGAAAACTTTTTGAGAGAATTGATGGTACAGTCGTAGGTTCCGGCTGTGCTGATCTTGCCATCCTTACGGAATTCATCGGCAGTGGATGCCAAAATTTCAAACAGGTCGTTTCCATCCGATACTTTTGAAAAATAATGTGTTACAAAGGTGTCAAATGAAAAAATCTTCATGGCACTAATGACATCGGAGGCCCTTTCGCGGTATGACTCTAATATTGTTTTCAAGGTGACATGGATATCTTTACTGGGATTTTGTTTCATTACTTGTTTAACATCACCTGGTAAAAGTGCGATACTTCGACCTTTGGCGATACCAAATTCTTTGGAGACTTTTTGAATATCAGCAATACTATCTTTATCTTTGTCCTTGGGCTCAAGTATTAACGGATAATATCTTTGAGTCCGATTGTGAGTAATGCGCAGTTTTAATGTTATTCTTCCATTTTTTAAAGGATACCTGGAATCATCTACTATGGCAGCGACAGCAGCCCGGTTTTTTTCTTCAGTCTTCATGGTTGAAAATATTTGCATACAATTTGCATACAAATATAATCAAATTATCGTTATTTTACAAAAAAATTCAAAAGCAATATTTATATAAATAATTGACAATCACAATGAATAAGTAGTTTTACGAAAAATTTGAAAGTAGTAAAAAAATGCTTTGGGAGCAGGAGGTCGCAAGTTCGAATCTTGCTACCCCGACTTGAAAATCAACCACTTACAATGTATTTTGTAGGTGGTTTTTTCGTTAGGGTACCAACAAGGGTACCAACATCGACCTGTAAAATTCGAATATTTACACAAAATTTTACGAAAAGGTATTGAACGTTTTGGTGATTTTGGGTTTGAAATTAACAAGTCACTTCAGAAGGCCGGAATTGAAAAATATACCACTTACATTGCAATTGGTAGGTGATTTTTCTTTTTGAAGTAACGTTCGTTGTAGCTTTTCTTGTAACTTTTCATGTTCATTGGCTGGTAAAAAGTAAGTATTTCAGTTTTTTACACTCAGAAAAAAAAAGATTCAAAAATTCTTAAGAGAGTAATCAAAATGTTTCTAATTTTGATATGGTTTATTTAGGGCGTATATGCAGAAACATACATCTGAAAGGCCAATTAAATCAAAAACTCCACCGTTTGCAAAGTAAAACCCAATTTGATAATGCAGCTACGTAAGTACTATTAAAAATGCGAACGGATTTGCTAAATCCTGAATCCGGAGTAAGTCTCTTAATTCATAAGGAATAAATGAACTTTGGTAAAACCTGATAATTCTATAATTTCTAAAGTATACTAAAATGGAACTCTTTGACTCAACAAAAACACGATTGTATGAGCTACTTCGCGAAGTGGAAATTGGTAAAATACAACTTCCCGATTTTCAGCGTGGCTGGATCTGGGATGATTTTCGCATCCAGGGCCTACTGGCTAGTATTGCAAAATCGTATCCTATTGGCGCCATCATGTTGCTTGAGGCTGGCAATGAGAATGTGCGTTTTAAAACAAGGGCGGTTGAATCTGTAAAATTGAACGGGAACAACATCAAACCTGAAAAGCTTATTCTTGATGGTCAGCAGCGAATAACATCACTTTTTCAGTCCATTATTTCGAATAATGCAGTTAAAACCCGGAATGAAAAAGGGCAAGAGATTCATCGCTGGTATTATATTAATATGGTTAAAGCCCTGGATCAGGATGGTGACATTGAGGATGCAATTTTCTCCGTCAATGAGCATAAACTCATAACCGAAGATTTTGGCCGACGTGTGGTTTTGGATATTTCGACCCCAGAACTTGAATATAAAAATATGATGTACCCAATTTGTCTGGTTGATGAATATTCAAACTGGCGGATGGGTTTTTACAAATACTGGAATTATGTTCCGGAAAAAACAATGTTCTGGGATGATTTTGAATCGCGCATCATCAACAACTTCACCCACTATATGCTCCCGGTTATTGTACTGAAAAAAGAAAATACCAAGG
>Ga0247842_10007697_pt1 | contig 11564 bp, 8 predicted proteins | sample LaCruzMarch2015__3_FD_192411 | JGI IMG/M metagenome (GOLD analysis project Ga0247842, IMG submission 192411) | Freshwater microbial communities from meromictic Lake La Cruz, Castile-La Mancha, Spain - LaCruzMarch2015_19m | ecosystem: Environmental > Aquatic > Freshwater > Lake | place: Spain...
TATCCGGGAGGCTCATTTCCGAACCCTGATTTACAAGGTGGGCGCCCTAAAGTGAAGGTGGAATACACCGTACACCATCCTGAGCGCCCTATATTTTATTGTTATCGGATCGGAAACTTGTTGCCTGCCGGGCGGGCTAAATTTTGAAAGAACAGGTGAGGTTTTGCTTCTTCTCTTCCTCACGACTCAGATATTACGCCTGCGGTATTTTGCGGTCAAGCTCAGCCTTCGCGGATAACAGCGGCAACAGCGGCGCAAACTTTTTTGCCGACGGCTTCGTGGAAGGCGTTGACCTTTTCGTCGGTCAGCGTGCCGGACGGCGAACGGTAGACAAAGCTGTAGGCGACGCTCTTCTTGCCTTTTTCTAACGCCTTGCCGCGGAAGACGTCGAAGAGTTTTACGCTTTCGAGTTCGGCGGGCGCTGAGCTTTGAACCGCGTTCAGAATATCTTCGTGGCGGACGGCTTCATCGACGATGAACGCGAAGTCGCGTGCCGTCGCCGGATAAGTCGGGATGTCCTGCACCGCACTCCGTTTCCAGACGTTGGCAATCAGCGGCTCCAGATTCAGCTCGGCGGCGGCGACCGGATCGTTCAAGCGCCACTCCTTGCGCGCGGTGGAATTAATCAGACCGATGACGCCGATTTTTTCTTCTCCTGAAAAAACTTCAACTGAGCGGTCTTTTTCAAAAGCCCCTGTCGCGCCGTAGCCTTCAGGCGAAGGCGGATGGAAGGTTACGTTTGTGACTTTCTGAGCGGTGAGCAGTTTTTCGACGAGTCCCTTGAGCCAGAGGAATACTTCTTCTTCGCCGATGGCGCGCTGCTTGTCGAGCGCGCCGCGTCCGGCGGCACCCATCAGTCCGAGACAAATTTTTTCGGTTTGTACCGTTTTGGCAAACGTCCGGCCGATTTCAAAGAAGACCGCTTCGTCAATCTGCCGCGATTTGTTGCGGCCAAGGCTTTCGATCATCTGCGGAATCAGCGATGTGCGCAGGACGGACTGTTCGGCGCTGATCGGATGCGGCAACTCTTCGCGGACGGCGGAATCTTCCTTGCCGAAGAGGTCGAGCAGCGGATGGCTGACCAGCGTGTAGTTCATGATTTCACGCGCGCCGAGGCCGACCAGATTTTTCCGGCAGGCGGTGACGGCGCGGATGCGGCTGTCATTTGCTCCGGCGACCGTTTCGGCGACCGGCAGTTTTTCCGGAATCTTGTCGACGCCGTTCATGCGGGCGACTTCTTCGATGATATCCACTTCGCGTTCGAGGTCGTCGCGGAAGGTCGGAATTTCCAGAACCGCTTTTTCCGCGTCGGCGGAGAGAATGGCGATTTCCAGTGATTGGAAAATTTTCTTCATCGTATCGACCGGCACGTTCATGCCGATCAGGTCGCAGGCCGACTGCCAGCGGAAGGTGATCTGCCGTTTGGTTTTCGGTGCGGGATAAACATCAACGACGCCTTTGCAGATACTGGCTCCGGCCAGTTCGTGCATCAGCGCGGCGGCGCGGCGGCCGGCCCATTCGACGCTGTCGGCGTTAACGCCGCGCTGGAAGCGGTAGGAGCTGTCGGTGTAAAGGCCGAGCGCTTTGGCGGTGGCACGGATGCCGGACTGTTCAAAGGTCGCGGCTTCGATCAGCACGGTGGATGTATCGTCTTTGATTTCGGTATTGGCACCGCCCATGACACCGGCGAGCGCGACGGCCTTACCGGCATCGGCGATGACCAGCATTTCTTCGGTTAGCTGACGCTCCACGCCGTCGAGCGTGGTGAATTTTTCGCCTTTGGCGGCGTGGCGGACGATGATTTTTCCGTCCTTGAGCAAAGTGTAGTCGAAGGCATGCAGCGGATGACCGGTTTCAAGTAGGACGTAGTTTGTGACGTCCACGACGTTATTGATTGAGCGGATGCCGCAGGCTTCGAGGCGGCGCTTCATCCAGTCGGGCGACGGGCCGATTTTGGCGCCTTTCAGAACGCGGGCGGTGTAGCGCGGGCATTTTACGGAATCTTTTATTTCCACGCTGACTTCTTTTTCGACCGGCTCGGAACTTTCCTTCAGTTCGATGGACGGCATCTTGAGCGGCTTGCAATAAATGGCGGCGACTTCGCGGGCGATGCCAATAATGCTGAGGCAGTCGGGGCGGTTCGGCGTGATTTCCAGTTCGAAAACGGTTTCCGCCGGGCCCATCACGGCGGCGAGCGGCGTGCCGGGTTTGAGCGAAGCATCGAGAACCAGCAGGCCGGAGTGGTCCTCGCCGAGGCCGAGTTCGTCCTTGGCGCAAAGCATACCGAGCGATTCGACGCCGCGGATCTTGGCTTTCTTGAGCTTAATACCGCACGGCAGGGTCGTGCCGACGGTGGCGAACGGATATTTGCCGCCGACCGCGACATTCGGAGCGCCGCAGACGACGCGCAGCGTTTCAGCCGCACCGTATTCGACGGTGCAGAGGCGCAGTTTGTCGGCGTCCGGATGCGGCTCGATCTGCTTCACTCCGCCGACGACCACGCCTTCAAAAGTGCCGCCGAGCGTTTCGATATTTTCGACTTCGAGCCCGGCAAACGTCAGTTTGTCGGAAAGACCCGCGATCGTGTCGTCAAAATCCACATATTCCTTCAGCCAGCTCAGCGCAAATTTCATAGTTCAGTTCCAATCGAAGATTGGAATACTGGAACAATGGAACAGTGGAATAATGGGTCAGATTCTGTCTCTTCCTGTCTTAATGCAGGGTTTCTGCCACCATTCCTGTATTCCAATAATCCAACATTCCCTTTGTTTTGATGGGCGGCAGTTAAACATGAACCGCTATTCCGGGCAAGCGCTCAGGCGGGGCTTAATCAGTGATGAAGGAAAGTTTTTAGCCGTTGAGTTTGGCGCGTCGGGCCAGCCAGGCGGCGCAAACTGTCAAGATGGCTCCGGCAACGCAAACAGCTCCCGCGACCATAAAGGCCTTGGCGTACGAGTCTGTCGCCAGAACGATCTTGCTGGCCACGCGCGGACCGGCAATCGCCGCGATGCTGAACGCTGAAAAGATAACGGCATAATTAAGCGCGAGATTTTTGGTGCCGAAATAATCTGCCGTGACCGACGGAAAAATGCCGAGGTACCCTCCGTAGCAGGCCCCCACGAAAAGCGCTCCGATCAGCAGAGTGCTTTTCTGCATGGCCAGTTGCGGCAGAAAAAACATGGTAATGCCGGTGATGATAAACATCACAAAGAGGGCGTTGAGGCGTCCGGCTTTATCAGAGATAAATCCCCAGAAAACCCGGCCGACAGCATTTGCCAGACCCATCAGCGAAACAATGCCGACCGCTTCTGCCGGAGACAGGTGTGTCATCTTCTGCGCAATTGGTGATGCCTGACTGATAATCATGAGTCCGGAGAACGTTCCACAGGCGTACATGGCGTAAAGTACCCAGAACTCCAGCCGGCCGAAAAGCTGCCGCCAGGCATAATCTTTGGCGGCGGCAGAGCCGGGTGCGCCCTGCTTGGGAATCCAGCCTGCCGGTTTGTAGCCGGCGGGCGGCGTGATCATAAAGAAAGAGGCGAGTGCTATGACGACGATAAAGGCTGCGCCGAGAACTTTGAAGGCCCATAGAACGGGAGTCTGGCCATCCGGTGCGCCAGCCATCAGCTGCTGTGCAATCGGTGCGATGATCAGAGTTCCACAGCCGAGAGCTCCGACGGAAAGTCCGCTGGCGAGGCCGCGCATATCGGGAAACCAGCGTACCGATGTGGAAACAATCGCTCCGTAGGCCGCACCGCTGCCGATCCCCATCACTACACCGAAGAAAAAGAGTACCCAGGTAAAGGAGCTGGCATAACCGGTGAGCAGCATGCCCAATCCAAAGAGAATTCCTCCACCGATCACTACTGCACGAGGACTTTTAATGTCTGCGATACGACCCGAAAGAAGCATCCCCAGAGGGAGGCAGGCGAGGTTGACCGAAAAGGCGAGGGCCCATTGCACCATGTCGGGCACGGGTCCGGACGGGCCCGTTTTCATAAGGCCGAGTGTGACGAGCAGCGGCTTGGCAAATACGCTCGAAGCGTAAGCGGCACCCATACACATGTTTGCTAAAATGCCCATGGAGAGGATAAGCCAGCGTTTAGATTCCAGTTTCATGCGACCTCCTTTACAGTTTGTTGTTCGATTAACGCAGTTGAAAGCCGCGGATGTCAACCGCCTTTCCTGTTTACTGCGACGAACTCGGCGGGGCTTCATTTGGTGCTCCGGTTTTTATTCCGGTGACCATGACAACACGCGAAACAGACAGACAACTCCTGAAGACTTATGGTAAGGATGTCGCCATGACTTCGAAGTGCAGCTACGAAAAATTACTAGATTACGGGACTGACCCCTTCGACTGCCTCATGGTTCCGGTTCAATACATAATCAGATCAGCAGTTTTTATTCATCCAAACAGTTGTTTTCTTATCCTTAGACAATTCGACAATGGTTGAGACCACAATCTTTTGATGAACAGGCTGCGTTTGGCCGACAAATTATGCAACAGTTTGGAGGTGACCAATGAAAGAATCCCTTCTTCAGGATGTTATAGATAAAACTAAGCAATTAGCTATTGTGCATGGAAAAGCGACGCTCTCTGGCGATTACAAGAGCGGAAACGCAGCGTTTGATGAACTGGCTACCCTTATTCCGATTATTCGAAAATACGGAAAAGATGGTGCAACGGCACTCTTGAGCTTACTTGACGATACAAATGATTCTGTCGTTTGCTGGGCGGCTACAAGTCTGTTGAAATCCAACGAAGCCGAAGCTGTTGCTGCATTGGAACGTGTAGCTAAAACTCCCGGTATATTGGCCTTCAATGCCAGCATGGTTCTGAAACAGTGGAAAACCGGTCAGTTAGTTTTGCCCTGAAATCGAAAAGGGGGCCGCCAATGAATCTTGAAAAAAGTCAAAAACACGGCGGTTTTTGCAGGAGAAATAAGATGATGAAAAAAAGTTTTAAATACGGATGGATCGTTGTATTGGCCGCAAGTCTGGCGGATGCCGGGAGCTTAACCGCTAACTTCACCAACGAAACCGCTGCCGGGAAACAACCGCTCTCCGAATCGCTAAAGAAACAGCCGATGCCCTTTAAACCAACCGCCCCGCTCACCATGCCCGTCTCCAGCGAAAACGGTTCTGCGGAAAAAGAGCTGTGTGTATGAAAAAAATCATCTTTTTTGATGCCAAGCCGTATGACCGGGAGTTTTTTGACGCGGCGAACGGGTCGCACGGTTATGAGATCAAATACATCGGTAACCGGCTGTCGGCGGATACCGTGCCGCTGGCGGCGGGCTATGACGCCGTCTGCGCGTTCGTGAACGACGATCTTTCCGCGCCGGTGGCGGACGTTCTGTACAACAACGGCATCCGGATGATCGCGATGCGCTGCGCCGGATACAACAACGTCAATCTCAAAGCCGTCTTCGACCGGATTCACGTCGCCCGCGTGCCAGCCTATTCGCCGTACGCCGTCGCCGAACACGCCGTCGCGCTGATCCTGACGCTTAACCGCAAGACGCACAAAGCCTACAACCGCACCCGCGACAGCAATTTCGCGCTCGGCGGACTGCTCGGCTTTGATCTGCACGGTAAAACCGCCGGGATTATCGGTACCGGCCGCATTGGCCAGATTCTGGCGGAAATTCTCAAAGGCTTCGGGATGCGCGTGCTGGCGTTCGACCGCTTTCCCAAAACGGACTGGGCCGCTGGCGCTGGTGTGGAATATGTTCCGCTCGAAGAACTGTACCGCCAGTCGGATGTCATCAGTCTGCACTGTCCGCTGACACCCGAAACCGAATATCTGATCAACGCCGCCAGCCTCGCGCAAATGAAAGACGGCGTGATGCTGATCAATACCAGCCGCGGCGCGCTGATTCAGACGAAGGATCTGATCGATGCGCTCAAGAGCGGCAAGATCGGTTTCGCCGGGCTGGATGTTTACGAGGAAGAAGACGGCTATTTTTTCGAAGACCGCTCCGACGAAGTGCTGACCGATGATGTACTGGCGCGGCTGTTTACTTTCCCGAACGTACTGGTCACTGCGCATCAGGCATTTTTTACCAAAGAAGCGCTCACCAATATTGCTGAGACGACGCTGTCGAATATCGACGCCTTTTTCCGCGGCGAAACCATGGCTAACGAAATCTGCTACCGGTGTAGCAAGGATTCCTGTCCCCGGAAACAAACCGGGAAGTGTTTCTGAGATAAGGATTGAAAAAAATGCCGCGCCGCGCATCATTTGCCGCATTATGGTCGAGGTAAAAGCAGTCATTAAAAACGATGCGGGCATTCACTGCCGGCCGACGGCGCTGCTTACTCAGGCCGCTGCCGGATACAAAGGAACCATCACGGTTCTGGCACCCTCCGGCACCTGCCATCTCGGCTCTGCGCTGGAGCTGATGATACTCGGCCTTGAACACGGCACGCAGATCACCATTCAGGTTGAAGGCCCGGATGAAGCCGCCACCGCCGAAAAATTCAAAGAACTCTTCGAGACCGAGTTCGACTTTCCCAACGCGGGGCAATGAGACTGTGGTCGCGTTTTGGAGGGTCGCCGGCCTCGGCGACCGAGGACAGCGAGGCCGCTGTCCCTCCATCCTATAACAGTGCAGGGCTCTCCCTGATGGCTATCAAGCGCCGGTTCGGCGTTAAACAATGTTTCCAACACTTAAAATGTCTGGTAAAAAATGCACCATGATTTACCAGATCTCTCCGGAAACTGAACGTTTGTTTGCCGGCGCGGCGGCCTACCGCAAACTGATTTCTCCCAGCGAAGTCTGCGAAACTGCCAGCCGCTATTTTCCGTATGCCGAGCGACATTTGCACGCTCTCTGGTTCGATGATCGCCTTCGTCCGCAAAATCTGAAGACTTCACGCGGCGAACCGGTGACGGTTGAAAATCCCGGCCGCTGGAATCTGGAAGCCGGGCCGGACTTTTCCGGCGCGGTATTGCTGGTCGGTCGCGAACAGCGGCGCGTTGCGGGCGATGCCGAGATTCATATCTTTTCCAATGACTGGAAAAACCACGGGCACCATACTGACCTGCGCTATACCGGCGTCCGCTTTCATATCACCTGGTTTGCCGGGAAAATCGACGAGACACTTTTTCCGCCCGGTACGCTCCATATTCCGCTGGCGGAAGTGTGCGCCGCCGATCTGGAGAGTATTGATCTTTCCGCCTATCCGTATCACGAGCCGCGTGCCACGGAAGTATTTCCAATGCTTGGAAAATCGCCGGACGAAATCGTCCAAACATTGGAAAGCGCGGGCGAGGAGCGGCTCCGGCAGAAGACGCTGCGGATGGCGTGGCTGATTCAGCGGCGCGGCGACGCGCAGGCGCTTTACGAAGAAACCGCCGCCGCGCTTGGCTACAAGCACAACAAAGCACCGTTCCGTAAACTGGCCCAGAGCATTCCGCTCGAAGCGCTCGCGCCGTACGGCGCGGACTGGAAAACGGTTTATGCCGTGCTGCTCGGCATTTCCGGGCTGCTTCCTAAACAGCCTACCGCCAGCTGGCCGCAATCTTCAAAAACAGAACTGCGTTCTTTGTGGGACTGCTGGTGGCGCGAACAGCATAAATGGGAAGAAATCGTGCCGCTCGATAAATCCGAGTGGCGGCTCGCCAGCGTCCGGCCGCTGAACCATCCCGTTCGCCGTCTGTGCGCTCTGGCGCAATGGTCCGCATCCGGTCTTTTCCAAAACGTAGACGCGATGTCCCCATCGCGGCTCCAAACATTTGAAACCTGTTTTTGGTCAACACATACCGGCTGGACCGGAAAAGAAAAACCGGCGGAACTGGTCGGCCAAGACCGGTTAAATGCGATTGAGCTGAATGTGATTGCGCCGTACCGGTTGGCAAACGGCGATGGAACTGCTTTACAGAATTTGCCGGTCGAGCCGATGAACAGCGTTATTCGCCAAACAGCCTACACGCTTTTCGGCCCCGACCATTCGCCGAAACTTTACCGCACCGCGCTCGCCCGGCAGGGACTCATTCAGATTTTCAATGACTTCATTCTGACCGGACGATCTGCTGATCTGAGACAGACCGGCAAGGAAGAGATTGCATAAAACAGCGGGAGCGGGCAGGGTTTGTGCATGGTAAAAAGCTTCGGACTCGTCGGTATTCTTCTGTCAGTTTTGCTTCAGGTCGCTTGGGTACAGGCGGCTCCAATTTGTTTTACCGATGCGAAGCAGCAGGGCAGTTTTAATATCGGCACGGCACGGGCAGCCATTTCACGCGAGTTTGAAGAAGCGCCGATCAACCGTGACCTGCTGATTATCGATTACTCCATTCCTGATCAGACCGCCGCCGGAGTCTGGGCCAAGGAATATCCCGACACACTGGTCGCCGGCTCTGTTGATGTTGTTGAACTCGGCATTTACATTCCCGAAGACCGGCTTTCCGACATTGCCTTGGCGGTCGAAATCAAAGGAACAGCCGGTACACAAAGGTTTCCGGTTCCGATCGTGCCGGGCTGGAGCTCGGCTCGTGAATTGATCGACTGGAATAAAATCGGCCGTCTCAACGAAACGGTGCTGCTGATTCAGCGTACCGGCGGCGACAATCCGGCGGTTGGCAGAATCCGTCTGGATATGACCTTCAGCAAACTTCCCTTATGGCAGGCGCTACGTGCGACACTTTGGGGCCGGCTGGGCGGCGTCGCCGCGTTCAGTCTATTGCTGAGTCTGCTGGTACTGGTGATTCGGCGTAAAATGAAAGTCGCTGTCGGAGGAATCGCCCGCGACCTGGCTTTCGGCGTCGCGACCGTGTTGATCGTCTCGTCGGTGCTCGGCGTTTACGCAATCGGGAAAATGAATCCGCTCGATTCCGGCTGGTTCTGTTTCTATGTCGCCGCCGCCGGTGTGGTCATCAGTTTCCTGCTCAAGATGCCGCTGGCCGGACGTCCGGCTTTCGTGGGCGAAACTCTACGGAGCGCGCTGTTTCCCGGACTGCTGGCGGCCGCCGCCAGCAAAGAAGTTCTTTGGCAGGCACCCGGTTCTGTTACCGGATTTTTCCAGCTCAGCGGTTTTGGCGCGGCGCTGTTTATCCTGATCTATCACGTTGCCAACGTCTGCCGACTCAACTTGCGGCGGAAACATCTCGGCCTGATCGGCGGCGCAACCATTACAGCGGCACCTTTTGTGTTCGGCCTGCTACTGGCGTTGCAGTCGTTCCATAATTTTGTGATACAGGCGGCGCTGATTTTCGCCGCCGGAGAATTGCTCGCCAACGCCTCCTCTCTGATCAACCGTGAGCGGCTGCTCTCCTCGCTCAAAGTTCACCGGGCGTTATTCGTACTTTCCCTGCTGGTGACCGCCGCGCCGTATATCGCCGACCTTGGATCAGGTGCAGCTGTTGCGGAACTTCCGGCTGTCCTCCGTCCGGTTATCGCCATTCTTGCCACAATGTTTTCGCAGGGGCCGCTGTGGGCGGTTGTTTACCTGTTCACCGGCATGATGCTCGGTGCGATACACGGCAGTGCGCCGTCCGGTACGGTGGCGCAGGACGATGCCGTCCGCGGTTTGAAAAAAGGGATGGTCTTCAGCGGCGTACTGATGGGCCTGCTTCAGGTGTTTCATGCACTGGTCGGCGCGGGCTGGGTGCAAAGTTCCTACAGCGCATCGCCGGTTATTTTTCTTACGCTGGCGGGTGTCGCTGTGTTTCCGCTTTTCAAAACCGTCATCGAAACCTTTGACGGCAGCCAGTCCTTCTTTGGCCGCGCCGCCTGCGCCTACAAAGATCCGGTGCTTTACCTGCGCGGACTGATTCTCGGTCTCGCATTCGCTATCGGCCTGAGCATTAATTTCGCCAGCCTGCCGACTGCACAGCGGATATGGTTCGGCTTTGCGGCGGGCGCGGCGGCTTTCGGCGGTGTAAGCATTGTCCGCGACCTGCTGTTCGGTCTGCGCGGAATCGGCGGCGTAAAATCCTGGCGCTATTACTTTGTGGAGAGCGGACTCGGTGCATTCATCGGCGCGGGCATCGGCTTTTATCTCGACGCCTCGCAGCTTCCAATTATTGGAACCAAGTTTGATCTGTACAACAGTTTCGGCCTGAATCCGGCGGAGATCGTCACGCGCTGTCAGCAGTTGCGCACTACCGCGCCGAACGAATTTACGGCGATGATCAGCCGCTGGGGCCACATCAAACTTTTGCCAGCCTCCGGCGGCGCGAAGATCCTTTTCAACGAAGCGCTGATGGGCGTGATCGGCTGGGGAATCGCCGCGCCGCTGTTCGCGATCAACAAGGCGTTTCTCTCCGCGCTGCTCAACCGCGACGTTTCTTCGATCAAGCGCATTGCAACCCGCAGCGGCGTGACCGATCTGGCGGACGGCACGGTCTATGTTCTGCGCTGGGGTCTCTGGATGGCACCGCTGATCTTCACCTTCCTGCGTCCGATGGCCGAAGCCTCCTGGTACAATCAGGACGGACTCATCCGCACCTTCTTCGCCATCTTCAACAGCATAACCCGCGACGCCAGCGGCTTCACCGCGTGGAGCCTGACGGTGTTCAGCTGGATCATAGGCTATGCCTGGTTTCAGATTTTGATCTGGATCGACCACATGGGACTGCGCGTTGCGACACTGGTGAATCTTTCGTTTCTCGGCGTGGATCGCCTCGACGAACGTTGCGCCGCTTTCGTCGGCCCCGAAGCCACGGCCCGTTTTATTCCGGAAGGGGTGAAGCGCTTCACCACCTGGGCGCCGCTGCTGATTCCGTTTTATCTGCCGAAGGGCGAACAGTGGGCGCAGGTTTTCAATATCGGCGCCGCCATTCAGGCGCGGCAGGCCACCGCCGCACCGGGGCTTGTTTTACTAATCCTTATCGCGGTGGCGGCATCAGTTGTCGTGACTTTACTGTTTACCCTGCGGCGCAAAAACCGCGAGCGCCGTGCGGAGCAGATCGAACAAACCTTTGGCCTGATCAACAATAAATACGAAGTGGAACTCAAGGAAAGCGGCGAGATCAATTCCTTCCTGACCTCGAACGGATTCGGTATCAGCCGCTGTGCGTTTGAAAAAGTCGATCCGGCTGGTCGTATTCTTTTCATCGTAGAGGTTGGTGAAAACGGTAAGCCGAATAAAGCGTGGCCCGTGCTTGGAAACTTTCCGCAGGAACTTTTTGCACCGTCCGCCTATGAAGGTGACAGCGACCGGATCAGGGTATTTAACACCTCCAGCGAAGTCCGTGTCACGGTCACCATTAAACTCCCGGCGCGCAACGACACGGTGGAGCTTTGGAATATCGAGTTGGAAGACCTCAGCGGCAAAGCGCGCAACCTGAAAGTGGTGCCGTATCTGGAATGGATGCTCAACCGAGCCGATGCCGACCGCAATCACACGCAGTACAACCGGCTCTATCCGGAAATGGCGTATCATTCGGAACTGAACGCGATACTGGCTTTCCACCGCAGCACCAAACTCTATGGCATTCTCGCTTCGTCCGACACGCCGGCCGGTGTGCTGACTGGGCGTGTTGATTTTATCGGCCGTGCCGGAAATATCTGGACGCCGCGCGTTCTCGAAACGCTGGCCTTCCGGAAGGCCTGTGA
>Ga0247842_10007698_pt1 | contig 11563 bp, 10 predicted proteins | sample LaCruzMarch2015__3_FD_192411 | JGI IMG/M metagenome (GOLD analysis project Ga0247842, IMG submission 192411) | Freshwater microbial communities from meromictic Lake La Cruz, Castile-La Mancha, Spain - LaCruzMarch2015_19m | ecosystem: Environmental > Aquatic > Freshwater > Lake | place: Spain...
CCCTTCTCTGGGAAGGACAGCAGGGCTCTTACGACCCACGAGCTCTTCCTGCTGAACAGGCTTCTCTGTTTCCTCACCATCTTGTAACGGTTCTCCCTGCCCCAGCGGTCGATGAGAAGGTCATCCGCTCTGATGTAGGCGTTCCCGGAGAGGTCCACGCAGGCTATCCCCCCTTTCTCGCAGATCGCTCTTCCCCGATCGCTGAGGAAAGGGGCCACCAAAATGTTCAGATCGTTATCTTTTGACACCATCCCCAGGCGCCCAACGTATTCATTGATGATTTTCGGAGAACCGTTCGAAACGCATTCCAGTGCGACCCTTCGAACGGAGTTCCCGCGCTTGAAGAGGGCGGAGGGGATGTTGTGATCATTGGGAATGATGTCAGACTGCCAGGTGACCTGACCGTATCGGGAAAGGAGGCCGTCTACCACCGAGCGAGCTTCGTTCTCATTCATATTTTCACTATTATAATAATTTTTACCAATTGGTGAAAATAATGATAACAATGAAACTATTTATTATGTTTCTTCCTGTACATTGCCTCGATCGCCGCTGAATGCGAAGTAGGGCGTCATCTATGGCGAACGATCGAGGAGTTCCATCCCGAAGGTTGGCGGAAAAACGTGCCAGGTCTCTTTCTGCAGGTCTTATGAGTGTAAAAAAGGGGATCGGTAGGGCGCCCTATCTGTCAGTTCGTCAGGTACTCCCCGCTCTCGATCCGCGCCAGCCAATTCTTGTGCCTGACGTACCATTGCACGGTGTCCTTCATGCCCTTCTCGAACTCCACGGCAGGCGACCAGCCCAGCTCCCTCTTGATCTTCCCGTTATCGATGGCGTAGCGCAGGTCGTGCCCCTGGCGGTCCTGGACGAAGGTTATAAGCCCCTCGTCCTTTCCCAGCAGCTTCAGGACGGTACTCACGATGTCGATGTTGCGCCTCTCGCAATCACCACCGATGTTGTAGACCTCACCCTCCTTCCCTCTCTTCAGTATGGCGTCGATGGCTTTGCAGTGATCGGAGACGTGCAGCCAATCCCGCACGTTCTCCCCTTTGCCGTAAACGGGAAGAGCTTCGTCCCTCAAGGCCAGCATGATCATGCGGGGGATCAGCTTCTCCGGGAACTGGTACGGCCCGTAGTTGTTGGAGCAACGCGATATGGTGATGGGCAATCCGTACGTCCGGTGATAGGCCTGGCACAGAAGGTCGGCCGAGGCCTTGCTGGCCGAGTACGGGGAGGACGGCCTTATGGGGCTGTCCTCCCGGAACTTGAGTTCCTTCCGTTCCAGCGGCAGGTCGCCGTACACTTCGTCCGTGGAGACCTGATGGTACCTCTTGACGCCGTACTTGCGGCAGGCTTCCAGAAGGTTCTGCGTTCCCAGGACGTTCGTCCTCAGGAACGACGACGGGTCGTCGATGGAGCGGTCCACGTGCGTTTCCGCGGCGAAGTGCACCACCTGATCGAAATGCTCCTCTTGGAACAACTTGAGGATCAGCTCGCTATCGTTGACGTCGCCGCGGATGAAGGTGAAGTTCTCCTTACCCAGCACCCCGTCCAGATTGTCCAGGTTCCCGGCGTAGGTCAGCAGGTCCAGGCAGCAGACCTCGTCCTTCTTGTTCTTGACCCTGTTGCGAACGTAATTGGCGCCGATGAACCCCGCGCCTCCGGTCACCAGGCATTTCATCAGGGCTTCCTCCAGACGAAGTCCCTATCGCAGTCCTTCAGATAGGGCAATCTGCCGTCCTTATCCGAGAGCAGCGGTACGTCGACGTTCCATTCCACCCCGATGTCCCTATCGTCGTAGCGTATCCCGCGATCGTGCTCGGCGCTGTAGAAATTATCCACCTTATACTGAACTTCGCAGCCGTCCTCGAGCGTCAGGAAGCCGTGGGCGAAGCCCCGGGGGATGTACAGCTGCTTCTTGTTCTCGGCGCTGAGGATGACGCCGAACCATCTTCCGTAGCGCGGGGAACCGTGACGAACGTCCACGGCCACGTCCAGAACGCTGCCGGCGGTGCATCTGACCAGTTTGGCCTGGTCCATGGGCGGTCTCTGATAATGAAGCCCACGTATGACGCCTTTCTTTGCGGAGAAGGAATGATTGTCCTGCACGAAGACGTCCTCGATGCCCAGGAGTTTGAGGTTCCGCACGGAATAGCTCTCGCTGAACCAGCCCCGGGCGTCCTGGAAGACCTGGGGCTCGATGACGAGGACTTCCGGAAGGACGGTCATTTCGCTCATGTTCCCACCCTCAATGATTGAACGGGTCCCGCAGCATCTTGGTCAGATACTTGCCGTAATCGTTCTTGGCGTTCTTCTTAGCCACGTCCTCCACCTGCTCCTTGCTGATCCAGCCGTTATGATAGGCTATCTCCTCCAGGCAGGCGATCTTCAGGTCCACGTACGTTTCCACGGAACGAATGAACTCGGAGGCGTCCGCCAGCGATTGCGGCGTGCCGGCGTCCAGCCAGACGAAGCCCCGGCCCAACGTTATGGCGTCCAGGTCGCCTATTTCGAGGTACATGTTGTTGAGGTCGGTGATCTCCAGCTCGTTGCGCCCGGACGGTTTGACCTTTTTGGCGAACTCCACCGCCCGGTTATCGTAGAAGTAAAGGCCGGTGGCGGCGAAGTCGGATTTGGGCTGCTTTGGTTTTTCTTCAATGGAGATGACCTTTCCACCCTTCCCCAGTTCGATGACGCCGAAGCGCTCCGGGTCCTTGACCGCATAGCCGAATATGGTGGCCCGGCCGTTCTCGGCGTTCTTCACCGCCCTCTTCAGCCGTTCGATCAAGCCCCCGCCGTAGAACACGTTGTCGCCCAGAACCATGGCCACGGTTTCGTGGTCGATGAATTCCTCGCCGATGATGAAGGCTTGCGCGAGACCGTCGGGCGAAGGTTGTTCCGCATAGCTCAGACGTATGCCGAAGCGCTCGCCGTTGCCCAGAAGCGTCTTGAAATTGGGGAGGTCTTCGGGAGTGGATATGATGAGGATGTCCCGGATCCCAGCCATCATCAGTATCGACAATGGGTAGTAGACCATGGGCTTGTCGTAGATGGGTAGCAGGTGCTTGTTGATGGCGGAGGTCATGGGGTACAATCTGGTGCCGCTGCCTCCGGCCAACACGATGCCTTTCATGGGAGGTGTATTCGGTATCGAATTAATATTTTGTTTCAGAGACGAGATGCTTGGAAAAGGTCAGATAAGTAATATGTAGGGTAGCTTCTGATAATCATAACGTCCCTGAACGTTGGCTTCCCGCGTTGAACGCGGAAAGCTTGTCAACGTCCCAAAGATGTCAATGCAGGCTCTGAAAGGAGACCGTACTAAGGTTCGTAATATCTATGATATGCTGATAATTGAACCACCACCTTTAATATGGATTGCCGGTCATCCACGCTCGTAAAAAATCAAGATGGGTGCAGAACCGTGTATCGTGGAAAAAATATTGCGGTCGTCGTTCCGGCCTTCAACGAGGAAGTGCTGATCTCCGAGACGCTAGAGGGGATTCCGGACTTCGTGGACCGCATATACGCCATCAGCGACGGTTCGGACGATTCCACGTTCGACATAATCGTTCAGCGCTCCAAAGTGGACGCCCGTGTGATACCCATCGAACACAAGGTGAACAAGGGGGTCGGGGCGGCTCTCATCACCGGGTACAAGGCATCGGTGAACGACAGCATGGACATCACCGCGATCATGGCCGGCGACAACCAGATGGACCCTAAGTACCTGCCGTCACTGCTCGATCCCATTATCGAAGGGCGAGCGGATTACTCCAAGGGCAACCGGTTATTCGATACAGATTACATTAAGGGAATGAGCACCTGGCGATTTCTGGGCAACACCATACTGACCATTCTGACCAAGCTATCCTCCGGTCACTACAACATAGGCGATCCGCAGAACGGGTACACGGCCATGCGGAACGACGTCTTCCATGTCATAGACCCGGATTCCATATTCCCCTGGTACGGCTACTGCAACGACATACTGATGCGCTTGAAGGTGCACAAGTTCGTCGTTGTTGACGTAGCCATTCCCGCCCGCTACGGCCGGGAGAAGTCGACGATCCCGTACCCCAAGTACATCGCCCGGCTGAGCCGGCTGCTGGCAGTGAATTTCATACTGAGGCTGGGGATGAAGAAGGCCGTGAAGCACCCGCACTGGCCGGCTATGTCGTTCGTGACTGGAGGGATCATGTTCGTCGGAGGGCTCGTTGGCATGATGACACATCCCTTTGAAGGGCCGTTCCGCGTCTTCCATGAGAATATGTACAGTGATATCATTCTGATTTTGCTCGGGATGGGTGTGGTGCTCATGTTCTACGGCATGATCATCTCCCACACCTCTAAGAAGTTCATCGTTCCTCAAAAAAGATGATCAAATGTCGTTCGACCTGACCCTGAACAACTATCGATCGCTGTGCACGGCGATCAAGGAAAGGCAATCCGATTGCCGCTTCATATCTTATCTCAATTCCGCGAAGAAGGGCGGTGCAATCATCCTGAGACACGACGTAGACAGGAAGCCAAAAAGGGCGTTGAGGATGGCTAAGGTAGAATCTGAGGTAGGTATCCTATCGACCTATTTTTTTCGATCTACCAGGGAAGCCTTCCGACCTGAGATCATGAAAGAGATCGAAGGAATGGGGCACGAGGTCGGGTACCATTATGAGGCACTTGTAAAAGCCAAGGGGGATTACGACAAGGCATCAGTCCTGTTCGAGAAAGATCTCAGGTCATTTCGAGAACATGTCGAGGTCCGCACGATATGCAGTCATGGCAGCCCCCTGTCCAAGTTCGATGGCCGGGATCTGTGGAAAGAAAAAACTTTCACAAATTATGGGATCGCCGGGGATGCGTCGGTTTCGGTATCTGGAGTTGCTTATTTTACCGATACCGGTGGAAAATGGGGCAGTAAAGCCAACATCCGTGATAATATGGGGGGCAACAACGACGATCTTGTCGTTCATGCTACACGTGAAATGATAGAATTATTAAAAAAAGAAATCAATATTAATATTTACATCAATTGTCATCCTGAGAGATGGGCAATAAACGTTATCGAATCCGCAATCCAATCAGTGAAGGACTCAACAATAAATGCTGTGAAATTCATCATCATGTCCGTTCGTAAGAACGGATGATGTCCTTGTATCATTTCCAAGGACGATTAAAAATTAATCCAAAATAGAACCTAAAAAATTAATCGGATAGCCCTGACATGAAAATCGTCGAGAATGATGTATCGATCGAGGAATGGAACCGATTCCTAAGCAACGATCCAGGCTCGACCATCTATCATACTCCTGAGTGGAAGGAATTTATAGAGCGCACCTTCGATTTTGATCCTAAGTATTATTTCGCCAAGAACGAACACGATGAATTGATTGGCGTTGCTCCGTTTTTTAAAATCAACAGTAGGTTAACTGGAAATCGATTGGTATCATTGCCGTTCTCCCATTTTTGTGGTCCCCTGGGATCGGTCGATGCAACTTCCGCATTGTTAAGCCACGCTCAAAGCGCGCAACAAAAAATGAAATGTAGTACTATCGAAATTCGTAGCCTTAAAAAAATTCCTAAGTTTGCGGTCAACGAAAATTTTTCTACATTCATTTTAAAATTATCTCCCCAAATCGAAGAAGTCTGGAACGGTCTAGACCGGGGAAGCGTCAGATGGGCTGTGAAAAAATCGGAGAGCTCTGGTGTGAACGTCGAAATCACAAATGACATAGAATCGATAAAGGAATTCTTTGAATTGAACTGTCTAACCAAAAGGGACATTGGGGTCCCTGGTCATCCATGGATGTATTTTAAAAATCTGTTTACTTATGTAAAACCGTACGTTACCTTGTACTCAGCTAAATTTAAGGGAAAGATCATCGCCGGAGGGATCATGGAGCGATACAATGGACGTGTGATCTACGGGTATGGCGCAGCCGATCCAGACCATCTCAATCTGCATCCATATAATGCATTTATCTGGAAGAGTATCGAAGATGCCTGCCGCGATGGCTTTATTTCTTATGATTTCGGCCGTACATCTCAGGATAATGTTGGGTTAATTCAATTTAAAAAGAGGTGGAACGCTCAGGAAATAAAATTATATTATAACAATCAGCCGGAACCTAAACGATTGAACATTACTGACCGTGATTCCTTAATATTCAAACTTGGAAATAAGGTCATTAGGCGAATACCAATGCCCACATACAAGGTTTTCAGCAAGGTTATATTTTCGCACTTAGGGTGATCCTATGAAGATCGTCGTTGACATTAATCATCCGGCGCACGTGCATTACTTCAAACATTTTATCTGGGAGATGACGAAAAGAGGGCATGAAGTAGTAGTTACTGCGAGCGAAAAGGACATCACCTTCAAGCTTCTAAAAAATTATAATATTAATTTTATTAATGTAGGAAATTACGGTAAAACGGTTCTTAATAAAATGCTCAATCTGCCATTGATCGATATAAAATATTATAAGATAATGAATAAAATTAAACCAGACATTCTGGTCGGTTTCGGATCGATACGTGCAGCTCACGCAGCGTTTCTCTTGCGCAAGCCGTGCATCAACTTTGAGGACACTGAACACAGCACGGAACAGATACGTCTTTACCTTCCTTTTGTTAAGACAGTATGTACGCCCTCTTGTTTCAGACAGGATCTCGGTAAAAAACAAGTTCGTTTCAATGGGTATATGGAACTCGCTTCACTTCATCCAAATCGCTTTATCCCGAATCCCGCCGTGCTAAAAGAGATCGGCCTTACTGAAAACGATTCATATATTGTCGTCCGTTTCGTTTCCTGGCAGGCCAGCCATGATTTCGGGCAGCACGGTATTCGCGATAAGATCGGGTTAGTAAAAGAGTTGGAACGATATGGGCGCGTTCTTATTACATCGGAGGGGGAAGTACCTCCCGAGTTGAGTTCTTACCAGGTTAAGGTCTCGCCGGAAAAGATGCATGACCTATTGAATTTCGCATCACTATATATCGGTGAAGGGGCAACGATGGCTTCGGAAGCGGCCGTGCTTGGAACCCCTTCTATCTTGATATCATCGCTCGTTGGCACCATGGGCAACTTCATCGAACTTGAAGGGACCTATGATCTCCTATACAGTTTTAAAGAAGGTGAAACAGCATTAAACAAGGCCAGAATGATACTCAGCAATCCTAAAATTAAAGATGAATGGCGGATGAAGCGTGAACGGCTTTTAAAAGAAAAGATTGATTTAACAGAATTGATGGTGTGGTTTATTGAGAATTATCCTAAAAGCATTTCTGTGAGGAACGGGTGAGAGTTACTGTGTTCCACAAAGGGCTCTTCATTCTCGCACACGAATGCGGTGATGTTTCTTTTTTTCCCAATTATAAGAAACTAGTAAGAAATCAATGGAAACCCTATGATGAGCTGAAATATGATCAGGAAATGCAATTAAGACATCTGATTAATTTTGCTTATGAAAACGTCCCGTATTACCACAACCTCTTCAGGGATCTCAATCTCTTACCTATTGATATTAAGACCGTAGAGGATCTTGAGAAATTACCCATCCTCACAAAGAATGTTATAAATGAGCATTGGGAAGAGCTCAAACCGGCGAACCTCTCATCTATTAAATATTACAATCAGGCGACCGGTGGCTCGACCGGCACTCCAATGAAATACAGGCTCTCTAAGCTCGATCGTTTCTTAGGTGGGGCTATGCTTTACCGAGGATGGGGGTATGGTGGTTATGAATTAGGGGATAAAATGGTCTTTCTCGCCGGATCATCAATTGGCGGAGGATCGAAATCCTCAATTAATAAAAAAGCACACGAGTTATCCAGGAACATTAGGAAATATTCATCATTTGACATGGGCGAAGTCGAGATGCAAAAATACGCGTCATCGATGAGATCGTTCAAACCACACTTCGTTAGGGGGTATCCATCGTCTATCTACTTTTTTGCTAACTGGGTAGAAGAAAATCAAATTACATTACCGGAGATTCGTGCTATCTATACTACTTCAGAAAAACTCCATCCGTACATGAGAATACGAATTGGAAACATTTTTCATTGTGAAGTCTTCGATGGCTACGGTCTAAATGATGGAGGAGTGAGTGCTTACGAATGTCCTGAACATACTGGTTTACATATTGATACTGAAAGAAGCATAATGGAAATCGTTGATTCCGATACGCGCCAAATTGATAGTGGCCCGGGTACAATAATTGCTACAAGTTTGTTCAATTATGCGATGCCATTCATCAGATATGATACTGGGGATGAATGCGAACTCGATGAAGGATCGTGTTCATGTGGGAGGCATCACAAACTAATAAAAGAGCTAATTGGACGTTCGGTCGATATGTTGTTAACTCCCGAAGGAAAAACAATTCACGGGTGGTTTTTCTTATACATTTTCTGGGAACACGGGGAAAAAATAAAAGAATATCAAGTGGTCCAAAAAACGAAACAAAAGATCATAATCAAAATCGTTCCAGAAGATGGTTTCGATGAGAAACAGTTGGACCAAATACGGGAAATCGTAAACAAGAGAAGTCCTAGATGGGATGTCGAGTTCCAGTTCGTCGACAGTATCGAGAAGACTGGAGCAGGGAAATATAAATTTATAATCAACGAGCTGATGAAATGAAAGCACCTCTCAAAATTTATGCCGTAGGCGACATGATGTTGGGGGAGCAGCCATTGTGTAATAATTTTGGTGTTTCTAGAATAATTGAGCAAGAAGGTGTAGATTACTTGTTTGATAATGTTCGTTCAACGTTCAATGGTGGAGATATTGTTTTTGGAAACCTGGAATGTTCTATCCTGGATGAGAATTTTGTGAATGAACAGGGGTCTAAATTTTTTTGTGCGGATCTTGGGATTGTCAAAGGCTTAAAAAATGCGCATTTCAACGTGCTCTCAGTCGCGAATAATCATATTATGGAGCACAAGGAATCCATGTTCCAGAACACAATTCGCTTACTGAAAAGCAATAATATTCATCCCGTAGGTGTATCGAACAATATTGAAATTATGAGTTATAATGAATATAAAATTGCCTTCGTGGCCTATTCTTTTATTGATGACAACATTTCCAATCCCGGTTACAACAAGATACGTACCGAGGAGTCAATCCTCCACGACATTCAAAAAATCCGTTCTCTTGTTGATCTCGTAATTATTTCAATACACTGGGGATCCGAATATGTTCCATATCCCTCTCCCGAACAAGTTCGAATAGGTCGAACACTCGTGGACGCGGGTGCCGATATTATCCTCGGTGGGCATCCCCATGTAACGCAAGGCTTTGAACTGTATAAAAATAAACTTATAATTTATAGTTTGGGTAACTTTATTTTTGATCATACCTTTATTCCGAAGACAAATGAATCATTTATTGCTGAAATAATTGTAACTGACTCGCCGGTCCAGTTGCAAGTCAATATTGTTCCAATAATGATCCGGAGCGACAATTTTCAACCGCAAGTTGCCAGTCCTTCTCAACAAAAAGAAATTATTGCCACTGTTGATTCAGTCAGAAATTCTATTGAAAATCATTCACTAGCTGATTATTCTACACTCATTGGTAATTATGAGGAATTATGTCGTAAATATAAAATGGCCGCAGGGTGGAACATGAAGATCCATTTTATAAGGAATTTTTATCGTTATTCACCGTCATCAACGCTTAGCATGATTAAACAATACCTGAACAAGCGTATCAGTGATAAGATATGAAATTCCTGATATCTATAAAACTCTCAGATAGGAGCATGTGGAACCATATATCTCCTATAACCAATCTGGATGCTATCGAAGGCATAACCATTGTTAGGGATACGCCCGGGCCAACTATTAAAAAAGTAAGATATGCAAACATAATGCAGCAACCGTTCGTGTCACCGATTCTGAACATACCTGTAAAGTTAGCCCAACTGATCCAGCTGATTTGTCTCTCCTTGATTGAAAAACCATCATTGATTCATTCGTATCTTCTTTTTCCGTATGGTTATTTAGCACTAATTGCTGGTAAGTTGACTGGAAGAAAAGTAGGGGTTTCTTTAATAGCTGGTCCGGTTGAAACGTATATGTTAGGAGGCAGTCCAATTGGGAAATATGCATATGGTCGTCCGTTGCCTCAATCAAATACGATTAATAGCTTGGTTTTATCGATTCTTAAACGGTTTGATTTTATAACGGTCACTGGTACATTTACAAGAGACTATCTTGTTATCCGCGGATTTGATGAACATAAAATATTTGTTTTACCGCATTCCGTCGATGAGCGATTTCGACCTTTGGATATCGAAAAAGACTATGATGTGGTTTTCGTTGGCCGATTAGCCAAAGTCAAGCATATTGACACCATCATCCGTGCCACGGCGCAAATACAAAAAACTCTCCCATCGATACATGTGGCGATTGTAGGCGACGGAGAGGAAAGAAACAAGCTAGAGGAACTGGCTCATTCACTCGGTCTTGATGGTCAGATCGATTTTATTGGATACCAGACAAACACATGGGATTGGTATAATCGAGGAAAAATTTCAATATTGACCTCAGAAAGGGAAGGATTCCCATACACTGTAATTGAATCGCTTAAATGCGGCGTGCCCACGGTTGTATCGGATTGCGGGGATGTAAATGATATCGTTAAGGATTCTTTTAATGGCAGAATAATATCTGATTATAATGATCATGAGGCATATGCAAAGGTAATTGTCGACCTGCTTACTCATCCAGACCTGATTAAAGTATATTCTGAGAATTGTCTCCTAACATTGGATGGTCATTCCTCAAATTCTGTAGAATCCACATGGGGGGAAATAATTGCACGGGCTCTCCAAAATTAGAATTTCACAACGTGTTAAGGGGGGGATTCCATCATGAATATTCATATGGCTTCTTCGATTTGTATGGCACTATTGGGGCTTAAGGGGGTTTCATAGGTTAAAAAAAGGAGGTTGCGACCCATATGTCTTGCATGCCGACACCTATGTCTGGGCGGAGAAGAAAATAATGGCCTTGGGTCGAGAATGGAATTCGGATTAGATACTCACATATGCGGAGCAATATACGTGGGAAAATATCACTAAGGATATCATGCGCGTATATGATAGGTTTTAGGGTGAAATCGGGATGAAGATTGCACTTATCCTGATCTTGACAGCTATTCAATTGAGTTTTCCGAGAAAACAAGCAACAAACTGGTGGTTGAAGTTACTGCCCCCATCGGAATGGGTAGATTTTTAAGGGGTCATCCACCCTTTCTTTAAGTTAGTGCAAATCCAGCCAAGGTGAGAACGACTCAACTTAGCCGAATGGCAATAAATCGTTTTCCATCGGCACATCACTGATGGTAGACGATTGGTACGAACGACTGGAGTGAACGACATCATTGGACGGTACAAGGGCAAGGGTATCGAGCGCGATGCCTTTGGCCGAGGCATATTCGTCAACCAGCTGAGCGACAATTTCAGTGTCCTTCATGTAAGTGAGTGGTTGAACCGGGGGTTCTTGAATTATTATGGCATCAGGACGTTAAATGCGATGACTCTGTCCC
>Ga0247842_10007705_pt1 | contig 11553 bp, 9 predicted proteins | sample LaCruzMarch2015__3_FD_192411 | JGI IMG/M metagenome (GOLD analysis project Ga0247842, IMG submission 192411) | Freshwater microbial communities from meromictic Lake La Cruz, Castile-La Mancha, Spain - LaCruzMarch2015_19m | ecosystem: Environmental > Aquatic > Freshwater > Lake | place: Spain...
GCCTGTCCGCAAAGGGGTCTTCAAATCGAACTCCTCATCGGACAGCAGACAGGCGCGCAGATTTCCGTCTGCCGTCAGCCGCAGTCGATTGCAGAGGTGGCAGAAATGATGGCTTACGGGACTGATAAAACCGATCTCTCCCATACCGCCGGCAATCCTGTACATCTCTGCCGGGCCGTCCATCTTTTCTCGCTCACCATTTACGGGAATCAAGGGATATTTGTCGGTAATGGTCCGCATAATGACTTCGCTGGCCAGGTACTTGCCAAGATTATCCCGCCCCGGATGCCCCAGGGGCATCAATTCGATAAATCGGATCTGGTAAGGACTGTCCAGAGTCAATCGGGCGAAATCGAGGATTTCATCATCATTAAATCCTTTAATTGCCACGACGTTGATTTTGATTGGTGAGAACCCCTGGGCATAAACTGCCGCAATGCCCCGGAGGACGTCATCGAGACAGCCCCCTCTGGTTATTGTATGATATTTATCTGAATTGAGTGAATCGAGACTAATATTGATTCTCCTGACCCCGGCCTTGAAAAGATCCGCCGCGCATCTCTCCAGAAGGACGCCATTGGTGGTCAGACTGAGATCATGGATACCAGGCAGGGAATTCAGATCGGCAACAAAAGGAACAATCCCGCGCCTGACGAGTGGCTCGCCGCCGGTAATCCTGACCTTGGCCACTCCCAGGGATACGGCGATCTTCACTACCCGGAGAATTTCTTCATACCGCAGGATATCGTCGTGCCCAAGCAGAGACAGTCCCTCCTTGGGCATGCAGTACCGGCACCGGAGGTTGCAACGGTCGGTGACGGAAATCCTTAAATAGTTTATGTCCCTTTGATAATTGTCAAACATTCTGCCCGCTCCCTAACACAAATCCAACCCCCACGCAAGGGGCTCGACGCGACTAAAAGATGCGCTCCTTAACTTGAAAGAGATGAACCGTCAGCCGGGGGAAAATGTTTCGGCTCAACCGGGCGGTGGCATCGATTGATTGTGCTAATTGGCTGATACTTTTTGTCTCTTTGACAATGTATGAGCTCATAACTCAAGATGAAAACGAGGCACCCTAAGTGGATAAATATCCCCAAGGCTTCCAAGCGTATACCATTGATATTATTATACAAGTCGCTACAACAGCCACCAACAAGCATGTCCGTTTTTTCTTAATATAATCGAATAGTTAATTGTGATTCCGCCGGAATCTTTTTCAAACTGACGCTATTCTAATCGGCCATCGTGGTGCATCTGTAATATCAGGTTTGACTATTGCCCTTGACATCCGCAATTTGATACTTACCTTATCAGCATCTTTATTATCATCAGCGGCCAGGAACTGGGCCATATACAGCGGATAGAATAAGTCCAGGTCATTGAGTAGGTGCAGTTGTTCCGTTCCAAGTTTCGATCCCTGTAGCATATTCCCTTTAGTTTTGCCAGAGAGAGCTTAGCGGCTCTGTTTTCAACTATTCACAATGTATCGTATATTTCTGTTCAGCTTTTGTTTTTCGTTCGATAGCTGGGTCCTTCCATGATGATGATTTCGGAGTTATGTACGAGTCGATCTGCGATAGCGGTAGCGACGGTGGTGTTGTCGAAGATATTTCCCCACTCTGCGAAGATCAGATTGCTGGTGATGACGGTTGATTTCTTTTGATGCCTGGCGCTGATAACCTGAAAGAAGAGGTTGGAGCCTTGGGCGCCGAGGGGGAGATAGCCGACTTCGTCGATGACCAGAAGATCAGGCGCCTGATAATCCTGGAGTTTTTTGAATAGAGAGCGATCGACATCAGCAGCGGTGAGGAGATTGATCATATCCACGGCGGTGGTGAAGAGGGTTTTGACGCCATGTTGGGTGGCGGCAAAGGCGATGGATTTGGCCAGGAAGCTTTTCCCCACGCCGGTATTCCCGATGAACAGGACATCTTTTTTTTGGGATATAAGGGTCAGGTCCATCAGGTTGAGGATTCTGGTTTTCTGTTTTTGTCGGGAGATGTGGAAGTGAAAGTCGAACTGATCGATGGTTGGCTTTTCGAGCAGCCTTGATTGTTTGAAGCGCCGGAGGATGCGGTTTTTTTGTCGTATTTCCCCTTCGATATCCACCAGGGCTTCGATTATAACCAGGGGCGGCAGGTTTTGCGTTTCCGCTCGCTGAAGGATTCGGACAAGGTGCTCGGCGGCGGTCTTCATTCGCAGCAGCCTGAGTTTTTCGATAACGGATTCGATGATGGTTTCATTCATGGTCACGTCTCCTTTTCAGGACATAAGCGTCATATTCGGCCAGCGATGGTTCGGCTAACCGGATTTTGTTGAGTTCTTCGTTTTTGAGCTTGACCGGGGGATGCTGTTTTTTTGGGGTGCTCTCCTGGTGGAGGATGTTCCGGATGTATTCGGCGCCGTAGGCTTTGTGGACGATGGCTTTCCGGATGGCGCAGATGAGGGCCGCCTCCCCGTATTCGCCTTTGAGGGTTAGGAGTGCGGCGGCGGTTTTTTTGACCGGCTGCCTTGCCGCGGCGAGGGCGGACAGATAATCGACAGCCTCCGGACACATGGACGACAGGAGGGCGATGTCCCGTTGTTGCCATAATTTGTTCTGGAGTTTTTTGACCTGTTCCCGGTGGGAGGGGAGTTCGATGCGTTGTTTCCGTTCCCACGCGCGGAAGTGGACTGTCACCTGTTTTTGCAGATGATAGGGGGTGACCGTGTTAAAATCCGCCTTCAGGATGAGATGTTTCCCCACCGTCCAGGGTGGCGCCGTATATTGGTTGCCGTCAAAGATCACAGCAAAATCCTTGTGCACCAGGACCGTTTCCGTCTCCCGGCAATCAGGCAATCCTTCCGGTAATGGCTTGGGGATGACCACGGCAAGCCGGTCTTGGGGTTTTTCGCCGGTGGTTTGGTGGATACGGACATTGGCGACGGTATCGCGCCACTGATTGACCTGGTTTTGCACATCCATCAGATCGGCAAAGGTTCTCGCGGGCCAAAAGTTCTGACGTAAATATTGAATAACTCTTTCGATCTTTCCTTTCTCCTGTGGCGACCGGATATTACAGGCCACCGGGACGATCTTGAAGGGTCTCAGAAAGTCCAGGAAGGCATCGTTGAACCGGATCATACGCCCACAACGTTCCGTGACGGCGGTAAGCATATTATCGACGACGATCTCTCCCGGGGATGTGCCGAAAAACCGGAAGGCGTTCAGGAGTCCCTGATGGAGAACCTCTTGCCGCTGGCTGTGGGTAAACTGGACATAAATCATCCGACTGTAAGATTCCACCACCGCCAGGGCGTAGAGCTTTCGTTTGGTCGCTCCATAGGAGAGGGCATCGAAATGACCCCAGTCAATCTGCATCTGAACGCCCGGAGCGGACTCGAAACGGATAAAGGCCTGTCTGTTTTTCAGAGCCTTCTCACGTCCCTTCCGAAGATAATCCCGGACAATCGTGATCTGGCCGTCAAACCCCTTTCCCTGAAGCCTCTGAAGCACCACAGGCGCTTGGATAAGGGGATACTCTTCCAGAAGCGAGTCGATCAACTCGCAATAGGTATCCAGCTTGGAACCCTTGGCTTTCTTCGGATTAACGGTAATTTCCGGGGTCAAAAGGTATTTTTTTACAGTATCCCTGCCATGCCGCATCTCCTTGGCAATCTGCCTTTCCGAATACCCTGCATTTTTAAGCCGGTGGATATCGAACACCGCTTTTCTGTCAATCATTGCCGCACCTCCTGCAAGGACTGCCGGATCAACCGGGCGACCACGGCCGGGTCTTCATAAAACGTCGATGTCGCACAGCGCGGCACGGCGGGAAGATCGAGGACCTGGAAAATCTTCCCATCGAAGCTGATGAGATCCTTCTTCAACAACCCTTCTCTGGCCTCGATATACTCGTCCAGCGTCAACTGGATCAAAGAGCAGATTATGTCATAGCTATAGTAAGAAAGACCGTATCGGTCGGATACCAGAATCAAAAACAGATACAGCAGGATCTCCTTCTGCTCCAGGGAGGCTAAAAAACCACCGCTGAGAAAACGATGGGGAATATAACTAAACCCACCGGTAATCTTTCTGATTCTTCCAGTATTGAGGATTCTTTTTTTGATCATGACCGTCTCCTTTCCAATATGAACTCAGGATTTACGGTCCGACTATCAAGAAAAGAATCTCCCGTCGATCACGTCCTTCTTTGCAATCAACATTATGTGCTTGGAATCCGATGTAAAATTACTTTTATCGCGTCCATCTTTGCAATCACCGGAACCAACCAAAAAGAGCCAGAAAGCCATGCTACCACTGATGATTTGCCCGATCTTGACGCGTCCATCTTTGCAATCACCGACACGTCCATCTTGTCAACACCTTGAGAATAACGACGTTTGTTCCGAACCTGCTGCAAATCCCGGTTGCGATCAGCCTGCTCAGGATGCGCCGCCCGGTAACGCTTCCAGTAATCGGCGTTCCTGCTTTGCCAATCCGCCTGGCTCTGTTTTTGATTGGCCCGGTAAACCGGATCCCTGATCATTTTCTCCCGCTGCCAGGCCGCCTTCCTGGCCAGCTGGCATGCCTTCTCCCTACAGTAACGCGGATGCTTCTGACGCGGATTGGGAATGAAATATCTCCCACATTGGCCACACGGTATCTTCTCCATAACCACCATAATCACTATCGTTGATGATCACGGCTTAATCATGTAATAAGAAAATCTAAAGACAATAATACAAATGAGATGGACTGGATATCCCAGAACGGGAATGATATGAATGGCCCTATAGGACCGGTGGCAATGGCAGCCTTCTATCGCGGAGCCACTGGCTTGGAATCAAAGCGGTGATGACATCTTTATACAGGAGGATTTTTTATGGCTATTAATTATGTCAAGGGTCGGCTCTATAAGCTTATAATTGCCGACCTGCTGCCTGATCCGAAGCAGGCAAGAAAATTTATGGACCCGATAGCTCTCAACGAGCTTACCGCGTCTATCCAGAAGTTTGGTGTTATTGTTCCCATCCAGTTTTGCCAAAACGAGCAGCAAAACCTGGTCATCGTCTCCGGTCATCGCCGTGTCAAGGCTGCGGGAAAAGTGGGATTGACAGAAATAAACGGCACCTTCACGAACGGCGACACTCGTCTTCAGGGCTTCGTAGAAAATCTTCAGCGGGAAGATTTGATCCCCGTCGATGAGGCGGAGCAGATGGATGCCCTCATGAAAGAGTACGTGTTCAACCAGTATCAGCTTGCCGACGCCATCGGCAAGGGTCAACCTGTTGTTTCCAAGACCCTGACCTTGAACCGGCTTCCGGAGGATGTGCGCGACGCTTGCCGTACAAATCCGAATATTCCGAAAGCCATGCTCCTCGACGTGGCCAAAGAAAAAACGGAATCGACTATGCGGCGGAAGTTTCAGACTTACATGGCCAAGGCCGCTAAGGAAGGGCAAACGGCTGTCCAGAAGATAAGGATATCAAAACAGCGATCCCTGATCAATATGACGGACGGTCTGTCCGGTAAATTGAACGGACTGCCCTGGAGCGAGTGGACGGAAGACGACCGGAATGATCTTGTCAATGCCCTGAATGGCGCCCGCAACAGGATTGATGCCCTTCTTAATGAGATGAACCCTGACACTGGGGAAGGTGAACCGGCACAACAGGATCAACCGGGTAGCAATCTCGCTTGATCATGCAGCTTGGCCAAAGGGACGAATACTTTGCGCCACTTTGACAATACAGGAGGCCATAAGTTTATATGCCCCCCTATCCACCCTTTGCCAAAGGAAATAAGGGGGATTTTCTGCTCCGTTGTGCCCGGCCACGGGCATGGTGGTTAGTTGAAAATCAGACGCCCTGGGCGGAGAGATTCCCCCAGGGTGATTAAGCTTAAAGCACTGATATTATTAAGAAAGCCCCTATAACAGCCAGCAACAAGCATGTCCGTTTTTTCTCCATGATATCGAATAGTTAGTTGTGATTCCGCCGGAATCTTTTTCAAATCGCCTCTATTTTTTTCATCATTGACAACCATAAATGGGAGGTTTCCGCGTCGCCGAATGGCCCGCTGCACTATCAAGAAGCTTAACCACGCTCCCGTCTTTGTCCCTCCAAAATGCATTCGCCCAACGTTATCAAGGGCATTTGCAGCTCTATCCGCCAGAGCCACAACATATCGGGGTGACTCGAGCTAAGGAGATGTACCACTTCTAAAAGTATCAGGAAGCGTTTCCTGCGCACTTCACCTACCAAGTCAAGGGGTTTTCGATTTTGAATTGTGGTGAGGATTGCCATTTGAAAGTCGCTTCAGCGCGTACATAAATGAAGGATCAATACACCCCTTTTTTTGTCTAACCCACATGCCTTCTCCGGTTTTCTCTTTCAGCCCTCTCCCCGTTATTTGGCACAATGCAACATCGGGAATAAGCTGAATATCTCATCATAAGATTATGTGAGAGGTCAAATATTATTTCTAATTCTTCAAATCAACTGCAAAACAACAACATGTACTTCCATTACAATTTATCGAGGGTTGATTTAGCAGATTTATTATCGTCGTACCAAACAACAAGAAAAGCCATATTAATGTCGTGTGGGTAATACAAGTATGTTAATTCTATCTTTGATGAAGTAAGGAACCAAGTTGATACCAGTGTACGACTAAATCCTTCTCGATTCTCTTTATCGAGATTCGGCGGTCCATATTTTTCAATGAACAACTTTTGAAATTGCAAATATTTAGATTCTACAGATGGACTTGATCTTAAGTGAACTCTTTGTAGCTTATCGTCTTTAATGCTCATAAAAAAAGTTACTGTGAAACGAGTACCATCAATAATGTAGTCATTTATTATTGCAATTTTATATGTTTTATGATCAACGAACAATTCTTTTGGGATTTCTATTGCTTGGCCTTTAAATGCTTCGAGCAATTGATCTTTAGTCATTCCCCATTGTGCTTCGCCCCATCCCTTAGTATCAATCTGTTTCTCAGCAGCATATAAAAAATTATTCACTACAAAAAAAACAATTACTAATGATATTAAGGTAATTATTCTCCTCATTTTCATTTCTCCTTTCAAAAAAAGCGGTTAAACATTTGATTCGAGGCTGTTATAGTGGAGAAGGGAACAGATTCATTTTTCTGATTTTCTCGATTTTCTTTGCCCCCCGAGATTCTACCCGCCTTTCAATTTTCTTTTTAATTTCATCCTAAGATTATGAACAGACTTTGAACGGCCCCCCTTTGTAGTGCCTGTCGGCAAGACCAAGGTATAGCAGGGGTCGAAATCCAACCATTATTCGCTATTGGAACTTATCAATTAATGTATCTACCCCTTTTTCTTACTCGCCTATGTGAGCATAACATGAATCATCGGCACTTTCCAATGCTTTTAGCCATTTCTAACAATTTGCAGTTTCCCAATATACACGCTTTTTGCGCATCAAGGCAGCCGGAATTGTTGTTGCCCTGAAATAAATAAACAACCCCCCGGTTGTAGTAGGCTTCGGAAGAACCCGGGTTAAGGCGAATTGCCTGATTGTAGTCCTGGATTGCTTGGTGATGCTGTCCGAGTTTATGATAAGCGTTCCCCCTGTTGTTGTAGGCCTTGGTAAAGTCCGGTTTCAGACGGATGGCCTCGTTATAGTCTTCGATGGCGCGCTGATATTGGTCAAGGTCGACATAAGCAATCCCCCGGTTGTTGTAGGCATCGGCATAATCCGGTTGCAGGCGGATGGACTCATTATAGTCCTCGATGGCCCGTTGATACTGCCCAAGGCGGGCATAAGCAGTCCCTCGTCTGCCATAGGCAGAGTGATAACCTGGTTTTAGGTGGATGGCTTGATTAAAGTCCTCGATGGCATATTGATACTGGCCAAGATCATTATAAACAGCTCCCCGGATATTGTAAGCATCGGCATCATCCGGGTTCAGGCGGATTGAATTAGTCATGAATTCAATTGCCTTCTGGGAATCTATGAATTTTCCGTCAACCCACAGGGTAAGCGCCTTATAAAACCAATCTGCCGCCGTCAGCTTTCTGGAGGCATCCTGGAATTCTTTTTTAAGGCTTGCCTGTTTTTGGTCCGACTTCCCAATTTTCCTATTTTCTCCCTCCAGCACGGCGATTTTCTCCAGCAGTTCCTTCTCCCTTGCACGGGCCTGGTAGAGCTGTTCCATGTGGGTTCTGTCTTGCAGAAGTTTCTTGACTCTGCCATCCAAAACCGATGTATCTACAGCCACCTTGACTACGACATTAATTCCGAAGGCGTCTTTTGTGTGATAATTCTCCTGTGACACAACCTCTGCCTTCAGCACACCAGCAGCCAATGCAAGAATTTCGTCTTTATCGACTTGTCTGCCTTTCACCACAGTCAGACTCTCGATATAAACCCCTGCCATTTCCAGAGCCTCCCTTTTCGCCTTGGCCACTGCCGCAATGCGGGCATCATCGGGTGACTGACTGCCTCCAAAAGCTTGATTAACGGTATGGGTGATTGTCTGGATTTCTCCAATGGCTGAGACGGGAAGAAGTAACAAAAGAATAAAAAAAATGACGAGGCTAGTTCTCACAAATACCTCCTGCGATTTGTCTTTTTCAAGAAGTAAGGTAGATCGTCTTGAATGTCAACCAGATTCAGACCATGTGATATGCCTTGCCGCTTGTAACCATTCGATATTTTTGCTGATACTTTTTACTGCTTCAGGAGGCTGTTCGTTGGCAGTTGCCAGAATTGAGCTTTACGAATGGACAGAGTGTAATGCTCACACCCGGACATTTATCGCGAAGAGAGGCATTCGGCGACCATACTCTCGACTTCGGGCCGTCTTTTCACGATCTTCCGCACAGTGCCGCGCGGTTGATACCCCAATCGTTGTTTCACATTCCGAAAACTGATAGGGCTATTCGTAAGGTCTATAAACCATTTGACTTTGATCCGGTACTCCCTTGCCGGATCAAGATAGCTCTGACCAAGTACGTAGTAGATCGGTTTTCGGTGCGACTTGCCGTCCCACGACTCTTCGACTTCGCCTACGGCGACTACGCCCACGCGGTTTTCATACATCAGAAGTGTGTCACCCGTTGACAGTTGGCGCAATTGCTCACCAAAACTGGGAGGTCCTCCCGAAACGGCGATTTCTTCCTTAATAAGGACATGCGTCCTTCGGTGTCCACGTAGGGCGTTGGCGTCATTGTTGTAGAAGAAGTAGTTCATTCTTTTCCGGCCTCCAAGTTATTCTATAGTTTCATGATAACTCCCAACGGTCCCGATGTCAGTCAAGCGATTGTAAGTAGTCCGCCACTTGCTTTGTATGTGCGGGATCGATCCATCTCGTTGGGCTGCGCTGAATGGAGATTTTTCCTCCGAAATCGCCGAATATACACTGCATCTTAGGCGAAAGGACCTTCAGAGTCCTTCCTTTGCTGTCCTGGGATGTGGTGCTCAGCAAGACCGCTTTCTTCAGGAGGCGGTTCTGGAAAGACCCCTTCACCAAGACCAGTTTTCCATCGTATATTTCCACCAGTTCTGCAACCGTGTAATTTCGTACATGGTCGTTCTGACCAAAAATTGACAATAGCTTGCGTTGGCTGAATGATTTGGTTACGAGTATTGCTACTTCGATCACGAAGTAGCCAGCCAGATAGATTCCAGGATCGGAGCAGAAGTCCCATCCCTGAAGGCCGCACGTGAACATCAGGATATCGCCCTTCTCGAGATGCTTGAGACTGGATTTAGGCCGCGACCAGTCGCCATACGTGTATGTCTCCCACTCGGGATCGTTATGGACACCATGCGCCTCCATTGCCGACTTTCTACTTTTGGGGAAGTAGTGTCCCAGGTGTTGTCCATGTCTTCCGGCAAGATCACCATACGTGTATTTTACAGTGACCGCTGGGTTCTCGGGAATTGGGATGAACTCAAAAGAACCATCCTTGAATAACGGGCCTTGAATGCCGCCGCTAGTGGCACTCGCATCAACACCAACTCTGATCATGGCGATCTTCATGTGCTCTCCTTGAAATTCTTTTTTAACTCGAATAGTCTGGTTCCTCACGACCATTAAAGTTCATATTTTTTCTCCTTTACCAGCGCAATGCGGACTCGCATGCCACGTGGTGTGGCCTTGACGAATAACCTCCCAGGTGCATGATTGGGGCCGCCATAAATATGTCTTTAAGCCATTCAATGACAGCAGGATAGAAGTTGCAGTCCAAGACGAACTCCTGGCCGCGTCCAACGGTACTAAGAAGAACATCACTTGATTCTTTCTGCCATAGGCTAGGGTTGGCATGGAAAGAGAGCGCGGGGGCATCCTTCCGGGGGTGAAAACCCGAAGGTAGTCTCCACACCCTTCGGGTCCTCCCAGGAGCGGTTAAGCAAAGTTGGTTGGCAAAGGTTTCAAAGACACCGCCGCCTGCTATAGCTCGCTTGAACCCAGGAATATGCAGTCGATCTGTGCTTGCATATAACTTTCCGCTTTCGCCATCACGGGCAACATGGGGGTTATCTGAAGCCCATTTTGGAGGTTCGGCACCAGACATGCGAAGGTGATAAATATGACCAATCTGAAGCCAGCCGAACAGGCAATGTAGGTCTGGTCCGTCGGAGCGGTAACGCCATCTGCCATTAACCTCCTCTATTTCGCGAAACCATCCAAAAAAAAGGAAGAGATCTCCCTCTCCAACTTGCTGATTATCAAGATGTGTCTGGGCTGCTCCCGACGGCCCGAAGAGTGGAAGCCAACCCTTCCTTCTCGGGAGTGCATCTCTACGAATATCCGGGTCGAGATGGACGCCAGTATTGACAGTAACTTGGTATCGTGTAAGCTGCTCTACGATTGGGGCAAGGGCCTCGCCCTTAAAACGGATACGATCCAAGGTACATTCATCGTCTGAAGGTATTGGTAAGGAACAAAGACTGCCATCCGGGAATATGGGACTCGGCTTTCCGCCAGCCGTTGAGTCGAAACCCTTTCTGCTAAAAATGAGCTTCATATTGACCCCGGCCCCTTAAATAATTTACGATATATATCGTATTCGCTAGGATAATAATATTATTGATTAATGCCCAAAACAAAGCATATCCGTCAAAATTGCCAGATGCTCGATTACAGGAAGGACACTGGTTAAACAGTCGCAACCAGAACCCTGATATTTTTCAATCACTCATGGGGCTTTCTTCCATAAATGATCTTCAACCTAACCCTGCAGCGATGGATTCTCGCGCCCATTTTACTATTTTTGAGGCAGCACACCGGGCTTGCCGTCTCCAAGATGCGCTATGGCAAGATCGCTTTCCGCATATTTTATCCCATACAGCAAACACATATTTTTCACAACCGACAATCCCCTATTCTTTTGTCGCATTCCCGCCGTGACTGATCATTGGTCATAATCACATCCGTCGGAAACGAAAAGTGAACGGGAAAAGTCAAATCCGCCTTGACAGCATGATTTTAATCCATTAGGAGTTAGGTAACTATTTCGGCATCGTTCTGCCGCCAGGGAGTCACCGTAGCATGAAAAAAACACCTATCACGAAAGCAGGATT
>Ga0247842_10007706_pt1 | contig 11553 bp, 15 predicted proteins | sample LaCruzMarch2015__3_FD_192411 | JGI IMG/M metagenome (GOLD analysis project Ga0247842, IMG submission 192411) | Freshwater microbial communities from meromictic Lake La Cruz, Castile-La Mancha, Spain - LaCruzMarch2015_19m | ecosystem: Environmental > Aquatic > Freshwater > Lake | place: Spain...
TACTGCTTACAAACCTTGTAAGCACTTCCTTCCCTTAAAACCTCAATCAGCCCTTTTTGAGATAATTTCATGGGCTGAATAATATCAGCGTTATGAACTATTTTTCGGATAACACACAATAAAATAAAGACTAGAAAAATAAAATATAAAAGAAAAAAATAATAACGAAAATTAAAAAGAAAAGTTATCTTTTCTTTTTTTTCTTTCCGCCTCTTGCCATTTTAGCCTCACATACGTTTCCTTTTCCGTCTACGTAATATAAGTAGCCAGGCTTTCTCTTAACAACGTTTTTTACAAGAATTGTTCCCATTTTTTAACCTCCTTTTTGTGTTTTTTTAAACTCCCTCGGAGTTTTTTATTTTTATAATACTTTTTAGGAAAACTAGTATTTAAATGTTTCTAATAGCGACGAAAATTTAGATATTTCTTTGATGTCATTGAAGGGTAATTCCAAAAGTTTATCAAATTTTCCCCTGGGAGAGATATTTACCTTCCATGGCAAAACAATTTTAACGTCGATAATCTTGCCTTTTAACAGCCAAATTGCGATAAACCTTTTTCTGCAAAAAAATGAATGAATCGATATTCTTGTGGGTTTATTAAAAACAAAAACAAGAGATTTGGGATTTTTCCTGAACATAAGCCCATTTATTTTTGAAAGAATACTTTTGCAAAGAACGTAGTCTTTTAGTATAAAAGATTTTCTTTGAAATTTAAATTTGAAACCACTTTTTTTCTTTTTCATCATTAAATCCTGTTTTTAATTTTAGATAACGACGATACATCTCATCAACACTTCTACTATGAACCATATTATGATGAACAAAACCCCCACCAAATGATTGGGGGATATGCATTATTTCATGAATAATAACTTTATCCTGCTCTTCCTTAGACATCTTATCGAATCTTTCAGTTATAACTTCAATAAGATAGACTGCTTTAATTCCAAGAGCAAGCTGCCAAATTTTTGAAAGCGCATGACAACGGGCAATTGTTCCCCTGCTTCCGCTTCCCCTACTTCTGATAGCATAAACTCCGGAAAGCCGAACATGATCTGCATTTTCTCCAAGAGTTTTCACTATTTCATAAATTCTTTTCATAATGTCTTCTGCTAGTTCGTATTTTATCGGCATTTTTCTTTTACTTCAATTATTTTATCTCGAGAGGTTAATCCTGAAACAATCCTTATTTCTTTCTTAAAATATTTTTTCAGGAGCTTAAGAAGCTCAATATTTGCCTTGTTCTTATCCGCTGACGATTCTAGACTAGCAAAATACTCATTTTCAGATATCCTCTCTATCTTCTGCTCAAGAGAATTTGGCTTCACCTTTATTTTTATTTTCATATTTATTTTGAATCTACTTCTTTTGTTTAAAATAAACAGTCTGAAAATTTCCAATTTTCAGAATTTCAAAAATCTTAGATGTTGAACCCAAAGGGCCCGTAGATTTTTGAATCAGTTTATTTAACCGCAATCTCTAAAGCGTCCCTATGCTTTAACTTATAATCTTTTCCAACAGCTTTTCCTGTCCTAGCATCAATTGCCTTAACAAAATTATTTCCTATGTCTGTATGAAGAGAAAAAGCAAAATCGAGGGCACTACTTCCGGAAGGAAGGAGAAAACAGTCGGGAAGTATATTTCCTTTGCTATCTATAAGTTTATGTGCTCCTGCAGGAAATATCGCAAGATATTTTAAAATATCAAAAACAGCATTATCCATAATTTGCTGAACTCCCGTTGAACCATATACCTCTAGAACATTTTTTCTTATTGTTTCAAGTGCATTTTTTTGTTTTTCATTAAGTTCTTTTTTAATTTCAAACTTATTTTCTCCAGGGACATAACCAATAAGTTCTACTTTTGAAGCTTCTCTTAATGCAAGTTCAGAATCAGCAGAGCAGGGAATTATTTTTATTTCAGGATATTTCACCCTCATTTTTTCTATATTCTCTTTTGCTTCAGGAAAATCACATTTATTTGCAGCGATAATCATTGGCTTTCCGATATGTCTTATCTCATGACAAAACTTCAAAAGTTCTTCTTCACTCCAAGAAACTGCTGTTTCTGAATTAAGTTTTGACTTGCTTAATGCTCTTTTAACAATATTTTCATCTATCTTTAAACCAGAAAATTGTTTTGCAACTGCCTTAGCAAAATTTCCAGATTCACTAGAATTTTTTATAGTTTTTGAAAAAGTTTTCCAAACTTTTTTTAATATTCCCAAATACCACAAATCCAATTCTTTCTCTAAAAATTCAATATCCTCGCAGGGATTATGCGTTCCTACCTTAACAGGCTTTCCCTCTATACTAGTACCACCACTTGCATCAACAATCTGTATAAAAACATCTGCTTGTCTCAGATCATCAAGAAATTGATTCCCCAATCCTTTTCCTTCACTTGCACCAGGAACAAGGCCAGCCACATCCATGAGCTCAACAGGAACAAATCTAATATGATTTATACAGAATCCTGTCCGAGGCATGCATTGTGTATTAAATTCCTTATCTATACAATCCACCCTTACATAACCAATACCATGATTTGGTTTTATCGTTGCAAAAGGATAATTCGCTATAAGCACATTTGATAAAGTCGAAGACTTAAAAAAAGTCGACTTGCCTACATTCGCCTTGCCTATTAATCCCACTAACATTTTATCTTTTTACTCCAGATATTTTATTATATATCCCATCAATCTGATTATTTAAGTATTCTAATGAACCATCATTCACAATCGTAAAGTCTGCGAGCTTCATACATTTACCCACCTGTTGTCCATTTGGGTTTTCCTCACCAAAATCTCTTTTGTCAATACTTAAAAAATCATCCCAAGTTTTTGGATCACTCGGCTTTGCTCGTTTAAGCATTCTTTCAAACCTTATTTTTTGCGGAGCATCAACAGAAATTAAAAAGAAATATCTCTGCTTTCTTAATTCTTCAACTTCAGCAGAGTTTCTTATTCCATCAACAATATATTCTTCATTTTCTTTTATATTGCTAACAAGTCTTTTTATCCATGCATTTGCCCCTTCTTCTTTCCTGACTTCATTTCCGAGATTCTGCAAATTTTCCCTCGTTATTCCTATTCCTCTTTTTGCAGCTTCTTCACGAACAAGATTAGATATAGTTGTATAGCTGAATCCTTTTTCAAGTAAATAATTAACAATCTGTCCTTTTCCTGCAGCAATTCTTCCAGTTAATCCAATTATCATAAAAATTTTCTCTCCTGTTTTTTAATTTTTAGGATGCTCAGAAATGCACAATTATTGAAAAACATTTCTGATATCATAAACTTTTCAGCAGAAAAACCTTTAAATATCTTGTTAAATCTAAAGTATAATGCGAGCCCTTAGCTCAGCTGGTTAGAGCACCGCTCTTATAAGAGTATATCTCGTTAGAGATGTATAATACTCTCCTTAAGGGGAGATTGAAGCCTCAAAGAACCTAGGTTCTTTAGGCGTCTAAGAAAGGCGGGGGTCCGAGGTTCAAATCCTCGAGGGCTCATATCAAGAGGATTTGGCGAGCAATCCAATTTGACAAATAAAAGTAAAAAATAATCAAATGGAATTGGGAGGAGAGAGGTTCAAATACTTCAAAACATAATTGTTTTGAATGTCCCAGAAAATCTTAGATTTTCTGAGCCTCGAGGGACCATATAATTTTAAAATCGTGAAAGGAGGTAAAAATGGCAAAACAAAAAAAGAGATTAGATAAAAGTTCTAACGATGATAGAAAGCTATTCGCATTTCTTGCAACATTCTTAAGTATAATCGGTTTCATAATAGCGCTTGTTGCAAAAAAAGAGGACAAATACGTAATGTTTTATGCAAAACAAAGCCTGGTTGTGTTCATAGTTGCAGTAATTGGTTCTATAATCAGTTCATTATTCATGCACATATTATTTATAGGGTGGATAATCGCAACAGCAATAAATATAATTGTTGCTCTCCTTTGGATAATAAGCTGGATATATGCTTTATCTGGAGAAGAAAAAGAAGTTCCCATCGTTGGAGTCTATGCAAGAAAGATAAACTTGTAATTTTTTATTTTTTTATTTTATTTTTTCTAGTAATTTTTCTCTCTAGTTATATTTTTAAATCCTCTTAAACAACCATATCTATGCTCCTGTCGTACAGAGGCCAAGTATCCGGCCCTTTCAAGGCTGTGACCCGGGTTCGAATCCCGGCAGGAGCATAGCGGAAAATTTGATTTTCCAGAGATATACTAAAAATATACAGACGGCTTAAAAGAACCGCCTGTTTAAGTATATCATGAAAATCGATCCATACAAAACAGAAGAGCATTACTTGGGCTGGAAACAAAATATTAGGCAAACCGGCATTAAAGATTTGAGCAAGTCCAATTCAGATATCCTTCTTAATTACTTAGAGGACATGGAAATTGGCGTAAATGTGGGTCATGGTTCAAAAAAAGGCTCTAGAAGCTACATAAGGCTAAAATCTTTAAGAGATAAAGTTACTTTTATCATGAAAACTGCAAATGAGCTCTATAAAACAGACCCCCTTACTAATCTTTCTGAAGATAAGATTCATAGTTTATTTTCTGCGATGAGAAAAGGAGATATTAAAAAAAGAGACGGACAAAATTACAAGGCAGTATCTGATTATGTTAAAATATTCAAGGCGTTTTGGAATTGGTGGATAAAAGCGAATAAGAAAAGAGGCATAGAAATTAAAGATATATCTTCAGACCTTGATACTCAGGATGAAAAACCAGATTGGGTTTACTTAACTGAAGACCAAGTAAAAAAGATAGCTAATGGTGCAAAATATGAATATCGGGTCTTGATTATGTTCTTATTTGATTCAGGTATTAGATCGCCTACAGAATTAATGAATGTTAGAGTTTCGGATTTGTATAATGACTGCAAGGAGCTGAATATAAGGGAGGAAATAAGCAAGACTTTTGGCAGAAGAATAAAATTAATGATTTGTCCTGATTTATTAAAAGACTATATCAAAGTTAAGGGTCTTAAGCCAGAGGATTATGTCTTCAAAATAACACCTTCTTCTGTAAACCAGTATTTGCATAGTTTATCTAAGAAACTATTTGGAGAAGAAAAAAGTCCTGCAGGCACAAAATACTCTGGACTAACAATGTATGACTTCCGCCATATCTCTTGCTGTTACTGGCTTCCCCGCTATAAGTCTGAATCGGCATTAAAATACCGTTTTGGATGGAAAAAGAGCGATAAGATACATTATTATTCAGAATTGCTGGGAATGAAAGACACCATTAATCAGGATGATATGCTAATAGACTTTACAAAGACTGAAATAGAAAAGCAACTTCAAAAGACCCAAAAAGAAAACGAGCTTCTTCAGGAAAAAATGAGAACAATGGAAATGCAAATGAGTAAAATAATGGAGATAACTAAACGGTTGGAGATTGTTAATCTTAACTAGATAAAAGCTTTTAAAAATGGCAAGACTACATAATAACATGGAAAAAGAGTTGAAGTTCATAGATCTATTTGCAGGTATAGGTGGATTTAGAATTGCTTTTCAGAATCTTGGAGCAGAATGTGTCTTTAGCTCAGAATGGGATAAATATTCACAAGAAACTTATAACGCAAATTTTAACGAAATACCTTGTGGAGATATAAAAGCAATTAATGAAAAAAATATTCCAGATCATGATATCCTTTGTGCAGGATTTCCATGTCAGGCTTTTTCAATAGCAGGAAAACGTAAAGGTTTTGAAGATATAAGAGGAACTCTTTTCTTTGATGTTGCAAGAATAATCAAAGAAAAAAAGCCAAAAGTAATTTTTCTTGAAAATGTGAAGGGTCTAGCCAATCATGATAAGGGGCAAACACTCAGGGTAATTTTAGATGTCCTAAGAAACGATTTGGATTATTATGTGCCCGAACCTCAGATTATGAATGCTAAATTTTTCGGAGTTCCACAAAATAGAGAAAGAATCTACATAATAGGATTTAGAAAAGATTTAGGAATAAAAAACTTTGAATATCCTAAAAATGATGGAACTCTAGTTAAAGTTTCAGATATAAAAGAAAAAAATTCCGTATCAACAAAATATTTTTTGTCTGCAAGATATTTAAATACATTAAAAAAACATAAGGAGCGACATGCAAAAAAAGGAAATGGTTTTGGATACGAGATTATTTCAGATGACTCCATTGCCAACGCGATTATAGTTGGCGGAATGGGGCGAGAAAGAAATTTACTAATAGATAATAACGCCCCCATTATCGCAGAAAAAACTAGTAAAAAAGGAGAGATAAATAATGAGAGAATTAGATGTATGACTCCTCGCGAATGGGCTAGATTGCAAGGTTTTCCTGATACTTTTAAAATTCCTGTTTCTGATGCTCAAGCATATAAACAATTTGGTAATTCTGTGGCAGTTCCCGCAATACAGGCTACAGGGAAAAATGTTATAAAGGTGCTTAGAGACAATAATGTTATATGATTAGTGGTAATAAGGGGGAATGGAGTGAATTGTATGCGTTTTTTAAGCTATTAGCGGACGGGAAAATTTATGGTGCTGACGAAAACATAAATCTTGTTGAAGAAGTTTGTTATGCAATTATAAAAATTTTACGAGAAGAATCAAATAGCAATTATGAATATTTAGTAGATCGATATGTTTCTATAATTGACTCAGAGAAAAATGAGGAAATTATAAAAATTTCTGCAGACGAATTTAAAAAAAACGCTAAGCTCCTCCTCTCGAAAATAAAATCGCAAAAGTCCAGCACTGGTGCATTTTCAATACCCACTATTGAAGAATTTATGAAGAAAACGAAAGTAAATCATCCAAGTGCACCCGTAAGTAAAAAAGCAGACATAAGGTTAATGCTTCACGATCCATCCAGAGGAAATCCCCTTTTAGGTTTTAGTATAAAATCACAACTAGGGGCAAATTCCACACTTCTTAATGCTGGCGGAAACTCTACTAATTTTATATTTGAAATAAAAGATAAAAAGTTTAGCCAAAAAGAGATAAATGAAATAAATGGAATAGAGACAAAAACAAAAATAAAAGACAGACTGGCTAAAATAAAATCTTTGGGTGGAACTTTTAATTTTTATGACTTGGCAAATCCAATATTTAGGTCTAATTTAGAGATTATAGACACAAATTTCCCCAAAATTATGTCAGAAGTGATTTACGATTATTATTTGAATAAAACAAAGGATATGTCTGATCTTATCGGACATTTAGAAACAAATAATCCCTGCAAAATAAAAAATCATCTAAAATCCCAGTTCTATAAAATAAAACTAGAGAATTTTTTGACAGCAATAGCACTGGGCATGGTTCCTGGAAAAATGTGGAGCAATAATTATGATGCTTCTGGAGGATATATTATTGTAAAAGAAGATGGAAATCTTGTTTGTTATCACCTATTTAATCTAGAGAAGTTTAAAGAATATTTAGTTAACTATACTTATCTTGAGACTCCAAGTAGCACTAGACATGGTTTTGGTAAAATATATGAACAGACTGGCAAATTCTTCTTTAATCTAAATTTACAAATTAGATTTCATTAAACTATAGCTCCGATTTTATTTCAAACTCCCAAAATCCAAGATTTCCAAGAGCAGGAATGGGCTTTTCAAATCTTTTAACACTATCTAGTATAAAACCATATCTGCCCCAGCCAGAATTAGCAAGATGTTTGTTATTATCTGCACTAAATTCTTCTTCATTAATATAATGCTTAACTTCTACAAGATTTGCCCTTCCAAGTATGAATCCGCAAGGTAGATCTTTAAATCCAAATTTTTCCATAGATTTTTGATCTGGTTTCTTCGAAGCATGAATGAGAAATTCTCCTCGAAATTTAGTATTCCACTTTCGAAGTTCAATAGTTTTTTTGCCTTGAAGAATTAATTCGGCAAAAGGTTGTTTAAGTGATAAGACTTTCATTTAACCCTACCAAGACCATAGTATGAAATCTAATATTTTTACATCAGAGGTCAATCCTTTTGTTTTAAATTTATTTCTAAATTCCGATATAATCTTCTTTATTTCAGATTTTTCTAAAAGGGAGGTTATTTTTTCCTGAAGATCTTGATAAGCTTTGATGCTAGAAGTTATTTTTTCTTCCTTGTTGTTCCCGCGGACTTCAATATTTAATCTTTCTTTAACTTTTGAATCAAATATAGGTCTATTAGGGTTAAGAGTATGTATTAATTTTGTAGCAAAACTAAATTGGACTGTTTTAGCTTTTCTTAATGTTTCCTTTTCGTAGAGTTCTCTTAAAATTCTTCCTAGATCTTCTTCACCAGATTCCAATAATTCAAAATACTTATCTTCAAACTGTATTCCTAAATGAGCTGGACTTAGTCTATAAAATAACTTGAACTTTCTTCTAAATTCTTCATCATTCTTGACTTTTCCATCTTTTTCTTCGAATCTTTTCATAATAAACTCATAAGAATCTAGAGATCTTCTATCAAAATTATTAAATATTTTTTCTTTGTTAAGTAAAATTTCATTTTCAATTTGGTTTATCGTTTCTTGGTTCATTATTTTTTAACTTCCTCTTTCAACTTTTCTAAAACTTGTATCATTGCTTCCGTATCTAGCTGACAATACTTCATCAAATCATCTCGAACTTTCTTAATCTCTTCTCTTTTAGCCTTATTGCCCTCAATATCTCCATGAGTAATATAAGCATATTTAATAGATGCTAGTGCACCATTTACAATTTCCATACCTTTGTAGCCCATATCGGTTAAAGCAGGAAGAACATACTTTATACTAGCACTCCCTTCTTGTTTTCTACTATAATAATCAAAATTCCTAAACGGAATAAGCAAATCAATCATTCTTTCAATCAACTTAGTAACTGATTCTCGTTCTAATGGGAAAAAATCCCCAATTTCTTTTAATCTACCTTGTTCAAACATCTGATTATAAACAATGATTGAGCCTTTAGTTCCTAATTTTCTTTTTATGGCATTAATAAACTTCTTTCGAGGATCTTTCTTTCCAGCAGAAATAAATGAGTAATGCGTTTTCTTACCCTTCGCATCAATTTTATGAACTGAAAATTGAAACGGAATCTGTTGATAAGGTTTTAAGCCATCATAAAGCGGAATTGCAGTAGAATAAGTCTCAAAGTCTAAGAAATACAACGGATATTTCAAAGTTTCAAGAAAATCAGTTATTACTTTTTTATTTAAATGAATTTTATTTGTCTTTTCACATTCTAATTGTATTTGTTGTTTATCATTTAATTTAACATTCACAGGAATATCTTTGATTGCTAAAATATTCTGCTCAAATAAATCCCAAGACTTCTTTCCGCCACGATATAAATCAAATACTGAATTTTCTTTAGGTAGGAATGCCCAGCATTCTTTTTTCATAGCACATTCATAAGGCTTGTTACAAGAATCGCTAATCTTAATGATTGGTTCTTTAGCATCAATAATAGCAAGCATTGATTTAACTCTTTCTGGAACTAGCTTTATTTCTTCTTGTACATTTATTGAAATTTCTTCTTTTGTAAAAAGTTCTGCGGGATTCAATTCCCCTTGCTTAACATATTGATTATTTATGTGGAGTAAAAAACATTTATTTATCTTCAAGCCAGCTTTTTCATAGACATATTTTTGAAATGCAACATCTTGAATGTTTACATCTTTAACTTCGGTAGAGCTTTTTACTTCAATTATATTCCATCCTTCTTTTGTTGGCTCCAGAATATCTGCTCTTGAATAGAGTCTATCGACTGAAAAAGCAGGTTCAAATAAAGGTTTATTTTCTTTTATCAGTTTTTTAGTCTCTTCCAAATTTTTAGAAAAATCTTCATCATTGATATCTATTCCATTAGGAAACAATTTTTTAGCAAATTGCCCGACTATATGTCCCTCATCAAATAATTTCTGTTTTGTCTCATCAGTTTCAGGCAGTCTGCCTTTATCATTCACAGAAATCCAAAGAAGTTTGGGGCATTGTAAACCCAAGAGATACTTGGATTTTGAAAGGAGTTTATTGGGCATAGTTATCTATCTTCTTAGATATATAAAAAACCTTCTAATAAACTTGCTTCTCTTTAACGAGCCATAACAGAATAGGCAAAGCTTCTCCTTCTCTTTTTAGTTTTCTAACTACTTTCTCAAGGTCTTCAGATTCATAATAGAAAGCCATTTTAAACCCGAATTTAGATCGCTTTTCTTTTAGTTGAGGAAATTCACGAATAATCTGCTTTCCAAGAGCTAGAAGACTCCAGCAACCAGTACTACCCCTATAGGAGATTTTTCCTTTTACCTGTATCGAGTTTCTTAATGGTCTTAATGTTTGTTCTTCCATTGGATGTGAATCATCTCTTTTTTCACATCGCTCTTTTTTTCCTCAAACACCTCAATACACTATAAAAGTGACTTTTTTATATAAAGGTTGAGTAGAATTGATGAGCATAAATCTACTGTTTAGTAGAACTCTTATTTACAATAGTAAGCCATAATCCTTCTTGAATAGTTAGAAAATTTTTCTTTGATTCAAGATATTTCTTAATTTTTTCTTCATCCTCTTTTGTCCATATATGCGATTCCTCAAGAGTCAATTCTATTTTAAAGTTATTAATCAGCTCCTCAATAGAGGGAAAGACATATCGTGTAAATAATACTTTTTGGTCTATATTTCCAAATCTTTTAATCAAGAAATCGTTCATCTCTTCTTTTTTTATTTTAATCTCTTCCATATTTCTCTTTCTTATTAATTGAAGTATCTTTATGTATTCTGTCTCAAAATAAGCATCTAGAACGATTATCATCGCTTTTTTATTCATAAGGGGCTCGAGGTTGTGGATTATTTCTTTATAATCTTCTTGATAATGAAGCCCCATCCAGGAAAAGATAATTACATCAAACTTTTTATTAGACTTGAATTCTTTAGCTGTTGAGTGGATGAATTCTATATTTTTGCTTTTAGAAACTTTTTTGCAATAATCAATATGGCTCTGCTCTTTGTCTATTGCAGTAACATGCTTAAAATCTTTTGCAAACTTAAATGTTAATCTTCCAGTTCCAGTACCAATTTCTAATATGCTTGCATTTTTATCGAATTTTGACAGTATGATCTTTCTTACCTCTTCATACTCTTTATTTTCAGGATCATAATACTTAGAATACCAATCGTCTAGTTTCTTCATTATCCAAGCATCAATAATTTTATCAATTTTGCCTATAATCTTTTCTTCAGAATAGCTCGCGGATAAGGTATTGTAAATATCAAACTTGTTCTTGAAGAAAAGTTCTTTTGAATAATTTTGCACAAGAGAATCGGATATTCTCTTGATATATGCTATAAATTCACTTTTAAGGTAATATTTTTTATCTTTCTCGAGAACGATTTCTTCATCAAGAAATTCTTTAAGTATTTTGAATGTGTGCTTATAGCCAACACCAGCATTTGTTGATATCTCTTTTGCAGTTTTATAGGTATTTGCAACTAAATATTTTAACACCTTCTCTTTTGTTTCTGAGCCGAATAGAGAGTACATATTTATTTAAGAAACATTTTTTTAGTCAATTTCTTCGAG
>Ga0247842_10007707_pt1 | contig 11553 bp, 12 predicted proteins | sample LaCruzMarch2015__3_FD_192411 | JGI IMG/M metagenome (GOLD analysis project Ga0247842, IMG submission 192411) | Freshwater microbial communities from meromictic Lake La Cruz, Castile-La Mancha, Spain - LaCruzMarch2015_19m | ecosystem: Environmental > Aquatic > Freshwater > Lake | place: Spain...
GTGCTCGTCATCCGCCATATAGCCGATGGTATAGACGTGCACCATGAGCGAGACAAAGGTGACGGTCGCCATCATCAGGACGGTGAGGCGGTCCACCAGGAACCCGACCTCGAAACGGATACCGTCGGAGACCATCCAGGTGTAGAGCGCCGCGTTGTAGACCGGCTCATCGCCCCAGGCGAAGCGCGCCAGCGCAAAGAACGACAGGGCGGTTGAGATCCCCACCCCCAGGATACTCACCGAGTGGGCACCCCGCCGCCCGATCCGCCCGCCGAAGAAGCCGGCGACGATGGCGCCGATGAGGGGCGCGAGCACGATGATCAGATAGACATTCGCCATCTATAGGTTCGCTCTTTCGCTGCGTTACACGGGTGGACTGACAGGTCGATGGTGACTGATTGTAATATGGACAGGATTAACAGGATTTCTCAGGATTAACAGGATTAGCCGGCTTCCTATATTGTCTGAACTTCCTGCGGACCTCAACGCTCCTGCCGAAATTGATCAGCAACCCTGTATCGATGCCGGTGGCCACCAGGTAATTCACCAACTGGACCTCGTGATTTTTTGAAAGATGCTCCTCAGCCTTGAACTCACAGACCACCCGATCACCAATCAGCATGTCCGCAAAATACTCCCCCACCACCTGCCCCCGATACGTCACCGTCAACGGCGCCTGCTTCCTGAAGGCAATCCCCTGCTGTTCCAACTCGATCGCCATCGCGTTCTCGTAAACCTTCTCCAAAAAACCGCCCCCGAGCGCCTTATGCACTCGATAAGCACATGCGATAATCCGCTCAGTCAACTCCTCGTCAGGCAAGGTCACGACGCACTCCCCAAAAAATCCTGTTAATCCTGAAAAATCCTGTTAATCCTGTCCATTTACCCGCTTCCAATCAAAACCGCCGCTGTCCGCGACGGGTTTGCCGGATCAACCCTTCAAACTGCCCAAGTCCTGGACGTTGATCGTGCCGCGGTTGCGGAACAGGACCACCAGGATCGCCAACCCGATTGCCGCCTCGGCCGCCGCCACGGTGAGGATAAAGAACACGAAAACCTGGCCCGTGATGTCATGGCGAAAGTGCGAGAAGGCGACGAAGTTGGTGTTCACCGCCAACAGCATCAACTCGATGCACATCAGGAGCACGATCACGTTCTTGCGGTTGAGGAAGATCCCCGCGACCGCGATCGAGAACAGGATGCCGCCCAGAATCAGATAGTCGGAGAGTGCGATCATGGGGCTATTCCTTCGTTTCGGCCAGGCTCGCCGCGGGCATCTCGGCGGGGCCCACCGAGGCCATCTTTACGATCCGCAGGCGGTCCGGCCCTTTCTTCACCCGCACCTGCCGCGCCGGATCGATGTACTTGCTGTCGGGCCGCCACCGCAGCGTCAGACGGATGGCAGCGACGATCGCCACCAGAAGGATGACGGAGGCCAGTTCGACGGGATAGACATAAACCGTATAGAGCAGCATCCCCAGGTCGTGCGTATTGTTGACGGCGACCCCGGCGGGGGCCGGCGCAGGAAACTCCGCCAGCCCGAAATGGGCCGGCCCCACGACCAGTACGATCTCGATCAGCATCACCGCGGCAACCAGGGCGCCGACCGGCAGATACCTGATGAAACCGGCCCGCAGCGTGGCGATGTCGATATCGAGCATCATGACCACGAATAGGAACAGCACCATCACCGCACCGACATAGACCAGGACCAGGACGATCCCAAGGAACTCGGCCTCCAGCAGGATCCACAGGGCCGCACTGCTCACGAAGGCGACCACCATCCACAATACCGCATGGACGGGATTGCGCCGACTGATGACCATCCCCGCGGCGGCGACGGTCATGGCCGCGAAGCAGTAAAAGAGAAATTTCTCAAAGCCCATGGCGCCATCCCAAGGAGTCGATTAGAGGGTGGATAAGGCGCGCCGCACCCTGCCGGGCAAGGGCACAGGGTCGGCGCGGCCCGCGGTCCACCGCTGGCCCCGCGGGCTGGTAGAGCGCGCGGTGCTGATCCACCCCAGACGCTCGGCATCGCTGCGGTTCGATTTGGTTCATCGGTAAGGCGCATCCGCGGCGCGGGCGGCGGCAATCTGCGCCTCGTAGCGGTCGCCCACGGCGAGCAGTTTGTCCTTGGTCATGACGTTGCCGCCGCGCTCCTCGAAGTGGTACTCGCAGATCCCGGTCTCCACGATCGAGTCCACCGGACAGGATTCCTCGCAAAACCCGCAGTAGATGCACTTGAAGAGGTCGATGTCATAACGGGTGGTGCGTCGCGATCCGTCCGCCCTGGGCTCCGACTCGATCGTGATGGCGAGCGCCGGGCAGGTCGCTTCGCAGAGTTTGCAGGCGATGCAGCGCTCTTCGCCATTCGGGTAGCGGCGCAGCGCATGCAAACCGCGGAACCGCGGCGAGAGGGGCGCCTTCTCCTCCGGGTATTGGACGGTGAATTTACGCTTGAAGAAATAGGCCCCGGTGACCCGCAGCCCCTTGAACAACTCAAAGAGGAACAGGCTCTGGAGGTAGGTGCGTGCCGTCTTCAGCATTGCGCGCGCTCCCGGGGGGGCTGGTGTGGCAACAGGTATGGCATCAGGCGGACCACCAAGGCGGGAGCTTCGCAACGACGCCGCCGGCCACCACCAGGATCCACACGATCGTAATCGGGATAAAGACCTTCCAGCCCAGGCGCATGATCTGGTCATAGCGGTAGCGCGGGAAGGTCGCACGCAGCCACAGGAACACGAACATGATGAAGAAGGTCTTGAGCAGCAGCCACTGGAAGCCGTCATCCAGTGGAAAGACCCCCTGTACCCAGGACTGGGGCAGGGGCGAGAGCCAGCCGCCCATGAAGAGCAGTGCCGTCAGGGCAGAGATCAGGATCATGTTGGCATATTCGGCCAGGAAGAACACCGCGAACCCCATCCCGGAGTATTCGACGTGGAAGCCGGCGACGATCTCGGACTCGCCCTCCGCCACGTCGAAGGGGGCGCGATTGGTCTCGGCCACACCCGCGATCACATAGACGCCGAAGAGCGGCAGCAGCGGCAGCCAGAACCAGGTGAGGACGTTGCCGGTCTGGGCGCGCACGATGTCCCCCAGATTGAGACTCCCAGCCGCTACCAGCACCCCCACCAGGGCGAAACCCATGGCGATCTCATAGGCGACCAACTGGGCCGCGGAGCGCATGGCCCCGAGCAGGGCGTATTTCGAGTTGGAGGCCCAGCCGGCAATGATGATGCCATAGACCCCGAGCGAGGACAGGGCCAGGATGTAGAGCAGACTCGCATGGATGTCCGCCACCACCAGGGTCGCGTCGAAGGGGAACACGGCCCAGGCGGCGATGGCCGGGACGATCGAGATCAGGGGCGCAATGACAAAGAGCGTCTTGTCCGCCTGGGTGGGCACCACGATCTCTTTCATCATCAGCTTGAGTGCATCGGCAATGGGCTGGAGCAGGCCGCGCCAGCCGACCCGGTTGGGCCCGATCCGCACCTGCATATAGCCGATGACCTTGCGCTCCGCCAGGGTGTAATAGGCGACCAAGCCCAGCAAGGGCAGGACGATCACGATGATCTTGAGCAGGATCTGGATCAGCAGCGGCAGGGCATTCCACAGTTCGATCATTGGCCCCTACTCCTCACGCCGGATGCTGACGGGGGCGATCTGATCGCCTAAGGATTCACTGCCCGGGACGCCCGCCGGGATGCGCACACAGCCTGGCGGCACACGCTCGTCGATCAGGACCCGGGTATGGACCGCCGCCCCCTGCTGCGACACCACGACGGCAGCGTCCGCCGCCAACCCCAGGTCGGCCGCCTGTGCCGCGTTCAGATAGGCGCCGAAGGTCCCCATGGTCGGGGTCCGCTGCAGGGGCGGCGAGCGGCGCACCAGCGCATCGAGTGCGTAGGTCGGCACATTGCCGATGCGGATCAGGCCCTCGCCGAGGCCCGCGGGCGCAGCGTCGAAATCCGCCGTGGGCCTGTTGTCAGGGTGGGCGTCGACACAGAGGGCCGCCAGTTCGGTGCGGATCGCCGCCGTGTCCAGGTACTCGAAGCCCTTGAGATCGAGCAGATTGCCGAGGACCCGCAGGACCTTCCAGCCGGGTCTGGCCGCGCCCGGGGGCGCCACGGCCCCCTGGAAACTCTGCCAGGTCCCGCTCCCGTTCACGAAGGTCCCGGAGGTCTCGGCGAAGGCGCCGATGGGCAGCAACACCTGGGCCACCGACTCCAGCGAGGGGCAGCGAAAAGCGCTGGCGGCGACCACAAAGTCGGCCTGGGCCAGGGTCTGCATGGCCTGGGCCGGATTGCCCAGGTCATAGGCCGGCTCCAGGCCCCAGAGGACCAGGGTCCGGTGCGGCGCGGCCAGGATCTCCGCGACCGGCAGGCCGACCGGGTCGGCCGGCCGACCCCCGGGCTGGACCTGGGGCAGGGCCCCGGCCAGATAGGCGCCGACGCTGTTGGCAGCGGCGGGCAGGTAACCGACCTTGCAGCCGGCGGCCGCGGCAATCCGGTAGGCCAGGGCCTTGAGCAGGCTGTAGTCCGGGTGGGCCGCCGCCAAGGCGCCGAGCAGGATCAGGCCCGCACCGTTCGCCCCGGCGGATTTGAGTGAATCGGCGACCGCCTGGTGCTCAGCGCTCGGCGCGGCACGGGCGACGATACCCTTCAGTGCCCCTGACCCGCCGTCACCCAAGGCGTTGGCGATGGCGGCCAGGTCGTCCGGCATCCCGGCCGGTCCGCCCGCCAATTGGTCGGCAGGATGGGTCAGGTCCAGTCGGTAGGGATTGACCAGGGCCAGACTGCCGCCGGCCAGGACCGCCTGGCGCAGTCGGTGGGCCAGGAGCGGCTGTTCCTGGCGAATGTCGCTGCCGATCAGGAGCACCGAGCGCTGGGTCGAAAGCTCCGCAATCGGGAGCCCAAGCCAGGGCAGGCGCGGGTCGGCAGCGTCACCGCGGAAGTCGCGCTGACGCAGGCGGTGGTCGATATTCGCGCAGCCCAGCGCCCGGGCGAGCCGCTGCGCCAGGTACATCTCTTCCAAGGTGGCGTTGGGAGCGATCAGCCAACCGGTCGTGGCCGGGTCGGCGGCCTTGAGCCGCTGCGCGACCAGGGCCAGGGCCTCGGTCCACTCCACGGCTACCCAGGCGCCGTCGCGCTTGACCAGGGGCTCGGTCAGGCGGTCGGCGCCGTTGAGACCGACATAGCTGAAGCGGTCCCGGTCGGCGATCCAGGACTCGTTGACCGCCTCGTTATCGTGTGGATGGACGCGCATCACCTTACCGCTGCGCAGATGCAGCCGCAGATTGGAACCGACCCCGTCGTGGGGCGCGATGGCGGACGCGTCAGTCAGTTCCCAGGCGCGGGCGGTGAAGCGGTAAGGCTTGGAGGTGAGCGCCCCCACCGGACACAGATCGATGATGTTGCCGGAGAGTTCGTGGGCAAGGGTGTGAGCCACAAAGGTGCCGATACGCACGTCTTCGCCGCGGCCGGTCGCCCCCAATTCCCGCAGGCCCGCGATCTCGGCCCCGAAACGCACGCAGCGGGTGCAGTGGATGCAGCGGGTCATCTCGGTGGCGATCAAAGGGCCGAGGTCCTCGTCCATGACGACCCGTTTACCCTCGGTATAGCGCGACTGGTCGCCGCCATAGCCCATGGCGACGTCCTGCAGCTCACACTCACCGCCCTGATCGCAGATGGGACAATCCAGGGGGTGGTTGATGAGCAGGAACTCCATGGTGCCCTGCTGCGCCTCGATCGCCTTGGGCGAGCGGGTGAGGACCTTCATACCGGGGCCGACCGGCGTGGCGCAGGCCGGCACCGGCTTGGGGAAGGGGCGCCCGCCCTGCTCCGCCTCCACCAGACACATGCGGCAGTTGGCGGCGATCGAGAGCTTTTTGTGGTAGCAAAACCGCGGGATAGAGATCCCCTCACGGTCCGCGACCGCGATGATCATCTCGCCCGGTGCCGCCTCGCAGGCGCGACCGTCGATCTCGATAGTGAGCATATCCGTCATTGCGGTCTCTCTACGCGGCCAACTGCATTGCTTGCGGCCAAACTCAGGCCCTCGAATCGTTTCCGTGCTCGATCAAGTGCACGAATTCATTGCGATAGTGCTTGAGGAAACTCTGCACCGGCATGGCCGCCGCATCCCCCAGGGCACAGATGGTACGCCCGCCGATCCGCCCGGCGACACTCTCCAGCAGGTCCAGGTCCTGCGGACGCCCCTGGCCCGCGGCGATCCGCCCGACCACCCGCGCCAGCCAGCCGGTGCCCTCGCGGCAGGGGGTGCACTGGCCGCACGACTCACGCATATAGAAATGGGACAGATTGGCCAGGACCTTCACCATGCAGGTACCCTCGGCGATCACGATCACCGCGCCGCTGCCGAGCATCGACCCGGCCTTGGCGACCGAGTCGTAGTCCATGTCGACCCCCATCATGATGTCACCGGGCACCACCGGCACCGAGGACCCGCCCGGGATGACTGCCTTGAGCGGCTTGCCGTCCTTGACCCCGCCGGCCATTGCCAGCAGGTCCCGGAAGGGCGTACCCAGGGGCACCTCCACATTACAGGGGTTGTTGACATGGCCTGTAATGGAGAAGAGCTTGGTCCCGCCATTGTTGGGCCGCCCCTGGTCCAGGAACCACTTCCCGCCGCGCTCCAGGATCACCGGCACCGAGGCCAGGGACTCGGTATTGTTGATGGTGGTGGGCTTGCCATAGAGGCCCGACTGGGCCGGGAAGGGCGGCTTGTAGCGAGGTTGACCCTTCTTGCCCTCGAGCGACTCCAGGAGCGCCGTCTCCTCCCCGCAGATGTAGGCGCCCGCACCCAGGTGGGTATAGATGTCGAAATCCACCCCGGTACCCAGGATGTCGCGCCCGAGCAGTCCCGCCGCATAGGCCTCCCGCAGGGCCGCCTCGAAGCGCTCGATCGGCTCGTAGAACTCGCCGCGGATATAGTTGTACCCCACGGTGGCCCCGATGCAATAGCCCGCGATGGCCATGCCCTCGATCAACTGGTGCGGATTGAAACGCAGTATATCGCGATCCTTGCAGGTCCCAGGCTCGCCCTCGTCCGAATTACAGACGATATATTTCTGCACCGGGGCCGTGCGGGGCATGAAGCTCCACTTGAGCCCGGTCGGAAAGCCGGCGCCGCCGCGCCCGCGCAGATTGGAGAGCTTCAACTCCTCAATAACGCCCGCCGGGTCCACCCGGTCCCGCAGGATACGCTCCCATTGCGCATAGCCCCCCAGGCCGCGATAGGCCGCCAGGGTGTGGCGCTCATGAACCGGAAGGTGCATGGTGCGAAAGCAAACGGTGTCGTGATTGACGGCCATGGCGCTCACTGCAACCCCTCGATCAGCCGGTCCAGGGTTTCGGCGGACAGCTTTTCATGGTAGGTCTGGTCGATCAGCACCGCCGGGGCGTCGCGGCAGGCGCCCAGGCACTCCACCTCCTTGAAGGTGAAGCGCCCGTCGGCAGTGGTCTCGCCGGGTTTGACCTGATAGCGGTGCTCCACGTGGTGGATCAGTTCCTCGGAGCCGTTCAACAGACAGGAAATGCTGTTGCAGATGCAGACCTTGTGCGCCGCGGTCGGCGCCAGATCGTACATCCCGTAGAAGCTCGCGACCTCGTAGACCGCGACCGCAGGCATATCCAGATAGGCCGCCACCTCGTCCATCAGTTCACGGGACAACCAGCCGCCGTTGCTGTCCTGGACCAGGGTCAGGGCCGGCATCACCGCGGACTGCCGCCATTGCGCCGGATACTTGGCGGCATGGGCGTCGATGGCGGCACGCAGCGCGGGCGTCAGGAGGGTCGACTTGTCCCGATCGTGGACCACAGCCAGGGGGTCATTGCGAAAGCTCATCAGCGGTCGATCTCCCCAAACACGATATCCAGGGTCCCGATGATGGCCACCACGTCCGCCAGCATGTGACCCCTGGCCATCTCATCGAGCGCCGCCAGGTGCGGGAAGCCGGGGGCGCGGACCTTGAGTCGATAGGGCTTGTTGGCGCCGTCGGAGACGATGTAACAACCGAACTCACCCTTGGGCGCCTCGACCGCCGCATAGACCTCCCCCGGCGGGGTGCAATAGCCCTCGGTGAACAGCTTAAAGTGATGGATGAGGGCCTCCATGTCGTCTTTCATCGCGGCACGCGCGGGCGGCATGACCTTGTGGTCGTCCACCGCAACCGGGCCCGGGTGCGTGCGCAGCCAGTCCACGCATTGTTTGATGATCCGATTGGACTGACGCATCTCCTCGACCCGCACCAGATAGCGGTCGTAGCAGTCCCCGTTCACCCCGACCGGGATGTCGAAGTCCATGTCGGCATAGGCGGCATAGGGCTGCTTCTTGCGCAGGTCCCACTCGATTCCGGAGCCGCGCAGCATGGGACCGGTAAAACCCAGTTGCAGCGCCCGCTCGGGGGAGACCACACCGATACTCACGGTGCGCTGCTTCCAGATGCGGTTATCGGTCAGCAGGGTCTCGTACTCGTCCACGCAGCCCGGGAAGCGCTGCGTGAAGGCCTCGATGAAGTCCAGCAGGGACCCTTGGCGGGCGGCATTGCGGCCCGTCATCGCGCGGGCGCTGTGCCATTGGGTCGCGGCCGCCTGGTACTGGGGCATCACCTCCGGCAGGTCTCGGTAGACACCGCCGGGGCGGTAATAGGTGGCGTGCATACGCGCACCCGAAACCGCCTCGTAACAGTCGAGCAGGTCCTCGCGCTCGCGAAAGCAGTAGATGAAGACGGACATGGCACCGATGTCCAGACCGTGCGCCGCGAGCCACATCAGGTGGTTCAGGATGCGGGTGATCTCGTCATACAGGGTGCGGATATACTGGGCGCGCTCCGGGACCTGCACCCCCAGGAGTTTCTCGATCGCCCGTACATAGCCGTGTTCGTTGCACATCATGGACACATAGTCCAAGCGGTCCATATAACCGATGCTCTGGTTATAGGGCTTGGTCTCGGCCAGCTTTTCGGTGCCCCGGTGCAGCAGGCCGACGTGGGGGTCGGCGCGCTCGATCACCTCGCCGTCCAGTTCCAACACCAGGCGCAGCACCCCATGGGCAGATGGGTGCTGGGGCCCGAAGTTCAGCGTGTAATTGCGGATTTCAGGCATGTCAGGCCCCCTTGCCGGACGCACTGAGGGGGTCCGGGCCCAGATAACGGCTGTCCTCGCGGATCACCTTGGGCACCAGGACGCGCGGCGCGATCGACACCGGCTCATAGACCACGCGACCCTGCGCCGGGTCATAGCGCATCTCCACTTGACCCGAAACGGGGAAGTCCTTGCGGAAGGGGTGACCGACAAAGCCGTAGTCCGTGAGGATACGACGCAGGTCGGGGTGGCCGCGAAAGAGGATGCCGAAGAGGTCGAAGGCCTCCCGCTCGAACCAATTGGCCGAGGCCCACACCGGCACCACCGAATCCACCATGGGCTCACCCTCGCCGTCCGCATAGACCCGCAGGCGCAGACGACGATTGTGCGCCAGGGAGAGCAGGTGATAGACCACGGCAAAGCGGCGCGGGGCCGCGAGCGCCAGGTCCAGGTCGCGGTCCACCCCGCGGCCGAAGCCGAAGGTGGACGCCGACTCGGTCTCCAACTCGCCCTTGCCATAGGCGGAATAGTCCAACCCGCAGACATCGATCAGTTGCTCGAAGCACAGGTCCGCGTGGTCGCGCAGGACCCGGCAGACCGGGAGCAGGTGCGCCGCGGGCACCACCAGCGTGACCTCGCCGGGCGCGCTCAAGGTCTCGCAGCCCTGTCCACTCAACTGCCGGGACAGGGCCTGTTCGAGCCCAGCCAGTCTGCTATCGCGCGTTAAGGAATCTGTTGCCATGGGTCCTGGGTCATTGAAGCTGCGCAAGGGCCGCGGGGCTCAGCGGGCGATGGTATTGGTGCGGCGGATCTTGTTCTGCAATTGCAGTATGCCGTACAACAGGGCCTCCGGCGTCGGCGGGCAGCCGGGCACATAGATATCCACCGGGACGATGCGGTCACAGCCGCGCACCACCGAATAGGAATAGTGATAGTAGCCGCCGCCGTTGGCGCAGGAGCCCATGGAGATCACCCAGCGGGGTTCGGCCATCTGGTCGTAGACCTTACGCAAGGCCGGGGCCATCTTATTGACCAGGGTACCGGCCACGATCATCACGTCGGACTGGCGGGGGCTGGGGCGGAAGATGATGCCGAAACGGTCGAGATCATAACGGGCGGCACCGGTATGCATCATCTCGATCGCGCAACAGGCCAACCCGAAGGTCATGGGCCACATGGACCCGGTGCGCGCCCAGTTGATGAGCTTGTCCGCCGTGGTGGTGACGAAGCCCTGTTCCAGCAGACCCTCTATTCCCATTCCAGTGCCCCCTTCTTCCACTCGTAGATGAAGCCGACGACCAGGATCGCGAGGAACACGAACATGACCCAGAACCCGTAGGCGCCCAGGTCCGGGAGGACCACTGCCCAGGGGAAGAGAAAGGCAATCTCCAGGTCGAACAGGATGAAGAGGATGGCGACCAGGTAATAACGCACGTCGAACTTCATGCGCGCGCTTTCAAAGGCGGGGAAGCCGCACTCGTAGGGGGAGTCCTTCTCCGCGTCGGGTCGCCGGGGGCCCAGCACCCAACCGGCCGCCAGCGCGCCGGCGCCGACCAGGAGGCCGACGATGATGAAGATCAGGATGGGCAGGTAGTTGGCGAGCACTTCTCCCCCGGACCGCGATCGTTGACGGAATGTCACGGGTCTATAAGCGGAGTCTAAAGCAGCGTCACGCGCCAAGTCAACCGGATCGATCGTCCAGATTGATCGTTTTTACATTTAGTTTCAGTTGGTTAGCGATAAAAAACGAAAAAACGGCAGGTCGCTCGTGCGACCTGCCGTTTGCTGATGGTGCCGACGGCCAGACTCGAACTGGCACGGCTTGCGCCACTACCCCCTCAAGATAGCGTGTCTACCAATTTCACCACGTCGGCATAGAAACATAAATCAAACCTTCACTTGTCCGCAGTCGGAGACGGGGTCTGCGCAGCCGCCGGTGCGGTGACAGCGGGGGCGGGCACCTGCGGCACCTGCTGATCCGACGTCTGGACCTTTTCCTTGGCCTCGTCCTGGGTCTCGACTTTCGCAGGGGCCTCGACTTTCACCGGGGCCTCGTCCGTCACCGGCGCCGGAACGACCGGGACGGCTTTCGGCGCCCCATCCCCGGAAATCGTCTCCTTGACCGGCGCCGAATCCATCGCAGCACCCGGCACGATCGGTACGTCAGAGCCCGCGGCCTTGACCGCCACCCCGGGCACCATGGGCACCGGAGACGGCACCGGGGGAGTTTGGCCCGCCGCCGGCACGCCAACCGCGGCCCCGGCCGCGGCCTCGACCTTCACCGGCAGACCGGTCACCCCGTCCATCAGACCCGCGGGCTTTTCACCCTTGGCGGCATAATACGCCATCGCCATGCTGGTGAGAAAGAACAGGGCCGCAATAATTCCGGTCGCGCGGGACAGGAACGAACCCGAACCACGCGCACCGAAGACGGTCGCCGAGGCGCCGC
>Ga0247842_10007709_pt1 | contig 11550 bp, 10 predicted proteins | sample LaCruzMarch2015__3_FD_192411 | JGI IMG/M metagenome (GOLD analysis project Ga0247842, IMG submission 192411) | Freshwater microbial communities from meromictic Lake La Cruz, Castile-La Mancha, Spain - LaCruzMarch2015_19m | ecosystem: Environmental > Aquatic > Freshwater > Lake | place: Spain...
TGCTGCGCGCTCGCAAGTGTCTTCTTGATAGTCCTTAGCTCTTTGAGCTTTTGCTCTAGACCTTAGGATTTTAGCCCTTTGCATATACTCTGTATTTGCAAGGGGCTTTTTGTTTGGTAGGGCTTCAAAAAATATACAGTTATGCTATGATAATCATAATTATGGCAAAGTATAATCCAAAGAAAATAGAGTCAAAATGGCAGAATAAATGGTATAAATCTGACGTATTCACTGCTAAAAACGGCTCTAAAAAGAGAAAATACTATCTACTAGTCGAATTCCCTTATCCTTCTGGAGATGGCTTACACGTAGGGCACTGCCGAAGCTACACAGCCCTAGATGTTATTGCTAGAAAGAAAAGGATGGAAGGATACAATGTTTTGTTCCCAATAGGATGGGATGCCTTTGGTTTACCGACTGAAAACTATGCAATTAAAAAAGGGTTGCATCCTTCGGTGGTAACTAAAAAGAATACGGATAACTTTAGAAACCAAATGAAGAATCTTGGTTTGTCTTTCGATTGGTCCCGGGAGATAAATACGACAGATCCTAAATATTACAAATGGACTCAATGGATATTTATCCAATTGTTTAAAAACAATTTAGCGTACAAGACAAAGATAGATATTAATTGGTGTCCGCAAGATAAAATTGGTTTAGCAAACGAAGAAGTGATTAACGGAAAGTGTGAAAGATGTGGAACTAAGGTTGAGAAAAAAGAAAAAGAACAATGGATGATTAAGATTACTGAATACGCCGAAAGATTAATTCAAGATTTAGATTTAGTAAACTATTTAGAAAAGATAAAAATACAACAAAAAGATTGGATCGGAAGATCGGAAGGAGCTTTAGTTAAATTTGTCGTCGAAGGACTAGAAGATGACATAGATGTTTTTACAACAAGAGTAGATACAATATTTTCTGGAACGTTTTTAATTGTAGCTCCAGGACATTCGTTTATAGACAAGCACAAAAACAAGATTGAAAACATTGAAGAGGTTTTAAAATACAGAGAAGATTCTAAGATTGTTTCTGATATGGATAGAACCAATGAAGAGAAAGATGTGACCGGTGTCCAATTAAAAGGTGTCACAGTAAGGAATCCAGCTACTAATGAAGAGATGCCCGTATGGACAGCTGACTTTGTTTTAGAGCAATATGGCACAGGAGCCGTATTTGCCGATGCTCACGATAACAGAGATTTTAGAATGGCTAAGAAATACGGTATACCTCTACGTACTTCTATAAAACCAGATGATGAGGTTTTAGCTCAAAAGGTTAAAAACCTGGAAGAATGCTTTGAGGGAGATGGTACTTTGTATAACTCGATGCAATTTGATGGGCTAGATTCTAAAGAAGCTAGATTAAGAATTACAGAGTGGTTAGAGCAGAAAGGTTTAGCTAAGCCTAAAGTAAGCTATAAACTAAGAGATTGGGTATTCTCAAGACAACACTATTGGGGTGAGCCTATTCCAATGATCTATTGTCATAAATGTGGCTGGCAGACGGTTCTTGAGAAGGATTTACCGATTGAACTACCTAAAGTTAAAAAATACAAACCAACAGATACGGGAGAATCTCCTTTATCGGTAATTAAGAAATGGGTAAACGTTAAGTGCCCAAAATGCAAAGGGCCAGCAGAAAGAGAAACAGATACTATGCCTAATTGGGCAGGCAGTAATTGGTATTTTTTAAGATACACAGATCCAAAGAATAGCAAAAGTTTAGCAGATACGCGAGCTTTAAAGTATTGGCTTCCGGTTGATTGGTATAACGGTGGTATGGAACATACGACTTTGCACCTTTTGTATTCTAGATTTGTATTCAAGTTTTTGTTTTCTATAGGAGCCTTACCAAAACAAGTCGGACCAGAACCATATCAAAAGAGAACCTCTCACGGAATGGTTTTAGGAGAAGGAGGTATTAAGATGTCTAAATCAAAAGGAAATGTGATTAATCCGGATTCCGTGATAAAACAATACGGAGCAGATACGTTAAGAGTCTACGAAATGTTTATGGGACCTTTTGAACAAATGATTCCTTGGGATACGAAGGGAGTTGTTGGCGTAAAAAGATTCTTAGAGAAGATATACAACTTAGCTGAGAAAAAAGGAACAGTGATTAACGGTGACGAAAAGTTAAAAAAGATTTTACATAAAACCATAAAGAAAGTTTCAGAAGATATTCTTTTAATGAAGTTTAATACAGCGGTAAGTTCTTTGATGGAATTTGTAAATGCTTGGCAAACTTCAGAAGAAACTTTAAGTAGAAGTGATTTTGGTGATTTATTAAAAATCCTTTCTCCTTTAGCCCCTCACCTATCAGAAGAACTTTGGGAAAAATCTGGATTCAATGGACTTTGTTGCGAACAGAAGTGGCCAAAGTTTAACGAGAAATTAATTGAAGATGAAGACATTCTAATGATAGTGCAGATAAATGGAAAATTGAGAGACAAGATAGAAATGAAATCTGGACTAGATCAAAAGGAAGTAGAGAAGATTGTTTTATCTTCAGAGAAGATAAAAGCATTGATAGTTAATCAGGAAATTAAAAAAACAGTGTTTGTGCCAAATAAATTAATTAATATTGTTATCTAATGAAAAAGATTCTATTAGGAAACGAAGCCATAGTAAAGGGAGCCCTATCTGCAGGGGTTGATTTTGTTTCAGGATATCCAGGTTGCCCTTCTGCTGAAATAGGGCAAGGATTTTTAGATATATCAAAAGAAAGCAAAATATACACAGAATGGTCAACCAACGAGAAGGTTGCCTTAGAAACTGCTATCGGAGCTAGTTTTTCAGGTTTAAAGTCACTAGTTAATATGAAAAGCTTTGGAATAAATGTTTGTTCAGATAGCTTACTTCCTTTAGCGTATACCGGCACTAAAGCCCCTATGGTGATAGTTGTAGCTGACGATCCAGCTTGTCATAGTTCAGCTCAATCAGAGCAGGATTCAAGAGGATATGCTCATTTAGCTCAAATACCATTGTTAGAGCCTTCTACTCCACAAGAATGTTATGACCTTACAATTTTAGCATTTCAGATATCTGAAAAGTTTAATACTCCAGTTTTGTTAAGACCAACAACTAGAGTTGCTCATCAGCGGGCAGTCGTTGAATTCCAAGATTATGTTAAAAAAGACGAAATGAAAAAGGGTGAGTTTATAAAAAATCCTCATCAATTTTCAACAATGCCACCAAGAACATTGGAAATGAAAAAAGAACTTTTAGATAAGATAGAGAAGATAAAACAATTTGCAGAAAAATCAAAAGCTAACTATATCTCAGGTGGTAAATCTAAATTAGGAATTATCGCTTCTGGTGTTTCGTATTTGTACGCCTTAGAAGCTTTAGAAGAAATGAATTTAAATATTCCAGTTTTAAAACTTGGATTTTTTTATCCTCTACCAGAAAAGAAAGTTAAAGATTTTATTAAAGGATTAAAGACAGTTTTGGTAGCTGAAGAGATAGACGGATATATAGAAAGAGAGGTCGTAAGATTGGCAAAATACACAAACCCTAAATTACAAATCTTTGGAAAGAATGTTTTATCTACAATCGGTGAATTAAATGCAGATAAATTAGGTTTAGCTTTAGCTAAAATTACAGGAAAGAAATTTAAGGTTAATAAAATAAAAGAAATTAATTTACCAAAGAGGACTGCTAGATTATGTGAAGGATGTCCATATTGGTATATTTTCCCTGCATTAAAGAGAATAGCCCCAGATGCTATATTCGGAGGAGATATAGGATGTAATATGATAGCAGGATTACCACCACATAGCATGCACGACTATCTATTCTCCATGGGAGCTTCTTTAGGAATATCTCACGGAGTTAAAAAGTCTACTAATCAGAAGGTAATTTCCCTAATGGGAGACGGAACATTCTTTCATGCGGGAATACCCGCTTTGATTAATGCGGTGTATAACAAATCTAATCCATTAGTTGTTATCGCTGATAATAGGATTACAGCTATGACCGGTCACCAACAAAATCCTGGTATGGGCAAGACCGGAACAAATGAAGTGACAGAGGAGTTAAAGATTGAGGAAATAGCTAAAGCTTGTGGGGTAAAGAATATAAAAGTGTTAGATCCAATAAACGCTAAAGAATTTGAAGACACAGTTAGAGAGTTTTTAGGAAAGGAAGAAGTTTCTTTAATAGTCTGTCGAAGAATCTGTGCATTATTAGCTAAAAGACAATCAAACAATTAATATGGAAAATAAAACTTTTAACGTTATTCTTTCGGGCGTGGGCGGACAAGGAATTGTGACATTGCTTTCTATTCTAGACCAGGCTGCTTTTATTGATGGATATGACATTAAATCTTCAGAACTTCATGGCCTTTCTCAAAGAGGAGGAAGTATAGAAGCGCACGTAAGATTTGGAAAGAAAGTTAATTCTCCATTAATACAAATTGGAAAAGTAGATTTGATTATAGGATTAGAATTAACCGAAGGATTAAGATCGGCTGAAAAATCTTCAAACCAAACAAAGATTTTAATAAACGACTATTACTTCCCGTTTAACGATTCTTTAAAATTAGAAATGGTTAAGGGTTATTTGGATAAAATTAGTTCTAATATCTCCATTATCCCCGCTTCAAAGATTTGCAAAGAGAAGTTAGAAAAAGATGTTGTTGCTGGAACATATCTTTTAGGATACGCAGTAAGTAAGGGATTGATTCCTATTAAAAAAGAATCATTTATACAAGCTATAAAAGAAGTCATTCCTGCAAAGTATCAAGAATTAAATATTAAAGCGTTTCAATTAGCATGATTACTAAGGTTGTTATAGCTGCTGCTGGTCAGGGTACCCGCATGCTTGGACTTTCTAAGGACAAGTCAAAACATCTGATTTGTGTGAATAAGAGGCCTTTTTTAGCCTATTTAATGGATAATCTTGTAAAAGCTGGATATATAGATATTGTTTTGGTTGTTGGGTTTAAAAAAGAGTTAATGGATGATTTTATACGAGACTTTTTAAGTTGTTCAGAAGTTGTAAAAGAGTCTGGTCTAAAGGAAAAGATAAAGATTCAAACCGTAGATCAGCATGAAATTTTAGGGCCAAAAGAAAAAGAATATGGTACGGCTTGTCCTATAAAATGTGTAAAGGATATTGTAAAGAAAGATGATTTTATCTATGTATATGGAGATAACCTATTCTCTATAGATGATTTAAAATCAATGAATATAGAAGACGATTTTTGCTATATCGCTGGCCTTAAACAAGATCATCCCGAGAAATACGGTGTTTTAATTGAAGATGGAGATGATTTTTTAGAAGAAATTATCGAAAAGCCAAAAAAGTTCGTGGGAGACTTAATCAATGCTGGGTTGTATAAATTTACATCAGAAGTGTTTGATAAGATTAATGAGATTAAGAAATCTCCTAGGGGAGAGTATGAGATTACAGACGTGATTTCCCTTTTAGCCAAAGATAAAAGAGTAAAGATTAAAAAGATAAAAGATTACTGGCATGATTTTGGAAATCCAGAAGATATAGAAAAGCTAACTAATTTTATAAACAATGGATGTCGTGAAAAAAGTTAAAGCGTTAAATAGAGCAGTTTCTGTTTTAAAAGGAGGAGGAATTGTCATATCCTGTACGGATACTGTTTATGGATTTCTAACTTTGGCGGGGAATAAAAAATCAGTTGATAGGATATATAAGATAAAAAAAAGAGCAAAGTCAAAACCCTTGCCTCTTTTTGTCTCTAGTATTAAAAAAGCAAAAGAGTTTGCAGAGATAGATATAAAAGAAGAAAAGATATTAAAGAAATATTGGCCAGGGAAATACACATTTGTTTTAAAAAGAAAAAAAGGATTAAAGCTTTACGACGGAGCAAAAGATACTATTGCGTTAAGAATTCCTAAACACAGTTTTTTAAATATGTTATCAAAAAAGATAAATAAACCATTAGTTCAAACCTCTGTAAATATTTCTGATCAAGCTCCACTATTAAAGATAAGTGATATAATAGAGCAATTCGGTAAATTAGATATCCTATTAATAGATAGCGGCAATATTAAAAAGGGTAAACCATCTAGGATAGTTGATTTAACAATAAATAAAATATTAAGAAAATAATATGAAACTAAAGAAACAAGATTCTCAAATAGCAAAATTGATTGATTTAGAAACCGAAAGACAAAAGACATCTTTAGAAATGATACCATCTGAGAATCACAGCTCTCCAGCTGTAAGAGAAGCCTTAGGCTCTATCATGACCGATAAATACGCCGAAGGATATCCTGGAAAGAGATATTACGCAGGTTTAAAGTACTATGACATTCTAGAGGATTTATGCAGAGATAGAGCAAAGAAACTATTTAAAGTAGCTCATGCTAACGTTCAACCATATTCTGGTTCTCCTGCAAATGCTGCTGTATATATGTCTGTATGTGAGCCAGGTGATACGGTGATGGGTCTAGCTCTACCGATGGGCGGACACCTAACACACGGTTGGAAAGTTAACTTTTCAGCTAAGTTCTTTAAATCGGTTCAATACGGTGTAGATGAAAAGACGCATTTGATAAACTACCAAGAGTTAGAAAAACTAGCTAAAGAGAATAAACCAAGGCTAATATTCGTGGGAGCCACTGCTTATCCAAGACTCTTCGATTGGAAGAGATTGGGCGATATAGCAGACTCTGTAGGAGCATATTTAGTAGCTGACATCGCGCACATAGCAGGATTGGTGGCCGGAGGATCTCATCCTTCGCCCGTGCCTTTTGTTCATATTGTTTCAACGACAACTCATAAAACTCTACGTGGTCCAAGAGGTGGAATGATTATGGTTACACAAAAAGGATTAGATAAGGATCCAGATTTAGCTAAAAAAGTTGATAAAGCTATATTCCCCGGCTTCCAAGGTGGACCACACATGCATCAAATTGCTGCAATTGCCGTTTGTTTGAAGGAAGCATCAACCCCAGCCTTTAAAAAATACGCTCATCAAATAGTAAAGAATGCTAAAGCTTTAGCCGAAGAATTAAAAAAACATGGATTTGAGCTTGTTTCTGGAGGAACAGACAACCATTTAATATTAGTTGATTTGAGGAATAAAAATATTGGGGGGCCTGAAGCTCAAGATCTATTAGAAGAAGCGGGAATCACGATTAACAAAAATAGCATTCCTTATGACCCTGCTCCACCGTTTAAGCCTTCAGGAATACGTATGGGGACTCCGGCTATTACAACTAGGGGTATGAAAGAAAAAGATATGAAGAAAATAGCAGAATGGATTAATCGAGTAATATCTGATCCAAAATCAGTTAAGAAAGTAAGAGAGGAAATTAAAAAGTTTTGCAAAAAGTTTCCTTTGCCAAAATAAACTATGAACATAGATTTATACTTATTCAATTTAATAAATCAATTCGCGGGGCGATGGGCTTGGCTAGATTACCTAGCTATATTCTGTACAGACTATCTAGGATATATTCTACTTTTAATCTTAGTCATTCTTTTAGCAATATCTTTTAAGAAATATTGGAAGATGGTTTTAGAGGCCGTGATAGCAGCTTTGTTCACAAGATTTGTTTTAACTGCAATAATCCGTTGGTTATGGTTTAGACCAAGACCATTTGTGGTTGAGGGATTTGTCCCTTTAATAGAGCAGAGTCCTAAAGAAGGTGCTTTTCCATCAGGTCACGCTTCCTTTTATTTCGCATTATCTACTATCGTATATTATTACAACAAAAAGTTGGGTATATTTTTCTATATATCTAGTTTATTCATAGTCCTATCTCGTGTATTTGTTGGGGTACATTGGCCGTCAGATATTTTGATTGGGGCTCTATTGGGTATACTCATGGGTTGGATATTGAATAAACTATTTAGAAAACACGCCCACAAGATTATTAAGGGATACAACAATTAATATGAAGATAATATTTTTAGGTGTGGGTGAAGCTTTTGATGAGAATATTCCAAACAATTCTCACTTAATTATTACAGAAGAAACAAAATTACTTTTAGATTGTGGAATGACTGCTGCCCCTCAAATGTGGAAATTCAATCCAGACCCTAGTTTTTTGGACGCAGCTTATATTAGTCACTGGCACGCAGATCATTACTTTGGGTTGCCAGGACTCCTATTAAGAATGTGGGAAGGTGGAAGGACAAGACCTTTTACCATAATTTCTAGAAAAGGATTTAAGGACCAGTTTTCAAAATTGATGGATATATCATACTTAAACTTTTTAGAAAAATTTAAGTACGAAGTAAATATTATAGAAGTAGAAACTGAACAAGAAATAAAATTTAATGATTTATTATTAAGCTTTACTCCAACGGTTCATTCGGGAGAAAATTTGGCCGTAAAGGTGAGCGATGGAAAAAGTGTTTTAGCTTACAGCGGAGATGGATCTCCATTACCTGATTCCGATTTTTACAATAAACTAGATCTGCTTATTCTAGAAACCTATTTATACGATAAAGAAATTATTGGTCACTCGTCAATAGTTTCAGCTATTTCATTCGCAGAAAATAATGATGTAAGATGTTTGGCTCTAACACATATAAACAGAGATTTAAGGAAAGATATAAATAAGTTGAAAAATAAGATAAAGAGTGAAGAAGTAAAGATAATTATCCCAGAACCTCTAGAAGAATATGCTACATAAAGAAAAACTCCGCATAGAGCGGATTTTTTTGATTTAAGATTTTTCTGGTTTTACTAATTTTAGAAAATCGTCAACGTTTTTAGATAGCCTAATGTGATATGTCAGTTGTTTTTTAAAATTATATTTTTTATTTGGTCTTTGTTTTATTTTGTAGAGATGAGCTTTGAATCCGAGCGAATCTATTATCTCAAAAAAATCCTTTGCTAGTTTTGGGATTATCGTTGTAAATATCATCATTTTGTAACCCCTATCATAGTATATGCACCCATCGGTTTCTATTAATCCTCGCAAACAATTTATTTTATATTTATTATTTTCTTTTATCCAACCTGGTATAGAAACTTTTTGTAAGAATTTAGAGCCTTTTTTTGCCTCCCATCCGAGGACTTTTTCTAAATGATTAGAATAAACACTTATGTCTGAACAGCCCTTTTTTATTTCTGAAACACTTACTTTATTTTGAGGGAATAATAACTGAAGAGAGTTAATAATACGCTTTGTTAAAAGGGGATATTTATCATCACAAGTAATTCTTAGGCGAGTGACGCGTTCATTTGGATTCGAAAGATTACCATCGCCGATAGCTAGCCCTATAACATAGGCCTGTAAGCTTTTATTTTTGTTTAAAATGGTTCTACGAAAATATCCTCTCATATTGTGCCGAGGGAGGGACTTGAACCCTCAAGAGCTTACGCTCACGACATTTTGAGTGTCGCATGTTTGCCAAATTTCATCACCCCGGCAATATATTATATTTTAGCTTATTTTAACCCGTTTTTCAACCTTTTATATTTACAAAAAATATGGGCAGTGATAGTATCATCATTGAGTACTTGATCATTGAAACCTTAACGGAGCCCATAAAATGGACGAGCAAACCACAGATCAAGAGGAAGATCAAAAAGAGATGTTACCATTGCACGAAAGAATTGACGTCATTCTCGATGAAATAATAGCAAGAAGCAGACAGTTCTTTATCGAAAACAGACATCCTTTTTCTCAAGAGAAGTTCTGTAGAATTTGTGGTATGTCACGACTTGATACAGATCCAACTGGTATCACGTGCGGTAACCCGAGGTGTCTTGCTGGGGTAAGGAAGATATTCTTAGACACCATAGAACAGAACAGAGTAAAGGATGAAGAGGTAAAGGAAGCCAAGACAGATATCGCTGAGACAAAAAAGAGCTTAGGGGTAATAGCCAAAGTTCTTAAAGTAGATATATTGGATTGCGACCTAGATGGATCTTGCGACGAGATTAGGAGAGAAGCCTCAACGATTAAGGAGTTGTTAGAAAGAAGAGAGGCCGTAGACGAAAGGCTCCAAGACTGTGCCGTTAGATTGGGCTTAACGGTAAAGGCGCCCATAGATCCTCTCGTTCTTTGCGAAGGGATTGCAGAAGAAATTCTGTTGTTAAAGGAAAAGATCGAGAGATTAGAAAAGTTGCTACTTCGCGAGTAGTAACTAAAAGACCGGCTTACACCAGTCTTTTTTATTACCAATCGGCGTCTACTATTTTATCAGGAAACTTTTCTTTAAGTTTACGGAAGTTACTACAAGATGTTTTATGTAATACAGCAGAACGATATTTAGTAATGTACGCTTTTACTTTGTCTCCCGGTTGAGGGGAACAACACTTCGCTATATTAATCAGCATTCCTTTTTGTCCGGCTAAAAAGATTTGTCTCGGACCCTCCTTTTCAATTAATTTCTTTTCTTCCTGTATCTTTTTTGCTTTTTCAGATATCTCATTGAATTTGTTTTTAATGAATCCAGGAATTGGGAATTTGAATATAGAGACCTCTTGGCTCGTTAGTTTTTTTATATGAGATTTTGCAAAGTTTGTTTTAACAAATCTAAGCCAATCCTTAGATGGTTTTTTGTTTTTATGTATGATAATTTCAACAACGTCACCATTTTCTAGGATATGGTTTAGTTGTACTATCTTCCCCTCTATCTTTGCCGCTTCACATTGGTTCCCTACGTCTGAGTGGACCGCATAAGCAAAATCAACAGGGGTAGATCCTTTCGGTAGGGCTATTATGTCTCCCCTCGGGGTAAAGGTAAAAACTTGGTTTGGGAAGAAGTCTATTTTAAACACCTTCCAAAAGTTAGGAACTTCTTTTACCCAGTCATAGTTTTTATTATCTTTAGTTAAATCAATTTTTTCTTTATATGACCAATGAGCGCAGACACCATATTCTGCTTCTCTGTGCATCTCGTCTGTTCTTATTTGTACCTCTATTATTCTATTGTTCTCTACGTAAACTGTCGTGTGTAAAGATCTATATCCATTTCTCTTTGGTTTAGCGATATAGTCGTTTATTTCTTCTGATATTGGTTTACAATATTTATGTATTATTCCTAGAGTTTTATAGCAGTCAGGTATGCTTTTTACAATAATTCTTAAAGCAACCAAATCATGGATTTTATCAAAATCCATATCATGCTTGGTTAGTTTTTGATATGTGCTCCAATATGATTTTGCTCTGTAGTTTATATCCTCAACTTCAAGTCTTTCCTTTTTGAATATTTTTTTAAGGTGAGGAGTAAAATGTTTAAGAAACCTTTCTCTCTCTTCATACTCTTCTTTAATATTTTCTTTCAACCACTTAAATCTTTTTGGGAATAGGTAAGAAAAGGATATGTCTTCAAGGTTTCTTCTTATCTCGTTCAAACCAAGACGGTTTGCTATAGGAACGAATATTTGTAGGGTTTCTAGGGCGTATAGTTTTTGTTTGTCTTCCGGTAAGTAGTGCAAGAAGTTTAACCCGTCTAACCTTGAAACAAGCTCTATTAAAGCTACTCTTAAGTCACCGGCGATTGCTAAAAACATCATCCTTAAGCTTTCAGTTTTTTCTCTGGTTAATAGCTTTTTCTCTTTTAAATCAATTAACAGAGAATAACGTATTTTGCTTAAGTT
>Ga0247842_10007711_pt1 | contig 11548 bp, 11 predicted proteins | sample LaCruzMarch2015__3_FD_192411 | JGI IMG/M metagenome (GOLD analysis project Ga0247842, IMG submission 192411) | Freshwater microbial communities from meromictic Lake La Cruz, Castile-La Mancha, Spain - LaCruzMarch2015_19m | ecosystem: Environmental > Aquatic > Freshwater > Lake | place: Spain...
TTCATCTTCGACATCACTCGACGAAATGCCGAGCAGCACAAATACAAACTGCTGATCAAGGAAACCCGCACCGAATTGGAGGCGAAAATCGAGCGGGTTGGGCGGGAAGCGAGAAAGCTGACCGCTCAGATCAACACTCGCGACAACGAAGACGCCTTGCGCAACACCTACTGCGCGCTGGGCTGCGCCTACGCCTTCGGCCAGATCGATCTGGCCCAGGCTACGGTGTACTACCTAAACGCCGGCAAGCTCAGGGCAATGGAGACGGTACAGGCATACCTGCAGTTCCGTCGCCACACGCCCACCGAAGACCTCCCCGCCGTCTGCCTGATCGAAACCCCCGACAAAGGGTGGTTCCTCGGTTGGCATGACAGCAACCCCCTCTGGTACGTCGACTCGTTCGACAAGGAGAGCTGGATCATCACGATCCACGACTCGGCCTATCCGCGCTCCACAGCTGTGCGGCTGCAATACGCCGCCGGGCCGTCGGTCATCGGAGCGGAAGACCTCCTCAACTTCGTCGGTTTCTACACTTCGAGCGCCCACCTCGCGCACGAGATGACTAAGGCGTTCGGAGTTGAGCCGCTTGCCAAAGCCGACGGTGAGCGCGATCTGGGCATCATCCGCAACGCTATTCAGTACGGTCAGAAGGCCTTTGGCCTCGACGAAATGACCGTGAGCGTCGACGAAAGCAAGTGCCCCAAAGCGTTCCTGAGCACGCTCTTCGACGAGCACGCTCTCCCTCGTCCCACGGCGCCCGCGTAGCCACAAGCTGCGCACCCGAGCCAGACCAACAGAGCCAGACGCTCTTCACGGTCTGGCTCTTTTGTTTTATTTAATACCCAAAGAAAATCTCGAATAATAATTTACAAACTCCCGAAAGATATAATCTTTTTTTATTTACATCCGCTTATTGACGGCCGTTGATAAAGCGTCGAATTATCAGTTATGCAAGGCTAAATCTAATGCGCAGGTTTTTATCGTCCTCTACCTCGTCAGCTTTCGCGATCAAAAAACTTACACACCCCTCTATCTCCATCTCATGTCGTATTTGATTTAAAATATTAAAGTTACCATATGGATAAACAAAGACACTTTGCTGGAGCTCGATATACCCCTTCCGCTTTAATGTTGCGCGAAATAAATTTCTAGCTCGTCGCTGATCTTCAGGAATATCAAATATTACAATTCGCCATCTTCCATCCCACTCATCATTTTTAGATTTTTCTTCTTGTTGAAGATTGTAATTTCTAACCTTTACACGACCTTTTGGTGTTATTAAAAACCCTTTTTGTGTTTTTGAAATTAAATTTTGCTTTTCCAGCTCCCTAAAAATTCTCTGGATTTGATAATGACCCAAATTCAATTTGCGAGAGAAATCATAGATTCCGCTTTTACCCCGCAACGAAGTTAGGCCCGTCGCATCATCAATGATCTCAGCGGTAAGAGCTAGTAAGGCGGTCGCCCTCATGCCAAACCTCTCAATTTTGTACAGCATCACTTTCTTCATATTTAAATTTTAGACTCTTCTTTGACGGCCGTCAAAGAAGAGTCTAAAGGTGCGATGTATATCAAACGTATGCCTATGCGGATTGACTTTTTTGTAAATTTGTGGTATGTTACTCGGTTCGAACGGATGCGTAGCGTCCAAATCGGACGACGTACCTTGGACATAGGTGGTGAGCTCGATGGATAAGATCGAAAAGCTCAGATCGCTCGCGCAACAGTTTGTCGCTGAAGGTTGGGATCGGGATGAGATTCTCGAAGAACTCAAGAGCCCCATCCATGCGCCCGGTGCCCGAATCGTTGACTACGTTACTCTAGACAATGTCGGCGGTAAGGCTGCGAAGCACATTGAACATTGCCCAATCTGCGCATATGAGGTTATGTGCATGATTGACGGCAGGGAAGAGTTCACGCAAGCCGCGAAGGATTTCGCAGGGAGACAGTGCCGACGAGGTTGATCGAGTGATGTCTTAAGTAAAATGTACCGGTTCGCAATTAGCGATTCGTAATCGGAGAACTGGATCTCTGACTTAGGGCCGCAAACTGCACCACCTCGCATGAGATCGCGGGCTTAGGTCCCGCCTGTCGCCGCACCGTCCATAAGGACGCGCCACACTGGGCTCAACAGCCCAATCGTACCAAACCCCGTCGCACGCAATTACACACCCGGGGTTTCTACATTTCTATTGTATAAACAGCATAAATAATATAAGTTTTTAAAAATGAAGAATACGAAGCCTAGGATAATTTTATCAACTGGTAGTTGCCACAAGTACGGATTGTACCGATTTTTTGAAACAGCCAAAAAAGCTGGATTTAAAGAACTAGAGCTCGTTATTGATAGCCAATACGACAGCCAAGAGCCAGCTTATATTAAAAAACTCGAGAGAAGGTTTGGCCTTAAAGTTGTTTCGGTTCACTCCGCCATGGAATTTGTTACAGATTGGGGCGAATGGCAGAATCGGCTCAAAAAAAGTATTAAACTCGCCAAAGACATTAAGGCAAAGTATTTGATTGTTCATAGCTGGGACAATTTTGATAAAGAATATTTAGAATGGTTAATCACAAACCAAAAGAAACTTTCCCGATCGGCTAGCCCTGTTAAGATAACGATCGAAAATGCAACTTGTCGCTACGATAAGGAAACAAAAGTTCAGAAAAATCCGAGTTATCACTTTGATGTGATGAAGCAATTTGATTCAATCAATCTAGATCTAAGCCATATCGGCACTGCGCAGATGGATCTGATGGAATATTACAATCAGATCAAGGACAAAGTCACCCATATTCACTTTTCGGATTCTGATTCTAGAATCGATGAAAGAAATCCGGATAAAATCTTGGATTGCCATTTTGTACCAGGTAAGGGAAAACATCCCCTTAAAAAGTTCTTAAAACAATTAAAATCTGATAATTTTTCAGGACCAATTTCGATTGAGCTCTGGTCCGACCGTTTTGCAAAAAACGTGACCGAAGAAGTGGTAATCAAAAATCTCAAATTATCGAAGAAGTTTATCGAAACAAACTTCAAATAGTTCTATTCTAAAATCGCCTTAATCCGTCTTACACCAGAGCTAGATGATTCTTCTTTGGTAATTTTGAAATGACCGAGCTCGGAAGTATTTTCGACATGCGGGCCACCACAAATTTCACGAGAGAATGGCTCCTCGAGATTGCCAATATTAAAGATTTTAACAGTATCGCCGTATTTATCATGAAACGATCCTGTCGCTCCAGATTTTTTAGCTTCTTCAATGGATAGTTCTTGCATAGTAATAGGCAAAGACTCTTCGATTTTAAGATTGATCAAATCTTCGACTTTTTTGATTTGTTCTTCGGTTAGTTTTTCTGGATAATTAAAATCAAACCTCAATCTCTCTTCGGTTATATTTGAACCTTTTTGCTCGATATTCGAATCAAGCTCGTGTCGCAAAGCTGCAAGAAGTAAATGCGCGGCCGTGTGCAGTCTTGTTGTTTCAACTTTATTATCTGCTAATCCGCCCTTAAACATACCGGCTGATGCACTGCGAGATAAATCTTGATGTTTTTTTAACTTCTCTCTAAATCCTCTTATGTCAACGAATAATCGCTTTTCCTGCGCCATTTCCATAACCATTTCGATCGGAAATCCGAACGATTGATAAAGATTAAAAGCTTCTTCTCCGGTAATATATGCCGATCGGATTTCTTCTGGACTGACCCCGGCAAGTGTGTCGTCAGATTCGCCAGAATAGACCCTTGCTAGAATTTCACCTTTTTCCTCTAATAGCATAATACTAGAGTAAGATTCTTCATTTATTGCTTTTCTTGCTGAGAAAACTGATTCGGATTTTTTGAGCCCTTCTTCGATTGTCTTTTTAAATTTAACTTCTTCTCCAGAGATAACACTTAGTGCCTTCTCCTCTTCTATCTCATAGCCTTGAGCCTGGGCGATACGAACCGTTTCTAGAATAATCGTCTTTAAGGATTGAACTTTGATCGTCCAGCCATATCTTACGGCTCGTCTTATAACTCGCCTTAAAACATAACCCTGATTGGTATTCGATGGGCTCAAATTTTCATCTGCCATGAAAACTGCGGTTCTTACATGATCGGCGATAATACGAAATGCTCTCCGAACATTCACCCAGCACTCTTCATAGTCAGCATCGCTCTTATCGCCATATTGCAAATCTGATAGTTTTTCAATTTCCTTAATTGCTTCGATAAACAAATCCGTTTGGTATATGTCCGATTTCTCCTGCATCATTATTGCCAAACGCTCCAGACCCATGCCCGTATCAATTCCCTTTAGTTCAGATGCCTCATATTTTCCGTTTTTCAAAACAAATTCATTGAAAACTATATTCCAAACTTCGATATCATCAACGTAAAATTCAACGGTCGGACCGCCAGGCGAACCCTCGGTTCCAAGTGACCAAAAGTTATCATCGAATCCTTGAGGTCTGATATCGGTCAAGCCTTCAACCGACTTTAAGATTTCCAACGACTCCTCATCAGTAGGTACTCCATTCTCGCCCGTGAAGTAAGTAGCGTAAATCCTAGATTTATCGATTTTAAGTTCATTAGTTAAAAATTCCCATGCCCAAGCAATCGCTTCTTCTTTAAAATACGACCCCCCTTCTGATGGGTAGCCAAACGTGAAATTACCAAGCATTTCAAAAAATGTCAGATGTGTCGGGTCGCCTACTTCGTCAATATCGCCTGTTCGTACACATTTTTGACAGGTCGTGATCCTAGCTGCAGGAGCTTCGTCAGGATATAGATAATATCTCTTAAACTGCTGCATTCCAGCAGTAGTAAACAAAACAGTAGGATCATTTTCGGGTATTAAAGAAGAAGAAGGCAGTATCTCATGCCCCTTTGCTTCAAAAAAACCTAAGAACTTTTCTCTTAACTCATTACTTGACAAATCTTGAGAAGACATCTTTGATTACACCCTTCCAGAAAGTATTATTTTTATCGGTCTGAGATTGAACTTTGACATCGACAAAAACAGGAATCTTTTTAGTTTGCACATCGGGAAGCTTGAATTCAGACTTTGACTCGGTAAATCTATCACCGTACATTGAAGCATAAACGTCTCTTGCAGCCAAGATTTTAGGAGCGTAGAGTCGTGTTTCCGTCACCAAAACCGAAGTATCGCGAGCAGCTAGATATCGTTTTGCCGCACCATCGCCACCGTTATACGCAATCAAAGCCGCGGTCACATCGCCATCATAAGTCCCAAGCAATCCAGCTAGATGAGCGGCGCCCATACAAATATTGGACTCTGGATCGAAGAAGTCGGAATATCTACCCTCAAAAACTCTATCATTTAGGCCTCTTGCTGTAGCTGGCATTAACTGAGTCAAACCCATCGCACCCGCTCGGGAAACAGCCCGAGCATTATAACCTGACTCTTTGAGAATTAATGCTGCGAGTAGTGGCTTATCAAGTCCAAACAAATCCGCACACTTATTGATTTCCGCTGAGTACTCAAGTGGGTAGACAGTATCACCAAAAATTACAGGAAAAAATCTGTAAACCCCGAGCCCCAAAACAACAACCAAAAGGGCTGCAACGATTACCTTCTGCAATCTTTTTCTTTTCATTGATTAAATTATAGCGAACAGATTGAATAAATCAACAAAACGCGATACAATCTCACATTATGAGTATGAAAATGCGAAGCGAAAAAGAAAACATAAAGACCAAAGGCGGACTACGTCATATTAAATCTGCCCCACGCAACGAAATTTATGTCATCCTCGACAACATTAAAGCGATGGAAAATGTTGGCGCGATTTTTCGAACCTGCGACGCAGTTAGAGTAAAAAAAATATTTCTGTGCGGTATTACCGCAACACCGCCAAGAAATAAAATCTTCAAAACTTCAATGGGCGCAGTTGAGTATGTAGACTGGGAATATGCAGAGAGTACAAAAGTAATAGCGCAAAAGTTAAAGGATGAGGGCATACAAATAGTTGCATTAGAGCAAACCAGCAATTCTGCTGACTTTACAAAAGCCAAATACCAAAAACCAACCGCAATAATTCTAGGTCACGAAAAAGACGGGGTGTCTTCTGACGTTTTAAGGCTCTGTGATCTAACAGTCGAGATCCCAATGTTCGGGTTTGCTAATTCGCTGAATGTAGCCACTTCGGCGGGGATTATCCTCTACGAGGTCTTAAAACAGATACGATAATTGTCACTTCATCATCTTAAGCAATGCACTCAAACACTGCGGAAGTTTAAACCATCCCGCTGATCCATTGAGATGGCCACCATTTTTTATAGAAATTAATTCGGCATCTAATTCTTTCGCCAAAAATTCAGCCTGATCATATGAGACGGCCCTATCGTTTGTGCCGTGGATTACCGCAATATTTTTCACTTTGGATTTGATTTGTGTGAAACTGAATGGCTTATCTAAAAATTTATTTACTTTTTTCTTTGAAGTTTTAAAGATCGGCCCAGAAACCAAGACAATTCCTTTGATATTTTTGGCTTTTGTAGTCTCAAGATATTTCAGAATTGCTGGCACTCCCAAGCTATGACCAACGAGAAAAATCTGAACTTTTTTGTTTTGATCAACGTGTCTAGAGATCTCCCCTATCCATTCGGAAAGAATAGGACTATACGGATCGGGCATCGAGAGAGCGCATGCATAGATCGACTCTTTGTCTAATTCGCCCATCAACCAAGGACGCCATCCACCATTTGGGCTTCCTTCAAATCCATGAACTATAAAAACTTTTTTCAAAATATTTTTTATTATCCGTACAATTTGGTGGGCAAGGAGAGACTCGAACTCTCAATCCCTTACGGGCACATCATTTTAAGTGATGCGCGTATACCAATTCCGCCACTCGCCCACCAGTTACACAGATATTTTTTTTAATTTACTTCCTCTATAATGCGGCCTCAAACTATGACAGTTTGGACACAGTATTTCCAAATTCTGCAATCTGTTATCGCTTGAATTTCCATTTATATGATTGATCTCAACAGGAATCCTTCCGTCGGCAGAAACTTCCGCCCAACCACATAATTCACAAAGTTCTTTTTTTAAACCTTCTTTGAACAGTCTTTTCTTTAACTTATACGACTGAAAACTTGAATCTTTTTTTAACAACTCCGTTATTGAAATTTGCGTCTTTGGTCGAAATTGCAGTCCAACATTCCATCCCTTGCCAAGCAGATGAGAAATGTTCAAGCTAAGCTCGGAAACATACTTATCAAACTGCTTATAATTTCCGCCAGTTGGTCTAAGTCCAATCCTCGTCAGCGCCTCTCTCTTACTGCGAGAGCCTCTAACCGCTTCCTTAAACTCGTCAATCGTCCAGCTTCGAAGCTTTGCCATATTAAAATAATATTATATGGCATAGGCGAAGTCAATATTTCAAATTGCGTGTTCCTAAAGACCTAACTGCTCAAAACTCTCGCTTAACTCAAAACCTGCTGCTTTGCGATGTCCACCGCCGCCAAAGATACGTGCGATCGACGAAACATCAACATCATCTGACTCGGTTCGCAAACTGGCTTTTATTTTACCATCAGGAGTCTCAATTAACAAGATTGCGACCTTGGATTGCGGAACTGAATTTATCAAATTAACGATCCCTGATGCTTCATCGATTTCAGCACCAACTTTTTTTAAGTCACTTGATCGCAAATATGTATAGACAACACCGTTCGTCTTTAATTTCATTCTCGATAATGCTATTCCCCACAGCTTTAAACCTGAAGGTTTTTTAGAAGCAGAGATTTTCTTGGCCACCATCCCAATATGTCCGCCCAGCCCAAGACATTCAGAAGATATTTCTAGAGTTCTTTGCGTGACATTAGCATGCTGGAATCCGCCTGTATCATAGTATATTCCAGCCAGGATATAAGTTGCGATTTTCGAATCTATTTCGGCTTTTAGGTATTTTAATAGGTCAAATACTATCTCGGCAGCTGCTGAAGCTTTTTCATCTACCAAATTTACTTTTGCAATTTTATGTAAATTATTTTTAAGGTGATGATCAATGTTGATGAGCGGTTTTGACTTGGCGATCTGTTCTAATCGCACTGGAAATCCGGTCCTTCTCGCGTCACCACAATCTATTGCCATAATAAGATCATAATCACCAAGCAAAAAATCCTTTTTGATTTCGACATCATTTGTTAGGAAATGAAAAATTTCCGGAATGAGATCATTGACGGCCAGATCAACCTCTTTTCCGATTCGCTTCAGATGAGTTGAAATCGCCAGCGAAGAAGCAATTGTGTCGCCATCCGGACACTGGTGCAACAGAATAAGAACTTTTTGAGATTTATCGAGAATTTTTTTTGCTTGCTCGAATTCTTTCATTACCCAACAGCAATAAAGTAAGATTTTTCCGTATCCAAATCAGACTTGGAAAGTTTAATATTTTCAGTCTTTTCGACAGTTACTCCAGCACTCTCGATTTTCGCCACATCCTCTTCACCGCCAGCATATATATTGATGTTTGGCTCAATCTGAGCAATTTGCTCAAGCGCCTCCTGAAGATTTCCATCCACTCTCGAGATCAAAAGGGAAACACTCGATAACTTTTCGATGTTTTCTTTGGACAACTTCTCTTTGAAATTAACGAGTGCAAAATAGATGTCTTCGGCTTGACACAAATAAATATCTTCAGAAATACCCTCGATAGCAACTTCGCCGATTTCATACTCGCCCGCACCCTCAAGCCGAATATCATTAACTAGAATCTCGTCATTAATAATTGTTACAGCTTTTTTAGTATCGATCTCAAGATGATTTTCTTTGTTTTTAAATATTTGCATAATTTCCTCCAGGTAGTGAAAATTTGATTATTTTTTAAATTGGGCAAACTGTAACACCGATAGTTTTATGATAAATCTTTTAGACACTGAGCCGATCTTGCAAAAAAATAGATGCAAATTTATCAAATTTCTACTACCTGGTCCCCCCATCAAGCAGCAGTACTTCATCTTACCATATATGGAGTGATTTTCAAGAAAACAGGGGCCCCACTACACGACGTAGCGGAGCCCCTTTATCGGGCACAGAGTGCCCTTACTGCTAGTACCGGTTGAGGCCGTAGATCCAGTCATCCACCTGCCTCTCGCCCCCGATCCAGACCTTGTTGAACACGATCGCCGCATTCCACCACTGCACCCACGAGATATCAGGTGCATAGTAAAGACGAGCATCGCGCATCTCCACGAGGCCTCGGGAAGTCTCAAAGGAGACCGACAGACCGGAGATGTCGCCAACCCGAGCTTCGCGGATCGTTTCACGCGCCAGCTTGAGTTCGGGGGTGTAACTCAAATTCACATCGCCATTGAACACGACACGGTTGTCGCATTCAAGGAGCAGGTGCGCAACAAGCTGGGATTTGAGATCCATCTTGCCACTTACGAACTTTCCGGTGTTCAGGAGCTCCGAGTTAGACATGAACCTTGATGGTATCGGAGCCTGTTTGGATCCCTGCGGCACCTGTACCACCGACGGCGGGCGGACTGGCTGCACACTCGGCGGTGACTTTGGCGCGACCACCACCGGTGCTGCAAGCCGAAACGGCGAGATGTCGATGGCACTCCCGACAAAGTCAGGGGTTGCCAAGAACATCCACCATCCCGAGTTCTCTTGCTCCGGCTTGAGAACTTCGCGCAGAGAAAAGCTCGCGCTTTTGCTTAGCTGCGCGCCAAGTCCGGTGACACTCATCGGGACCTCCGCCTCGACGAAACGCTTGCTGCCCTTGCAGACAGCGAGAACCTCAAGCGGCGCATTGCGCGCCGTATTCAGTCCGCCGCCCTCAAGAGTGATGCCAAAACGCTCGTGCTCGTTGGGGTCGTGGGCGTAGCCAAACAGCGTTGTGATGCTGCCAACCTTAAGCCCGTTGTACGCCGCGTAAACGTGCGCATCACGCACCATACAAGCAGCGACGTCAGGGTTGCCGACGGCGCCACAGATGTAGGTGAAACGTAGCTTCTGTGGCGAATACTCCAGTGGGTTCAAGGACAACAACGTCCCTTTACCAACTGGAAAATTCATCCCAAGGAGCTGGTTCGTGGCTGTTACATCATCGACGTGAAAATCCACTCCTGCCGTGACAGCAACAGGATAGTTGGACCGCGCCTGAACCTCGCCGATCCGACGTATGTCGTCATTGTGACGGCTGATCGAGTCATTGAAGACCTCGACGCCGTAGTGCCCCATATTGGCAGGCAACTCGTAGTCGAACGAATACTTCTGATGGTTGGGGTGAGCTTCGATCATGACCGAGCCAGTGGCTCGGGCCAAGATCGACAGCTGGTTGAGGGCTTCGTTGGGGTCATTGACCGCCATGGTCGTGGCGATCTGAATGACGCGCGCATAAATGCGCGCCAAATCGTCGTAACGTCCACCGAAGAACAAGAGGTGTGAGCGCTTCTGTGGACCGAGGCTAACCTCGAGTCCCGGTTCAACCGGAAACCCGTGGCGCTGCTCGTCTACTTGGCGCAGCCACTCATCCACCCCTACAGCCTTCTTTGGCATCACCAAGCGAGGCGCGAACGTCTTGCCAAAGATGTCCAACGTGACCACGGTCTCGTTGAACGTCTCGGCGTGCTCGGTGACGATCAGGTACTGCACGCCATTGGCGTGGCAGTACTCGACCGCTTCGGAGATTGAGAGTGCACCATCCGAAAAAGTCGTGTGAAAATGCACGTACCCCTTTGTGATCTCGACCGATACTGACTTGATAGCCGACATCTCGGTCTCGATCACCATCTTGGCTGGTGCAAACGACAACGGCTGAGCACTAATTCCTCCTCCCAGCAGGCAGAGCAACGACGCCAACGCAACTGAACGCATGCCAAGCCCTCCTTAGAGGCTCTAGGATCCGTATATCAAACTGCTCTTGAAGCAGTTCTTCGATTTACACGAATAATCCGAAGCACTACTTCAAGTAAAACGGGTTAATATAACACAAATTTGAGCTTGTGTCTAGAGTAAGCGAAGACCTATTCGTCTCGATTCGGGTTTCAGTTCAATTACTTCAAACTTGTGTTTGTCGTTTTGTTTGAGTTCCTTGATCTTGTCCACATCGCCAGAAGCTTTTGAGGCGTGGACAAGTCCTTCAAGTCCATTTGGAAGCTTAACAAATGCGCCATACGCAGTTACTTTGCCAACTTCGCCTTCGAGTGTTTCGCCAACTTTGAGTTTTTTCATTTGTTCAAACCATGGATCTTCGGTCAAGCGCTTGATCGAGAGAGAAACTTTACCATTTTCGATCTTCACAACCTTGGCTTTGACTTTTCCACCAACTTTGAATTCTTTATTTAGATCGGCAACATGATCCCATGAAACCTCTGAAATATGGATCAAGCCTTCGATTGATTTGAGGTTCACGAATAGTCCAAATGGCGCGATTCCAGAGATGATGCCATCCACTATTTCCCCAACCTCAAACAGTGTCTCAACTCCGCCTAGAGCCTCAGAAACGGCCTCTTTCTCGGAGAAGATCAGTTTTTCTTCAGCCTTATCAAGAGCAATTATCTTTACTGACAAAGGCTCACCGACAAG
>Ga0247842_10007723_pt1 | contig 11538 bp, 8 predicted proteins | sample LaCruzMarch2015__3_FD_192411 | JGI IMG/M metagenome (GOLD analysis project Ga0247842, IMG submission 192411) | Freshwater microbial communities from meromictic Lake La Cruz, Castile-La Mancha, Spain - LaCruzMarch2015_19m | ecosystem: Environmental > Aquatic > Freshwater > Lake | place: Spain...
ACATCGCTGGATTTTCCGTAAGAAGCGGCATAGCCAAAGCGCCACTTGCTGCGGAGAGTAATTTTGTACCAGGTTTCCATGAACCAGCTGATTTGCGCAATCTGTTTGTAATAGTCAAAATCACCGCCACAAGGTCCTCCGGCTAATTCGGAGTAGAGCGTGACCTGTGAGCCTGTGGTCGGGAAAAACACGTTATCACGGGAATCCCGGCTGATAGTGACATTGACAGAGCTGGTAATCTGAGTTCCGAGTGAATCAAGCTCAATCAGGTTTTGGTTTTGCACCGGATTTTCCAGAATTGCCGATATATCGGTAATCGTGTAATTTTTGGCATACAGAGAATAGCCCAGCACAAAACGGGACCGGTCTATCCAGGGGATGGGTTGTCCGGCTCGGACGGAAGCGCCCTGGGTTTTAATTTTGTAGTAAAAACTGCTCCATTCCTTTTGAGTGTGATAGAGATTGAAACCCAGCAATATATCTGTATCATAAAGATTGGGATTGGTAAAATCATATTCAAAGTTCTGAGTGCTGCCACCAAACTCCCATTTTAGGCTGGTTGACCAGTTATTGCCAAACAGATTGTTTTGGGAAACACTGAAGGTGCCCACAAATTTATCCTGCGAATTGTATCCGACTCCGCCATTAGCAGTTCCGGCAGATTTATCCAGCACGTCCAGATTCAGGTCAATATCGCCGTTATTGTTGATTTGATTGTAATCCAGTTTAATATCCGGCTCAAAGAACCCAAGATTGTATATATTCTGTTGAGAACGCAGCACTTGCGACTGACGGAAGTAATCTCCCGGCGCAATTTCCAGCTGACGCCGGAGCACTTTCTCTTTGGTTCTGCGGTTGCCGGCAATATTGATTTGGTGCACTTTGGCGCGTGTATTTTCCGTAACTTTGAGATTGATATTGAGCAAGTCTCCGGCTTTGATTTTTTCCGGCTCGATGCTCACATATATGTACCCTTCTTCAAAATAAAGCGCATAGGCTTTTTGCATCTGCAGGTCAAACTTTTCCTGGTCAAAAGGCTCTCCAGATTTCAAAGTAAATTTGGAAATTATGTTCTCTGAGGTGAATTGCGAATTGCCCGTAGCGGTCAGAGTGCCGAAGTTATACTTTGTGCCTTCGTTGATTGTGATGGTCAGAGTAAGGGATTTCTCATTCAAAGGCGTCATCTGCCAATCTGCAATGGTCATATCAATGAAGCCGTTTTTTTGATAATATGAGGTGATGCTTTTGAGGTCAGCGTCAAATTTCTCTTGTTCAAAACGACCGGAACGCAGAAGTGAAACTGCTTTTGTTTTCATGCGTTTGTGCAGTTTTTTGGAGTCTATCTGCTCATTTCCGACAAATGTGATGGATTTGATGGAAACGCGTCTGCCTTCCACGCTGGTAATAACGAGATTGACCCGATTGTTTTCCTTGGGAGTTTCCGCCACTGTGATATCAGCATTCTGATAGCCTTTGGTCAGATATTCTTTTTGCAGCTTGCGAACCATCTGGTTTTTGAGCTGGGGCGACCAGTAACTGCCTTTGCGCAAAGTCACCAGTTCATCAATTTTATCTTTCTTCACTGCTGAAAAACCCACATATTTGACTTCATCCACAATCGGATATTCCTTGACCGTGACAATCAGGTTCACCCCGTTGCGATATGTCTCTGTATCAATTTGCACCGATTCAAAAGTCGAAAGATTGCTCAAAGTTTTAATTGATTTTGCCACTTCTTCAGGGTCAAGATTATCTCCCACCCGCAGCGACAAAGCAGATATAACTAATGACGATTCCACGTTTTGATTGCCCACCACGCGGACATCATAAATTGTTTCACCAACTGCAAAAAGCGTCCCGCTAATAAACAACAGAACCGCTAATGCACAGATAAGTTTGGACTTGAAAGGCATATTACCTCCACCTTTTCATGCATGGCACAATCTGTGAAACCGTATATTTCGTAAAGATATTTTTTCCTGAGGCAAATTGACGTTGCCTTCACCGGGTTGCAAATGACCTGATATTGATGATATCCGTTGCCATATTCTTTATTGAAACATTTTAATGGACTTGATTTTTTATTGCTTCCTCATCAGGATTAAGCATAAGTCAAGCGTAATAATATTACGCTTGATTTACGCTTGACCTTGTGGGGGGTTAGATGTTCACGCCTGTCTGAACGAAAGTAAGATAGTAAGATAGTGTTGTGGTTATGTTTAGGTTACTATTGTGTCTTGCAAAGTTTGCAGTATCACATTCATGTGGTTTAGTTCAAATTAATACTGAGTTCCGAAAAGTATGTAGTACCGCATTTATGCGGTTTAGTTCAAATTAATACTGAGTTCCGAAAAGTATGTAGTACCGCATTTATGCGGTTTGGTTCAAATGATGACGGAGTCCCGAAAAGTGTGTAGTACCGCATTTATGCGGTTTTGTTTTGAGGATTATCGGGTGCCGTGTGTGGGCAAGGTGTAGTTCTGCATTTATGCAGGTTAATATTGTGTAAACTCGCTTTCCAACTTGAGGGAACTGCTTGAAAATGTGATTGCAAGCTCTGTTTCATGAATGCACTATTTCGCTACAATAACCTGCCTGAAGGCAGAACTACACCTGCCGCATAAAGCCTTTGTGTAAATGGAGTTTAAGCTGTAGAGCAGGATGCCGATCCTGCTCAAACGAATTGTCTAAACCTGTAGAGCAGGATGCCGATCCTGCTAAACGGAATTGTGAGTAAAAACCAGATAAATCTGGTGGCTCCTGCCGGATAAATCCAGCGCTCCAAGCGTAATAAAAATGCTCTTCAGTCGGCTGAGGGCAGCCAACCTACATCCGTAGGATAGACGCCCCCGTCTGTCCAAATGCTGCTCCAAGCGTAATAAAAATGCTCTTTGGTCAGTTGGGGACAACTGACCTACATCAGTAGGATAGACGCCCCCGTCTGTCCAAACATAATCTAATCATTGTTTTGGTAAAGGATATTAGCAGGATTATTGCTAATAGCCTGCAACAAATAAAACCGCAATATAGCAAAAGACGCCACCCTGTGAGCAGCGTCTTTTATGGCTAAAAGTTTAATATGTTTACCGCTACTTCATCAACACCATTTTGAGGGTCTGGATTTTGGTGCCGGAGTGCATTTTGCAGAAATAGATTCCGCTGGAAACGGGTTTATTATTATCATCCAAGCCGTTCCATTTGAGCTGATGAGTTCCTTTGTTATAAAGCTCGTTGGTTAGTTGTCTCACCTTTTGTCCCTTCAGATTATAGATATCGATTGTGACGTTGATGTCCTTGTTTGTGCCGAATTTGATAGTGGTTTCGGGATTAAAAGGATTGGGAAAATTCGGATAAAGTATCGCCAAAGGCTGCGTTGGAATAGTTTCATCGCTGTTGGGAGTAATCGAAGCGTTGGAATAACCGGAAACGACTTTGATATTGTCGATTGTCCAGCCGGGGTCAGTCAGGTCAAGATGGGAGGATTGGTCTGTCAGCCTGAAACGGTAGAGGAAAGATGACCCTTGCAGCCCTGTCAGCGGGATATAAACCGGATGCCACCAGTCATATTGACCGGAATTGCTGTAAATTGTCTGCCAGTCAGCGTTATTGGCAGAAATTTCAACTCTGACGCTGTCATAGACAAATTCGGTGTAAAGATGCTCGTCAAAAGTGAGCATCTGGCTTTCGACATCGGGCAGAATGATGGGATTTATGGGCTGAATCCAGACGTTGCAATCCTGCGCATAAAAACCTCTGCCGCCCCAACTGTCCGTAATGGCACTACCACTTGCGGCAAGTTGGTTTTGGACAACCCAAAGACCTTCGATAGTCCAGTTTCCGGTTCCGTTTTCCCAATTCTCAGAGAAAACGATATTTGCCGGTGTCAAAGTCACATCGAGATTGAGATTATGCACTCCCGGAGCAATTTCCAAAATGTTTATATAAGGATAAAAGCCTTCGGCAGTAATTTCAATTCGATGGCTGCCTTCAAACGTATCAAGGTCAAATTCGCCGGAGGTCTGGAGAGTGTCGTTTTCAAGGTCATAGAGCACAATCCGGGCAGGCAGCAACTGATTATTATCACTATTGCGGACAGTGCCGCTGATAGTTGCAGGTGGTCTGGGTTGCAGATTGATGGCAGGAATAATTGTCCAGGCATAGTCATTAACATATTGATGGGGGACAACGTTGTCAAAATAGCCCTTCTTCCGATAGCGAACTTCATAATTACCAAAGGTTACCGGTCTCCAGAATCTGCCGGTAACAGGGTCTGACTTTCTGGGCGCAAACCAGGGAGCTTTCTTTTGCTCAATGATAATCTCTGCTTCGAGTGGCAGACCTGTAACTGCATCTTTGATAGTTCCCGTAAGCATTGAACTGGACGGGACATTTTGAGAAACGAGCAAGGCTCTGTTCAGCAGCCACCAAACGCCAAGAGTATTGCGTGAAACAAGAGTAAACATGCCTGAGCCTGTTTCAGTATCCAGAGAATCGGGCTGCATATCGGAAGTGCCGCATTCGATAATGAGGCAGATGGTGCCATACTGTTGATACATCCAGTCATTAAGCCCGCCTTTGCGTCCTTCGGCAGCATAATAATCATAGGTTCCACCGGCAACTTTATGTATTTGGGAAGCTACCCCTTGTCCAATCTGAAGTCCCAAATCCAAATCAGGAGCAGGTCTCACTGCATACCAATTCATCGGATAATAGACTGTTTCGGAAAGCAGTCCGGTGCGGGAAGAATGCCAGACAATACTAAATACCGGCTTTTGAATATCGCAAAAGGCTTTGAAAGCTTGGTTTTCGCTTTCAGACATGGGAGCTTCCCCTCTGTAATAATCATAAACTTCTGTGCCGCCGGGTTGCAAAAGCGTGTCGCCATGACACCAGTTAAAAGCAAAATTCCTGTTGATGTCGACCCCGTCAGTGTCATAACCCACCAAAGGATTGGGAGGGTCAAAAATGCCGTTATTATTCACATCATGCTTATTTTTTCTATAAGAAACATCAATATTGGAAGTAACAACATTATGCCCTTCCGGATTGAGGGTTGGGATAAACCACATTTCCAATTGCGAAATCCAGGCTTGATACTGTGAATCCTGACTATTCGTCAGAATCTCTTTGATATTACTCATCGTGGTCTCCACGCCCAAAACTTCTTCCGCATGCACTTGCCCGACCAGAAGGACAGCCGGCTCGGTTTCTTCAGCAATGACATTGTCTGAAATTTTCATGGCATAGATAGGCAAATTATCCTGTTGAGAATATCCGATTGTATATACTTTGGCAATATTGGGATATTGGCTTTGCAATTGCAGCAGTTCGGCAGTAATCTCAGCGTAGGAATGGTAACAGGGTGGCAGAGGCGGCAAAGCCTGAGCCGTAATCACAAGACCAACCGTGAGCAGGATTATGAGGATGATGCTTTTCATTCTGACTCCCCTAAAGATGTTCAATCTATTTGGATAAGCAGCAATTTTTGTGCCACTCTGACTAAACTGTGCAGCCGGCGTGATTCTGTCAATGGAATTTGACGGTTGAGTGGATTAAATACTTGACCCTCAGGATGGTTTTTATTTGTTGCTCTGAGATAGAGAATATCACTATTGGAGAGAGTTTGTTTGATATATTGCTGGCTCTGGTTGCCTTGGGCGTTTTGGTCACTGTGCATGAAGCGGGACATTTTATCGCTGCCCGTCTTTGTGGCGTAACGGTAGAGACCTTTTCCATCGGATTTGGCAAGCCGATATTTAAGCTGGTCAGAAACGGGACAGAATACCGCATCGGCTGGATTCCACTGGGCGGTTACGTTAAAATGAAAGGCGACTCTCTGGAAGAAGATGCAATCGAAGAGCCGGACAGTTTTCAGTTTACCAAATGGTGGAAGAAAGCCCTCATAGCTTTAGCCGGTCCCATGTCCAACCTGCTTTTGGCAGTGGTGATATTTATCCTCACCTTTATGCTGCCGGGCAAAGTGGAAGACCAAAGTCCCGTTATCGGAAAAACGACCGGAGCATATAGTATGGTTTTTATGCCGGGTGATTCGATTCAGGCTGTCAATGCCAAGCCTATCAAGGGCTGGTATCAGTTTTTGGGCGGGTTAAACAGTGATAAACAAAACAGTATCATACTTGTGCGGGATGGCAAAAAGCTGACTCTGACCCTGCCGGTTGTAAACCTTCAAACGTTTTCCAATGATGTGCTGCCGGCTGTGTCCTCTGTCATTGGAGAAATCAGTCCCGGTATGCCTGCCTGGCGGGCTGGACTTCAATCCGGCGATAAGATTGTCAGGGTGGATTCTGTCCGTGTAAACGACTGGTATGATATGCGGGAACAAATAACCAAAGCGGCTGCCGATACCATTCTGCTGACAGTTCAGCGCGGTAAAACAATTCTGAACAAAGCCATGCCTTTGGAAAAGAATCCCCTCAATGACGGACAAAGAGTCATCGGAATAACCCAGCAAATGGCAGTTTCTTATTCCCAATCCTATCCTCCGTTGACAGCAGCCAAATATGGCGTTAACGCCACTTTGAACTTCATCGCCATCAACTATGTCGGACTTTACAAAGTAGTCAGCCAGCCCGAAACCATCAAGAGTTCGGTGGGTGGGCCCGTTATGATATATTCCCTGAGCAGCCAGTCAGCCAAAAAAGGCTGGTCAAGCTGGATTATGTTTGTCGCAGCCATTAGTCTGGTGCTGATGATAATGAACCTGCTGCCAATTCCTGTTTTGGACGGAGGACACATTATGTTTGCTCTGATTCAGGCTGTGCGAGGCAAACCTCTGCCCAGAAAGGCTCAGATAATCCTGCAAAACATCGGGGTTGTGCTACTGCTGATGCTGATGGTGTATGCTTTCTATAACGACTTTACCAAAGTTTTCACCCGGGCAGTTTCCACCATGGGAAAGCCATAATATACCTGAAGCGATGTTTTTCTATTGACTTCTTTAGATATTTTTGGTAAAATGTATCCATGAAAGAAATCAAATATGCCAATTGCTTTGTCTGTGGTGAGGAAAATCCCCTCGGGATGAAGCTGGACTTTGAATATGACGACAATTCCGCCTGGGCTTGGTTTACTTCGCCTGCCGGTTTTGAGGGCTATCATGGCGTTATTCACGGTGGGATTATTGCCACTCTTTTGGATGAAGTTATGGCAAAAATTATCCTCAGCAAAAACCTCATTGCTGTTACGGCAGACATGAATATTCGCTACAGGAAACCGTTGCCCCTGGGCACAAAAGTCAAAGCAACCGGTACCATCACTGTTCAGAAAACCCGCACTCTTCACACGGAAGCCAGCCTCACAGACGCAGAGGGCAATATCTACGCTGAAAGCAAAGCCGTCTATATCGTGGTGAAACATTTGTGATAAAAAACCTGCTGTCCGACTATCTCACCAAAGACGAACGAAAAATCCTCGCCTATCTGGGTGGTTTTCTGATTGTAGGTATGATTCTGCGCTACGCCGGCGTTTCCGTCATCTATGCAGAGAAAATCCAACCCAGCAAACAGCAACTGATAGATGCTGTGCAGCAGGATGTCAAAGTTCAGATTGATATCAGAACTGCCACTGCAGAAGAAATTGAACTTTTGCCGGGCATCGGTCCCAAAAAGGCAAAGTCTATCCTTGCTTACCGCAATACCAAACCATTTGACTCCCCGGAAGAACTGCTCAATATCAAAGGCATCGGCGCTAAGACATATCTGAAAATGCAGCCGATGTTATTACCCTTCGGCACTTCCGGAGCAGGAGTTACAGACCAGGAAAAACTTCAGGCTCTGCAATCCCCGCAAGCACTTACTGACAGTGTTTCACAGCCTGCCGGTAAACAAGAACTTGACGGAACTGGCACTATTCCAAAAAAGGAACATACTGATGTGAAGTCGGTTTCAGAGGACACTGAAAGCATTGTCCATCTGAATACGGCTTCCAGACAAGAGTTAATCAGTCTTTCCGGAATTGGCGAAAAGAAGGCGGATGCTATTCTTGCCTATCGCAAAGAGATTGGCAAATTCACTTCCGTTGAGCAATTGATGGATGTGAAAGGCATCGGACCCAAAACCCTGGAAAAGAACCGTCACAGGCTCAGCCTGTAGTAAGATTGGAGTCATTATGAAATCAGACACAACAAACCAAAACTGGATACCCACTCTGACCCTCGCCAAGCTGTTTGAAGAGCAGAATCAGTTCTATGATGCCCTGGCAGCTTATGAACTAATCGGTCAGACAGACACTTCTCCCGCCATCAGACAAAAGGTTGAATCCCTGCAAATGCACATCCTGAGCGACCCCAATCTCAAATATGACCCGCGCATTGAAAAGCTGTTTTCCCCTGAGGAACTGGCTTACCTCAAGATTTTGAACCACTCCGCTTTTGAAAACCTCTCCCGAATCCAGCAACAGATATCGGATGGAATTTCCGGCTATGAGGTTGTTTTTGATGATGATGAACCGGCAGAAACAGCGCATAATCCCGAAGACGAGTTAAAAGCGATGCTGGATGAGATTGAATCAACTTCCGCTTTGAACGCTGGACAGGCAACTTCATCTGCAGCGGAACCCACGATTGGCGAACTGGCAGTGGAACTCATCAAACGCTATGGCAAAGACAACAAAATCAGCAATATGCCCATCAAGGATTTCCTGCAGCTGGTTTTGGACTTTAATCTTTCTGCCAAAACCGATAAGGACGAATGAAGAAAGACCCATTCAAGGGTGAACATAACACCCTATGCCAGCGCTGTTTAAAGGAATGCAAGCAGCCTGCGTATGTGAAACTGCTCAAATGCCCAAAGTATGAACCTGCTTCTTTGCAATTAGAAATACCCTTATTCAAGAAAACCTACAAAAAGCATAAAGCTACCTGAAATGCGAATAATCACAGGTCTCTACAAAGGCACCAATCTCTTTACAGTGCCCGGTAGTACCACCCGACCCACCACCGATTTCCAGCGCGAAGTAATCTTTTCCATGTATCAGGATTATTCCAGCTTACGGGTTCTGGATTTATATGCCGGCACCGGCTCTTTCGGACTGGAAACCTTGTCCAGAGATGCAGAATGGGTTGACTTTGTGGAGTTTTCCAATAAAGCCCTCACTGTGCTTATCAAGAACATCCAAAAACTGAAATGCGGAGAACAATGCCATGTCCATCGCAGGAAAGTTGCAGTTTTCCTTGGAACATCAGACAAGAAGTGGGATGTGATATTTCTTGACCCGCCCTATAACCACGGTCTGGTCAATGAAACCCTCAAACTAATCTATGAAAAGGAATTGCTTGCTCCTGAAGGCATGGTTATTGTGGAACACCATCCTCTTGAGAAAGTGGATGCCATCTATCAACCCAATATTATCAACTATAAACAAAACACCAGAATCACTGCTTTCACCGTTCTCCAATAAACTAACTAATTCCATAATCATTTTCCTTGACTTAAATATAAACAATTAATTAAGCTGCCTACGTCAGCGTTCCTGAGAATTAATCTTCTGGAGGCTTATATGACAAGGCTTTTATTATTACTCCTGCTATTATGCATTCTATCGTGTAATATAATTACTTTACATGCTATATCAAGAATAAACCTGATTCATAGTCTTGCCCTGACTGAAGACTATGACTATGTAACTACATTCTCAGATAGTCTTTTGCATTTTTTTAGAATTGATTTTGCATTTGATAGATTTGCTTTGATACATTGGACTTGTAGTCCTTCAGGGTTGATGAGTCAACCCCAGCAAATCTTTACTTATTATACAACACAAAACCATTATTCGGGTCCGGGCTATACGAAGCATTTAGGTAAGCTTTATATTAACATAACCTATTGGCAAGAACACATGCTTTCAGTAGATAGTACAATAAATGTTCAACATTATATATATCCACGTACAGAATGGGGCTATTGTGTACATCTCGGAACCGACAGGATTATTTATAACCACCTATCCTCATCAGAGATATACTCTTTTAACATGACTACAAATGTAGAAGAATTCCTTATGTCAAATTATGGAGGGTATCCAAATTATATACCTATTGACAATAATCATGTTTTCGTTCATTTTGGCAATTGGTATAATGTAACACCTCAATATAATTTCCTCATAGATGATCAATTGAGCATTACCAATATAACTGTTCAATACGCTTTTCAAGACTTAATGGACTATATCCAAATTCAGACTCAACCTATTTCTAATAATACATATATAGCACTTTTCGGATTTTATGACCCTTCTTGGGATGAGTATTATGGGTGTTTCGGTTTTATTCGTTTAGTTAATGATTATTTGTATTGTACTATGCTTTGGCTGTCTGAGATTTGGGATTATACATACATGGTTCCTTACATGAATGACATATTCAGTTGTGTTGATAATAATGAGAACTTATTTAAAAACTACCTGTACACAGGATCGGGTTTTATTGAAGATAATGGCTTTCCAAACCTGTTATCATATACTAATCCCTTTTCTCTGACTCGATTAAGCACGAGATATGCTTTGGGCATTGCAGGGACAAATAACAATCCCCGCAAATTCATTTGTATAGATTATCAAAATCAATCAATAACTGATACTACTTTTATAATGATAGATGCATCTAATATTGGAGTTGGTGTAACTAATGCTGTGGGAGATATTATATATTATTCATACAATAATGGCACAAGGCATCTCTACATAATGAAAATAGCAGAATTTGTCAGTAATTCCAACCCTACCTATTCTCCGGCTATTTTATCCAATACTGCATATCCCAATCCCTTCAATAATAATACTACCATCAAAATAGAGCTCAAACAACCAGAGACACTAAAAGTATCAATCTATAATTTGAAAGGGCAGTTGGTTAAAACACTATCTTCTAATGCCAAGGCTGCTCTTTCTCATGAACTGATTTGGGATGGTACTACAAAAAACAATAACAAGGCTTCTGCAGGATTATATATCTATAAGGTTTCAACTAAATCAAGCGCTAATATCACCGGGAAGTTGCTTTTACAGAAATAGCAGATGCTGCCCCAAGACAATTTCTATTGACCTCAATTCATTATCGTAAAATATGGAAGTATAGATAAGTATATTTCTATATCTGAGGTTTTATTAATGAGGATTTACAACACCTTGTCCCGCCAGAAAGAAGAGTTTGTGCCGATTGAACCCGGCAAGGTCAAACTCTATGCCTGCGGACCCACTGTTTATAACTATTTCCATATCGGGAATGCACGTGCTTTCATCACTTTTGACGTAGTGAGGCGTTATTTGGAATACCGCTGTTTTGAAGTGACCTATGTGCAAAATATCACGGATATTGAGGACAAAATCATCGCTCAGTCCATCCAAGAGAATATACCTTTTTCAAAAGTTGCCGATAAATATTCCAAGGCTTTTCTGGAAGATGTGGCGCGTTTGGGCACCAAACAGCCAACCTTTCAACCCAAAGCCACTGCATATATCCAGCATATGATTGATTTAATCAAAGAGCAGGTGGACAAAGGTTTTGCTTATGAAAGTGGC
>Ga0247842_10007724_pt1 | contig 11535 bp, 9 predicted proteins | sample LaCruzMarch2015__3_FD_192411 | JGI IMG/M metagenome (GOLD analysis project Ga0247842, IMG submission 192411) | Freshwater microbial communities from meromictic Lake La Cruz, Castile-La Mancha, Spain - LaCruzMarch2015_19m | ecosystem: Environmental > Aquatic > Freshwater > Lake | place: Spain...
ATGATAGAATCCATCGAATCAGCTCCTTCCAGCCAGTCGTCTCCATGCTCATCTCGATCCGGCCGTCACCACACTCACGGAATACCTGTGTGGGGTGCCATTGCCGCTCGGTGATGTAGACGGCCAGTTTGGATTCAAACAGAAGCCTGGCCTTGATTGGTTCTTCTCCGCCGATGATCCCGAACGCTTGTCTGGCGTAGGTCTCCGGATTGAAGTCGGCAGGACGGGTGAATGGCCCGCCGCCGGCTTCTATGCGCCGGAACCGCGAAAGAGCGAAGGTCTCGACCTTGTCCTTCTCCATGTTGCGGGCGAGCAGATACCAGTTCCCATGGTAGGCGAGCAGGTGGTAGGGCTGCAGATCGTAGTTGGAGACACGGCCCGTGAAAGTCTGGTACTCCGTCCGGATCCCTTCACGGCGCTCGATGAAGCCAGCCAGTTGCGCCCAGACCGCCGGATCAATCCGCACACGGTCCTCCGGCAACACTCCGACGTGTTCACTGAGCCACGCCGGCTCAATGGTGATATCGCCTTCCAGCGACTCGGCGATCTTGTCCAACACCGAGCGCATATCGAGATGCAACGGCGTCCCCTCATAATGCGCAAGCAGCTTCCTGGCCAGGCCGAAACTGAACGCTTCCTGCCGGCTGATACTCACCGGCGGCAGGCTATAGGTCTCGTCAGTCAATTTGAACCCGTGCCGGGCATCATCGTACGCCAGCGGCGCATTCTCCTCATCGCGCAGGAAGTCCAGATCCCGCGCCACAGTCCGCCTGGAAACCCCGAATTCCGCCATAAAGTCGCTGCTATTGGGCGGCTTCCCGCTCTTTTCACCATCCCGCACCATCTGAACCATGCGCCGAATCCGGTAATACTGGGGCCTGGAGCTTACCTTCATTTATCTCCAACTTTCTTTGAGGGTGTGCCGTTAGATGACACACCCTCTCTTCTATACTGGGCGGCATGGTTGTACAAGTATACCGTGCCCGGAAGCCCAAGGCCTCGCCGCTGTGGAAATGCCTGTCAGCGCATTTTTACACTTTTCTAGCCACCTACGAGGAGCGCTACCAGCCCCGCTACGGATACCTGCGGCCGATCATCCCCGAGGTCGTGAACAAGTTCATGGACTGCGGCAACCTTGAACAAGGCTTCGCCCGTGTCAGGTGCGATAACTGTAAACACGAGTATCTCCTGGCCTTCTCCTGCAAAGGCCGCTGGTTCTGCCCGAGTTGCCACCAGAAGAAGGTCCAGCTATTCGGTGCGCTTCTGACCGAGACAATCCTTTTCCCGGTCCCCCATCGGCACTTCACATTCGGCATTCCCAAGATGCTCCGCCCATACTTCCGTTTCGACCGTGGCCTCCTCAAGGATCTCTGCCGTATCGCCCACGAATGCCTACTGGAGTTCATGCGCACCTCGCTTCGCCTTCCAGACGGTCATCCCGGCATTGTCATGGCAATCCATACCTTCGGCGAGTATATGGATTTCCACCCTCACCTACATGCGCTCGTCGCCGACGGCCTGTTTGTGCGTGAAGGTCAATTCCATACCTGCCCCGAAGTCACCCTCAAGCCCCTGGAACAACTTTTCAGGGCGCGGCTGATCACATTCCTAGCCAAGAAGGGCCTGCTACCTGAAGACCGCGCTCAAATGCTACGCGGTTGGAAGCACTCCGGATTTAATGTCTACCGGAGCCGGCGTGTACCTTCTTATGAGCGCGACGACATGGAGCGGCTAACCCAGTACATAATCCGCAACCCGTTCTCGGTCGAGAAGATGAAAGTCACAAGCCTTGGCGGGACATGTCCCGATGGCGCAATCATCTACCGCTCGGAGATGAACGAAAAGATCAACCGCAACTTCGAGATATTCAGTCCCTGCGACTTCATAGCGACCATCACCCAGCATATCCCTGACAAGAGTTTCCAGCTTGTCCGCTACTACGGCTGGTATTCCAATAAGATGCGCGGACAGCGGGCCAAGCGGGAAGCCGAAGCGGCCCAGGCAGAAGCTGCCAGCAACGCTGTAGAGGTGATCAATGTAGCTGGATACGATCCCCCGCGCATTCCCTCCGCCAAATGGCGCGAGCTCATAAAAAAGGTCTGGGAAGCTGATCCCCTACTCTGCCCGCGATGCGGAAAGGAAATGAGAATTGTGGCGCTTATCGATCAGCGCAGTGTGATTGAGAGGATTCTGCGACACCTGGGCTTGTGGCAGCAAGGAGTGCGCGTTGTTCCGGCCACGGGCCCGCCTACATGTAAGCCGAATCTCGAGACCAGGGAACACATTATCGAGCCCTGGCTGGATGATCCTTTCCCAGACTACGATGCTGAAACAATATACGCGAACGGCTGAGCCAAACGCGACAGGAGAGGTTTGTCTTCTTCCAGCCCAATTCAGACTAGATCCAGCAGATCCCAGCCACTGCATGGCGCGGCTGGCTTTGGCAAACAACCTGCCCCCTCTGACTCGGCTTCTTTCAGAACATCAATCCAATTTCGTGGGGGGTGGTTTGATCTCGGGAGCGCCGCCAACTGTGCCAGCAAGTCCTCCACCTGTTTTTGCAGCGCCGCCGCCTTCTGCTTGTTCTCGCGCGCGGAACCGGCGGACAGCTCGAGCCGCTTGCGCAGTTCCGCCAGTTTCTGCTGTTTTTCCGCCTGATCCTTCAGCTTCGCGTCCCGATCCTGTTGCAGCCGCTCCAACTCCGCCACCTTCTTCCGCAACTCCGCGGCGGCCTGTTCCTCCGCCTTAATCTGGAGCTGCAGGGTCTGGTAGCGCTGCGCTGTCTGCACATCCTCTTTTGTGCGCCCCTTGACCCGTTGCAACTGCGCCGCGCACAACACGACGATGATCAGGATCAGGACGCCGATCAGCGAACAGAGGATGTCAAGGAACGGGATGAGCATGATCTCATCATGTCTACCTTGTCGCTGCTTGGCCATGGGGACAGATCCTGTTGTCCGGGATTATTCGCGCCGCAAAACGCCCGATATCCAACGACTATGCCAGACTTGATATCAACTGGCTAAACCCTTTGGGAGCGCGCGATCCGCCCGCTCCAATCAGGGTTTTTGCACGTCCCTCTCGAATAATCATTCATCATCTATCAATTAGCGCGTAGCGTTCCTAGTCAGCCGCCCCCGAACCAGCCCCGTTTTTTCGGCGCGTTGACGACGATCTGCCTGCCGCCGAGCTCCTTGAGCGCCTTGTTCAAACTCCCTATGCCGGCCTCAAGGCTGGCGACGTACTTGGTAACCTGGTCGATCGACTCCTTCAGAGCCGCCTGGTTCTGCTCCCGCATCTCGTTGTTCTTGGCGACGATCTCCTTGGCCACCGTCTGCTGGAAAAGTTCGATGCGGCGGTCCAGGTTCCCGGCATATTCCCCCATGTGCCGGGTGATCTGGTTGAGTTCGCCGAGGAACTTGTCCTGGGTCAGGGCGATGGCGCGGGCAATGGCCTCCGCGCCAGCGCTGAACTCCGTCGTCTGCGCCGTGGGGGTGGCATCCTTCAGCCGGGGCAGCAATACCTCGTTGCAGAAGGCGTCAATCGTGTGCAGGTTGTCGTCCTCCTGCTTGGCCAGCGCGTTCAATGGAAAGTTCAGCGTCAGGGCGAGAACCAGCCCCAGCAGCGTCGCGTCAAAAGCGGAGCCCAGGCCGCTGGTCACGTTGTTGATGGAGCCGACAATCTTGCCGACATCCTCGACGTTCGCGAAATTCATGCCGCCGATGGCCTGCGACAGGCCGACAACGGTTCCGATGAAGCCGAGCAGCGGGATGCCCCAGAGGAAGGCGCGCAGCAGCGTGTAGCTGCCGCCGATGCGTGCGCTGTCAATCTCCGACTGGCTGGCCATCATCTCCCGCACGTCGGCGACGTTCTGCCGGATCTCGAACAGTTCCAGCGCCTTGCGGATTCGGTTCACCATCAGGCTGTCACGCAGCCGCAGCGGCAGCGCATAGACGTGGTCAATGAAGATCGACACGTTGTTCGCGTCAATCTCCCACCCCAGGTTGGCTGGCAGCACGTCGAGCAGCAGCGCGGCCTTCTGCAGGCGGATCTTGCGGTGCTTCAGAAAAATAATGGACATAGCCCAGGTGAAAAACAGCGTATTGATGAAACTGACCGTAAAATGCTTGTAGAACAGCGACGCGATAAACTGCATCGTGCTGTAATCGGCGATCGCCGTGCCCGCCCGCGGCGCGAAGGGCAGCAGCAGGCCAAACCACACCAAGAGCAGGGCGAACCCGATGCCGAGGCTCTTGAGAAAATGCGGGTTTGTCGGATCGGTTTCCTTCCATGCCAGCCGTTCCGTCTTGCGCAACTCCGGCACCCGGATGCGGTTGTTGCACGACGGGCATTGCACCATGACGCCGCCCGCCCCGGATGGGGCGGAGAGGCGCTGCTGGCAGTGCGGACATACGAACTTCATGTAGTTCGCGGAGTCGCCCTTATTGTGGCTGAACGTGCCTTTCTGCCGCCTGCCGCCTGCCGCCGCGTCCGCCGTTGTCCCCGTGGCGCTTTCCGGTACGGGAGGAGCGGCAGGTGCGGCTGCGGCACCCTCCGCCGCCGGAAGGTTCATGGACTTCTGGCAAACAGGGCATTTCACCACCTGCCCGGCACTTTTCGCATCAACGGTCAATTCCTGGTTGCAATGAGGACATTGAAATCTCATGGTGCGCCTCCAAAATACACAAGAAATGGAATGACTTGTACGATCTTGCGAACCCCTCGAACATTGCCACAATAAGCCTGGAAAACAACATCGAATTCCATAGCAGTCATTGATTGATAAGAACTCGCTCTTTGTAGGGACGACTGTCCGGTGCAGGCTGGTACCGCCCGCCCGCATTGCTGTAGCACTGCGGGTAGGTCATGAATTAGCCTCATTCCTCAAGAGGCGGATCGCAGACATGTTGAGAATGTGTCAGATCTGGCCCTGCAACACAAGTGCGATCCCGCAGTAGAGCAAGCACACTGCGGGACCGTGCGTTGAAGTGTTGTTTGGAGATTCCAAAGCTACGGTAACATTTAATGTGAGGAATGCGACCACTGATCAGGAAACTGTCTCTCGGCACGAGGCGGTCATCGGCAAGTGGTCTTATGGCTTGTAATCGCACAGTCGGGATGGTAGTTTTGTTGCCATGAAAGTTGATCGTAATACATTGATTGTCTTGGATCTACACGGACAATCCGATGATCGATACTGGCGAGATAGAGAGCCTCGCGAACGTCTTCGTGCCGTGCAGGTCAACCGGGAGGTGGCTTTTGGTAGATCATGTTCTTCCCTCCGACTTCAGAGAGTTTTTGAAGTTGCTGAACGACACGGGCGTTGAGTATCTGCTGATTGGGGGCTATGCGGTGGGCTACCACGGATACCCTCGGACTACGGCGGATATGGATGTGTGGGTTGCCCTTTCAGCTGACAACGCATCCAAGCTCGTCTGTGTCTTTCGCCGTTTCGGCATGACGGACAGCAAACTGACACCGAATCTGTTCCTGCAACGCGGAAAGATCATCCGCATGGGCGTTCCGCCCATGCGAATTGAGGTACTGACCGAAATCGACGGAGTCAGTTTCGCCGAGTGCTTCGCAGCCCGAGAGGTCGTCACTCTTGACGGGCAGAAGATCAACCTGATTTCCCTCGCGCACCTTCGGAGAAATAAGCAAGCATCCGGCCGTCACAAGGATCTCGATGATCTTGAACACCTTCCGAAGCGGCAAACAAAACCATCCATGATGCGTCGCGTCCGGCGCCGCTCCTGATGTGCCGTCATGCTCCCTTGCGCGTATTGTCAAATGCATAAGCCTGTGAGGCCTATGCAGATGCCACGAAAGCGCGGCCGCAGGTCGCGGAGCGTACAGAGCCCCGGCCAATCACCAAATCGCATCTCCCTTGCGCCGGTTTTGCGGTTGGGGCCGAACTGGTCGCGGGGGCGAGAACGCTGTTAGTGGAGACGCAAGACCAATCGCAGGTTTCACCAGTCACGAAGGACGCGAAGTGGGGGATTTGCAGGGAAACGCTGCATTCCCTGGCCACTTGCCCGCGTGCCACCGGTAGTGTTGCTGCGCTGCCGGTCTGTCTTTCATTGGAGACAGGCACCGGTCGATGATGTCGGCACGTTCGTGGCGACTTCTATACCCTTCGTGCTCTTCGTGACCTCGTGGTGAGTTTCTCCTTTCTCTGTTCCACCAACCAAAAATCCCACCCAAATACCGCACGCTATAAATATTTGTCTGTCCCTAATGTTGGGCAATACCAATCACGCCACCCGATTGGAACCGCAAAAATGCCGCCGAATCATTCAAATCTTTCGCCGAGTCCATCCATGAGCATGCAAGGCAGGTGTTCATTCAGGACAAGACCCATGTCGAAATCCTATTTTTCCTGCCGTTGAATGGGAAAGGCAATCTTATGATGGTGCACGGCTGGGCGCGTTTAGTCTGCCAATTGACGCGCTACATACATAGAGAATTCAGAAGTCGACTTTTCCGCAAGAAAGCGCAAATATTCGCAATTAGACCCTGTTCGAAAAGGCACAGGTAGGGCGAAGCCTCTGGCTGAGCCGGAGCAAATGAATGCCATTGCGCAGTGCCAAGAAAGAACTTCATTCATTTCTGTCGCATTTCGAGGCCAGTACTTGCTCCGGCTCGGCGGGGACGCCTCGCCCTACCCAAGAAAGCCCTTTGTTTTCAGTGTTTCTGTTTCAAATACCTTTTCGGATGGGCTCTAATTATTTGTCTGTCTCTAATGTTCAAACGGTGGTCAGCATGGAGTCAAATCAATGAAACTATCCGCATTGTTCCTGGTGCTGCTGGGCACGGCGTGCGTAGCGCCCGTGTCCTACGCTCAGTCGACGGGCACGACGGCGGTCGCTGTTACGGCCGACACACCCTGGGTTGTCGCGGCTGACGAATCGGAGCCTGTCGCGCGGGCGTTGGCCGATGTCCAGCGCGATTGGTACAAGGTGTTCGGGCACCGCCCGGTCGTGCTCCGGGAACCGCCAACGGCATGGCGCGGGCCAATCGTGTATCTCGGACTGAAAGGGCCATGGCTGAAAGAACTACTCCATGAGCCGTTTGCCGGTTCGGAGCGCTTTGTCCTGCGTGTACAGCGCGATTCCGCCGGACGATTGGCGATCCTCGCCACCGGAGCCGACATCCGCGGCACGATCTACGCCGCGTACGCGCTGGCCGAGAAGATTCTCGGCGTCGATCCCTGGTACTACTGGACCGACCACGAGCCGACACCGAAAACCAGGATCGAGGTCAGCGCCGGCCTTGACGAGCAATTCGGTCCGCCAACGTTTCGCTATCGCGGATGGTTCATCAACGACGAGGATCTGCTCGGCGGATTCGCACCCGATCCGTTGCGCGAAAACGTCTACTCCCTGGATATGCTCGACCGCATTTGCGAGACCATCCTGCGGCTGCGCGGCAACATGATCGTGCCGGGCACGTTCAATTTTCCCGATGAGCGCTGTTGGGAACTCGCGTCGCGACGCGGCTTGGCGCTGAACATGCACCATATCCTCGTCGTCGGCCTGAACACTTACCGCTGGCCCAACGATGTTCCGTTCTCGTACTCGAAAGCTCCCGAAATCATGGAACGCTACTGGCGCGACTGCATCGCCGCGTTCAAGGGGCGCGAGGTCGTATGGACGGTCGGGTACCGCGGCAAGCATGACCGGCCATTCTGGGTTGATGAGCCGGAGCTGCTTACGCCAGAGGCGCGCGGAGCAGTTATTACAAAAGCCATTGCCAGGCAAGTCGAACTGATCCGCCAGTCTGACCCACACGCCATGATTATCGCCAATCTGTGGGCCGAGGGGGCCGAGATGATGCACGCGGGCTATTTGAAATTGCCGGCTGATGTTGTCCAGGTTTGGCCCGACGACGGCACTGGCATCATCCGCGACAGCGGCGCGGGCCGGGCCGGTCAAGGCATCTACTATCACACGGCGATGCTCAGCAGCCGCCACAACCAACTCAGCGAAATGGTGCCCCCGGACCGCATTCACGGCGAGATCGGACGGTTCGCAAAGGCCAGCGCCACCAACTTCCTTCTCGTCAATGTCAGCGATGTGCGCCCGGTGCCGCTTTCCACGGATTACGCGATGCGGTTGGCGTGGAACGCCGCGCCCGCGCTCGAGCAAACCGACCGACAAAGCATGGAGGTGTTTCTGGTCGACTGGAGTCAGCGACAGTTCGGCCCGGGTCTGGCCAAAGAGGTGGCGGCAATCTATGCGCGGTATTTCGACATCCCGTATCATCGAAGTGAGTCGCGGTCCGGGGATAACCGGCTGCACACCATGCTTCGCAAACTCGGCAGCACGGCAGCCGCACCGCTGGCGGCTGGCAAGGCGCTTTCAACCAACACGCTGGCTGAGGCCGGCCAGGCGTTGCAGTTCGTCGCAACCAATCGCCCATCTGTCGAGGCGCTGGCGAAAGCGGCGGCGGCGCTGGCACCGCAAGTGCCTGCCGACCGCACCGGGTTCTACCAGTCGCACGTGCTCACGCCCATCCGCATCCATGAGCACTCGCTGGCGATGCTCGACAATTACGCCGCAGCGCTTGTGGCCTATAGCAAGCACGAGAAGGCGCGGGCTCTTCAGTTGGCGGAGCAATCGCTTCGTGCGGCCGACGACTTGTTCGACGCCCTGCACCGCGCCGAGAAGGGAAAGTGGGCCGCTTGGTACATGGGCGAGGGCTTCGTTGGTGTCGAGGCGAGCCGTGACCAGATTCGGGTCCTGCTCTCAGCCTTGCGCGGCGAGCGGCTCCCTCCGCTGCGATCGATGCCTGGTTATCCACAACTATACAGATATCAGGAACCGTTCCAGAAGAATTTCCCGCGAATGTACCTGAAGTCAAATCAATGAAACTACCCGCTCTCATCCTTGCCATCGTCTCGATGGTGTCAGCTCCTGGCAGCGCCGCAAGTGTTCCGCTATGAGGTCGGTTATTACGATGCGATCATCTTGGCGGCGGAAAGGTTGGCGAGGTGTCCCTTGCTATTCACCGAGGATTTGAACGACGGTCAGGACTACGATCGCGCAATGGTCCAGAATCGGATTCAATCCGCGTGAAATGAGATTTCTTACCAATGTCAATACGCTTCCAGATAACCAGCAGCAGTGCAGAATACATAACAGCCACGCCCATAAACATGCAAACGGTTCCCACCAGAAATCCGCTGTGTTTCATGGTATTCAGAAGCGGATGAAGCAGGAAAATATTCATCCACCATCCGGTCAGCAGACATCTTGGAACCCCCGCCCAGGCCAAGAATCCGGGCGCAATAGCCCAAAGAGCGAGTCCAAACGATACTCCAAACCACAATGCAAAGAAGGGAGCCATTTTGTCATTCGCCCTCATCCTCACGAAGAACAAAGGTAGTAAGCCCAGTGTTCCAGTCAGCAATCCGACAGAAAAATGAAATACTGTATCGCCCATCAGCGCTCACTCTCCAATATCAACAACTCTCTGTACGCGATAAAGAGCATCAAACCGCACATAACGACAACCGGAATCGCAAAAAGCGGTGTGTCTGACTCGACCAGATCCATCGAATAGTGTCCAAAGAAGAGATCGCACCTGGGATCCACGGACAACTTCATGTATAAATCACGAAACCCCAGTACCCTTGGAACATCCGGCATCACCGCCCACAACATTCCAAACAGGACAGTGATGGGCCAGATGATCAAACCGGCAATACTGATACGCCCGCAATGCACAGAATACACTATCAGTCCTATTACAAACGGCAGTGCCGCGCCTGTCAGCAGATGATCCATTACTTCTCCAGTTCCGGAATACGAACCCATGATCGCAGACGTTTCACCTGGCCATAAGCCGCGATGGCACCCTCTCTGTCGCCCATGCGAAGCCGGACCTCGGTAAGCTCCGTCCACAGAGGATAGTTCTGCGGAGCGTAATTGGCGGCAAGAGTCATACATCTTTCACCGAAACGCCCGGTCTCCCCGCCCGGATCTGCAATGATAGCACACCTGCCAAGATGATACCACGCCTGCCATGAAGTAGGACTCCATTCCAATGCGCGGCAAAGTTGTTTGGCATCGGCAGTAACTATGTAATCCGTCGAATCCAGATTGTGTGGCGACAATCCTAGCAGGCCGACACAGACTGCGATAAGAATACCGGCCGCCGGCAATACCACGACACCGGTTAGCCGCCGTCTATGCGACGGATCTTCCTCGTTGTGGCCGGAATTATCCATATTGCCTGAGGGGGAAGTGATGGTGCGCGCGCCGCCGCCGGAAACGACGAGACCGACAAGCGATGCAAACACCACAGCATAGAGCGGAACACGAAGTGCAAACTCCACCACTGCGTGGGTCATGACAACAGCAATTGCCGCGAAGACACTCAAAGTAACTGTTCTACTCACCACACCGCAACGGTGGTTGAGCCTCCATTTTCTGCCCACAGCCAGAAACAAACCCGCGACCAACACAATCCCGACAAATCCAAACTCCACCGGGAGCTGAACGTACTCATCCTCGGCGTTAAGGAATTCCTTTCGCGCAATAGTGGTCCGGTACTGCGGGCTCATCATCCTGAACCCGTTCGCGCCGATGCCCAGCAACGGATAGTCCCGCATAATTCCTAAACTGTCACGCGATGTGAGAAGCCTGAGCATGAGGCTCGATTCAGTGGAGTAGTCGGAGGCCGACTTGAGTCTTTCCTCCAACTGATGTCTGTGCGGCCACACAACAGCGGTCAGAACGCAGAGCAGCAGCACGGACAGACCAACACCCATCGCAAGCCGACGGTATCCCATCATGATTACCACGACAAACAGTCCGACAGCACAGGCAACCCATGCCCCCCTGGAAAGAGACGCAGCAACCGCCATGCACATCAACCCGAAACTCGAACCCCAGAGCAGAATCCCGCCAACCCGGCGCCGGGATATGCTTTCGGCGAGCAGAACAAGCGAAACAGGACAGAGCATGGCGACAAAACCGGCAAAGTGATTTCGATTGATAAAGCAGGCCACTGGATGGCCATGCGGCACGTCAAGAAACCACCAGACGTGTTTCTCCTGCGGCAAGACCCATTGGCTGACGTAACCAGCAACGGCCATGAGGAGGCCTATCACGGTTACCGCTCTGAGATACCTCTCCCCCCACGCGGCAGACAACCGTGAACTGAGAGTGGCCGCAGCAAAGCCGGATATCATCAGGAGCAGGATACGCATTGACCCGGCGCGGTTGCGACTCATCGAGAACCACGGGGTTCCTGATTTCGCCGTATCGTCGCCTGTATCAGTCACCACTCCGAGCCGATTCGCATCCTGAATCGCTTTCCTGGCAAGTGCATTCTGGCTCGCACGCCGGTGTCCCATCAAGACATCGCAGTGTGAAGGAAATGGCACTATCGAAAACAACACCAATCCGGCCAGAACCGCCGCAAACAGACCAGGCGAGTACCGCCAACCCGGTATCGACGATGCCTGTGGAAATGTCCTTCGAACAGCGGGCACGATACACGCGATGCAGAGCAGGAGTGCGAGAATTT
>Ga0247842_10007728_pt1 | contig 11531 bp, 10 predicted proteins | sample LaCruzMarch2015__3_FD_192411 | JGI IMG/M metagenome (GOLD analysis project Ga0247842, IMG submission 192411) | Freshwater microbial communities from meromictic Lake La Cruz, Castile-La Mancha, Spain - LaCruzMarch2015_19m | ecosystem: Environmental > Aquatic > Freshwater > Lake | place: Spain...
GGGCGCCCAGCCCCAGGAGCAGGCGGCGGTCCTGGTCCAGGATCAGGCCCGCGGCCGGCGCGGGGTCCGGGGGCAGGGCGAACAGGCCCTCCTCCCCGCTCACCCAGCGCAGCAGTTTGAGACCCAGGGCGCGGTTGCCGTAGGCGTCGAGTTGGGCGTTGCTCAGGAAGTCCCCGTCCCCGACCACCAGCACCCGCTGCACCTGGCCGTCCTCGCCCAGGGGCCTGGTCAGGGCCAGGACCACCGGGAGCGGACCGGCCTGTTCGCCGATCACCTCGTCGCGGAAGACCTTGCCCTCGAGACGCCCGGTCTCGTTCCAACTCTCGCTGCCGGTACTGAGATAACCGGCCAGGGTCCAGCCGGGGGCGGTGCGGGTCTCGAAGGCGAGCGCCCCGGGCAGCAGTGCGGGGTCCTTGAGACCGGCCCCCAGGGAGTCGTCCGGGAACTCGGCGATGACGGCCACCGCCGGGGTCTTGGACTCGAACTCGGCCGCCTTGGCATCGACCACGGTGCCGGGGAGCACGCCGATGCCCAGGAGATCCAGCAGCGGCTCGAGCCCGTCGGCGGGCCCTGGGTCCATGAGCCAGAGCAGGTTGCCGCCGCGCTCCAGATACCGTGCAAGCCGCGGCACCTCCCCGGGGAAGAGTGCGAGCGCCGGGTTGGAGAGCAGGACCAGGTGGGTGTTGACCGGTACGTCCGCCGCCGTCGCCAGGTCCAGATTGCGCGGCAGGAAGCCGCGCTCCTTCAACTCCTGGGCGAAGCGGCCCAGGTCCGCGGCCCCCTGGCCGTCGATCCTGCGCTCCCCGTGGCCCTCCAGGACCGCCACCCAGGGCGCCCTGGTGCCGGCGAGTCGGGCGATGGCGGCACTGAGGGTGCGCTCCCCGACCCGGCTCAGGGTCTCCCGGCGCCCCCGGTACTCGAGCATGATCTGACCGGCCAGGGTGACCTTGGCGTCGCGCGCCTGTTCCGGGAAGCGCTGGGGGTCGAGGAAGCGGACCACGAGCCCCGGCAGGGCGTGCCGGTAGCGGGCCAGGAGGCGCTCGATGGCCTTGCCCAGGGGGTCCTGGGGGTCGGCGAAGACGGTGGCGCGCAGCGGTGAGTCCAGGCGGCTCAGGATCGTCGCGGACTCCGGGCTCAGGGAGTTGGCGCGCTCGCCGGTCCAGTCCCAATAGCGGTCGTGGCGCGCGACCAGCCAGCCGGCCGCGATCACGCAGGCGAGCAGCAGCAGGGCGAAGAGACCATCCGCCAAGGGCCGTTCGATGCCCTTGATAGCCCGGAAAATGGTTGTAGTCCAGGTTTTCATGAACCTAGGAAGAGTGGTTAGCCGCAAATGAACGCAAACGAACGCAAATAAATACCGTAGGTTGTCGGGCGTTTATCCACATTGGGAGATGGCCTCGCGGGTGCCCTGGGCTGGTGTCCGGGGAATGCCCAGCAATCGTTGTTGTTTTTTGCGTTTATTTGCGTTCATTTGCGGCTAACTCCCTTCTTGATTTACGCAAGCCGCCGATTGGCCAGCCGCCGGTGGGTCAGCGCCAGAAAGAGCCCGGTGAAGAGCAGAAAATACGCCACATCACTGACCCGCACGGCACCCAGCAGGAACCACAGCAGATGCTCGTTCCAGGCGAGCCAGGCGAAGAGCGAGAGCCCCGGGAGGCTCAGGTCCTGGGCGCGGCCGATCACGGAGAACAGCAGCAGCAGGCCGAAGGCGGCCAGTACCGCCGCCCCCGGCTGGGCGCTCAGGCTGGCGGCGTAGAGCCCGATGGCGCCGAACATCAGGCCCGCCAGCCATAGCCCCAGGGTGGCCGCGGCGAACAGCCCCGGGTCCAGGTCGGCAACGCCCAGGAGCAGGGTCAGGTTGACCGCGGGCAGCAGGCACAGGGGGGTGAGCAGGGCCGCCACCCCGAGGAACTTCCCCAGGACCACGGCGTAGAGGTGCACCGGCGCCGCACCGATCAGGTCGTAGGTCCCGTCCCTGAATTCGGCGCTCAGCATCCGCATGGCGATCAGTGGGGCGGCCAGCATGGCGATCACGGCGGCGATGCTGAACAGGTTCAGTGCCAGTTCCTGCGACAGGCTGGCCACCCGCTCGTCGGCCCCCAGGCCGCTGAAGTCGTCGACCACCTTCAGAAAGACCCAGGCGAGCACCACCTGGCCGGCCCCGAGCAGCACCCACAAGAGCGGTGTGACCAGGCCGCCGCGCAGCTCCCGACCGGCGATGGTGAGGATCATGCCGGCTCCTGTGCCCCGATCAGGTCGAAGAAGACCCGCTCCAGGTCGCTGCGCTCCGCGGTCAGTTCCCGCAGCCCGAGCCCGGCCGCCACCACCTGCCGGGCCAGGTCCTCGGGTCCTTGGTCGGGCTTGAGGACGACGCGCGTGTACTCTTCTTGGAGCGGGCTCGCCTGCGCCACACAGTCCAGGACGCTGACCGCCGCACAGTCCGCGGGCGGTGCCAGGCGCAGCCGCCAGACGAGGGTGCCGCGGTCGGTGGTCAGGTGGTCCCCGGACACCAGGCGCCCCTGGTGGAGGATCGCCACGCGGTCGCACACCGCCTGGACCTCCGGCAGGACGTGGCTTGAGAAGATGATCCCGCTGTCGCCCGCCAGTTCGCGCACCAGGGCGCGGATCTGGCGGACCTGCACCGGGTCCAGCCCCTCGGTGGGTTCGTCCAGGATCAGCAGCCGCGGCCGGTGCAGGATCGCCTGCGCGATGCCGAGCCGCTGCCGATAGCCCTTGGACAGCTTGGCGATGGGGCGCCGGCCCAGCTCATCCAGACCGCAGCGGCACTTGGCCTGCGCCACCGCGTCGGCGGTCTTGGCGCGGGGGACCCGGTGAAGCCGGGCGCAGAACCCCAGGTACTCATCGATCCTCAGGTCCTGGTAGAGGGGTGGGCGCTCGGGGAGATAGCCCAAGAGTCGCTTGGCCCCGACCGGGTTGCGGGTCAGATCGATGCCGCCGATCTCCACCCGCCCGCTGCTCGGGGCCAGGTTACCGCTCAGGACCCGCAGACAGGTGGTCTTGCCGGCACCGTTGGGTCCCAACAGGCCGAGCACCTCCCCCCGGGCCAGGGTCAGGTCGAGTCCCGCCAGGGCCGTGTAGCGGCCGAAGCGGCGGGTCAGATCGGTTACGCGTACCAGGGTCTCCATAACCGCCTCACAATACCCGCTTGGGGGGGACTTGCCAAACGCTCTTGCCGGGTCGGCGACCGCCCGGCGGCGGCGGGCGACGACAGCGCTTGGCGATTGGGCCGCGGCGTGGCACCCTCCCATCCGCACAGACGCTATCACCAAGAGGGGGCCATCCCGGATGCAACCGGAACGAGCAGACAGTGCGCTCACCCTGAGCGCCGAGGAACGACACGAAATGATCGCCGTCGCCGCCTATTACCTGGCGGAGCAACGCGGATTCCCCGGGGAGGGGGCGATGGATGACTGGATTCACGCCGAACACCAGATCGACCGCATGGTCGAGCGGATGCGCCACGACGGCGCCAACCGCCGCGCCCTGGAGCGGGTAGGGCTGCGCAATGCCCTCAAGCTCTGGGGGCAGGACGGGGAGGACCCACAGGTCTGACCCCCGCCTGACAGAGTCTTCCACCGATGGCGGGCGCCTGGCTATTTGCGTGTCGGCTCGAGCGGTACACCGGGCTTCGCGGGGCCGGTGGGCTTGGGTTCCTCAACCGGCTTCGGTGGGGGTTTCGGTTGGAACTGCGGGGTCTTGGCGGCAGCCGCCCCGGCCCCGGTGCCGAGCATATTGAGCGCCTCGGCGCTCTTGCCCGGGATCTCGAAGTGCATCTCGGGCCAGATGGCGAGTCCCTTGGCCGCGGACACGGTACCGCCGCCGGCCTGATCGATGGTGGTGCCCGACAGTGCCGTGCGCACGATCAGGTCGCTCTCCCCGGTGATCCCCGTGAGCTTGCCGGTGCCCCCGGTCAACTTGAAGGTGCCGGTGCAGGAGCCGGGCTCACCGTCGCAGTTGTACTCGGCGTAGATGTAGTCCCCGGTCGGGCTCTCGATGGTGCAGTAGCCATGACCCTTGATGGTGTTGGCGAGGATCTCGGTGATCTGGGTGGACGGGCAGGTGAAGAGGGCCGCGTCCAGGAGCCCCTGGCCGTGCTCGATGTACATGATGCCCGCGAAGGTGCCGATGAACTGGAGCTTGTCCACGGCCACCTGGAAGACCTGTCCGTTGGCCTCCCAGGGGGCGAGGATCTTGGCCGTGCCCTGTTCGGCCCACAGGGGCGGGACTACGGCAATGCCGACGAGGGCGAGCAGGGGGGCAAGGCTGGCCATGGGTAACCCTAAGGCTTCGGTGCCGACGCGGGCGGTGCGGGGGGCTGCGCCGCCGGTGCCGCCCCGGCGGCGACCGCGTCCAGTCGCTCCATGGCCGCGGCGCCCTCATCGGGCGATTCGGATTGCACGACCGCCAGACACTCGGAGATATAGTCCTCCATGTCCTCCGGGGCCACCTCTTCCTCGGCGGCCATTTTGCGGCACTGATCAGTCGTTTCGTCGGCCAGGCTCAGGGTAGGGTAGCCGGCGGCCAGCAACGCGGCGAGCGGCAGGGCGTAGAGTGAACGCATCATTGTGATAAGGCTCCTGTAAGGGTAGATGGTCTTGCCAAGGGGTGAGGACTCGCTGGACCCTGTCCAGCGGTAGGCAGTTCGGCCGCACCGTGGTATAGGATGGCGGATGATAGCCGCCCAGACCCCCTATGGTAAATCGGCGTCGGCCGGCGGTCCGGCGGCGCGCCCGCTGCTGCTCGGCTGGCGGGAGTGGGTGACCCTGCCGGAGATTGGGCTGCACCTGATCAAGGCCAAGGTGGACACCGGGGCCAGGACCTCGACCCTGCACGCCTTCTATGTGGAGCCCTTGCGCCGCGGCGCCGGCCAGTCCGTGCGCTTCGGCGTACACCCGCTGCGCGGGCGGCTGGACGTGGTGGTCCATGGTGAGGCGCCATTGCTCGAGCGCCGCCGGGTCTGCGACTCCGGCGGGCACCGGGAGGAGCGTTGTGTGATCCTGACCCGGCTGCGGATCGGGGGCCGCGAGTGGCCGATCGAGCTGACCCTGACCAATCGCGAAACCATGCTGTTCCGAATGTTGCTCGGGCGCGGCGCCATCGCCGGACAGGCGCTGGTCGATCCGCAATTGTCGTTTGTCACGGGGCGGCCGGTGCGGCCGGCCGGGCGCTATGGGGCGGACTGAGGCGCGCCCGCGAACCGCTCCAACAGCCCTTCGATGGCGACCCGCACCGCCTGGTGTCGCACCTCCCCCCGGTTTCCGGCAAATTGCAGGCACCGCGCCCAGGGCGGGGCACCGGGGACCGCCCAGGCGAACCAGACCGTGCCGACGGGTTTGTCCTCGCTGCCGCCGTCGGGTCCCGCAATGCCGCTCACGGCCACCGCCACCTGGGCCTGGCTGCGCGCCAGGGCGCCGACCGCCATCTCCAGCACCACGGGCTCGCTGACCGCCCCGTGGGTTTGCAGTGTGTGCGTCGCCACCCCCAGCAGGTCCGCCTTGGCCGCGTTGCTGTAGGTGACGAACCCGCGGTCGAACCAGGCACTGCTCCCGGCGATATCGGTGACCACCTTGGCGATCCAGCCCCCGGTGCAGGATTCAGCCGTGGCGAGGCGCAGCCCCCGGGCGTGCAGGACGGCACCGAGTCGGACGGCGAGTGGATCGAGGGATTCAGTCATGCGTTCGGTCTCGGCTTCAGGACCCCACGGTGGCGGGGCCAGGATTTCCTCGGGTTCACAAGGATACCGTGATCGTGGTATCCCCGGCGCGATCACCTGGAGCCTGGGGCGCGATCAGAACTGATGTGGCGACAGAGATCCCGGGTACGCTTCGTTGTCGTTGTCGTTGTCGTTGTCGTTGTCGTTGTCGTAATCGAATAATCCGACCACGATTACGACAACGACAACGACGTCCGGTCTGTGAGAACGTCCGGTCGCTTCGGACCGGAGGCAGCCGAGGCCGAAACCTTGGGCGGCGCCACTCGATTTCGCGGATTTCCCGGACTCACTCGCGGATCTAGGGTTATGCTCTACCCGGCATGGCCCGCCCCCTTCCCGTTGCACCCCATCAATCCCGCCGTGGGTCAGGGGCGAGGCCCGCTGCCCGGCCGGCACCAACCGGCCGGCACGCGAGCGCGGCGCCGCCCCAGGTCCGGATCGATCCCGGTCACTGACCTGGCGGCGGCGCCTCGCCGCGCACCGACACCAGAAAAAATGAGAGCAATGAGGAGACACCCATGTCCAACAAGCATCCGATCATCGCCGTCACCGGCTCGTCCGGGGCCGGCACCAGCACCGTCAAGAACGCCTTGGAGCGCATCTTCCAGCGCATTGGTGCGCGCGCCGCCTTTGTCGCGGGCGACAGCTTCCACCGCTATAACCGCGTGGAAATGAAGGAGGAACTGGCCAAGACGAAGGCCGAGGGCGTCAACCTGAGCCATTTCGGACCGGAGGGCAACCTGTTCGAGAAGCAGTTGGAGCTGTTTCAGGGCTATGGCCGCTCCGGCACCGGGGAGCGGCGCCAATACATCCACGACGAGGCCGAGGCGGTGCTCTACGGCGGTGAGCCCGGCACCTTTACCGAGTGGGAACAGATCCCGCAGGACACAGACCTGCTGTTCTACGAGGGCCTGCACGGTGGCGTGGTGGCGGGCGACATCAACATGGCGAAGGAGGTGGATCTCCTGATCGGTGTCTGTCCCACCATCAACCTGGAGTGGGTGCAGAAGCTGCGGCGCGACACCCATGAGCGCGGCTACGCCCCCAAGGACGTGATGTTCACCATCTACCGGCGCATGTACGACTACATGACGTACATCCTGCCGCAGTTCTCGGTCACCCACATCAATTTCCAGCGCATCCCGCTGACCGACACCTCCAACCCATTGTGCGTCACCAACGTCCCCACGGCCGATCAAAGCCTGGTGCTGATCCACTTTCTGAAGCCCAAACCGAGCGTGGAATACAAGATCAACCTCAAGGGCCTGATCGACGGGACCATGATCACCGGCTTCAACACGCTCGTGATCCCCGGGGGCAAGATGATGTACGCGATGGAGTTGATCCTGATCGACCGCATCGTGGAGCTGTTGAAGCGGCGCGGGCAGTTGGCTGAATTCAAGGGCTGATGATCATAACGTCGGCCACGCGCCCTGTCGGCCACCCGTCGCGGCCGGGGGGCCGCTCCTACGCCGTAGGAGCGGCCCCCCGGCCGCGACGCATATCACCCTCGAGGTGGCCGGAGTTATGATCAAGGTCGGTGCAGGAATAATCGCTCGGTACGGGCAAATACCCCGTCCCGTCGGGGAGCGGCAACCCGGCCCTTGGCCTGCTATCGCGTCCGGTATTCGCGGATGCGCGTTTGTTCGATGAGAAGCGGCATTGTTGCAAGCGTGAAGACCTTGCCGTGTGTGGCTTGCAGGAGACGGCGCATGTCTTCGCGGCGCACCTTGAATCCGCGACCGGCGATACACGCGATTACGTCGTAGTCCCTACCGTTTTCGTCGCGCAACGTGCGTAGGCGCTGCACCCGCGCGACTTTATCGCGGGCGGTGCCGTCGTCTTCGGCTAGCTTCGCCTCAATGAGGGCCGCGGGGCTGAACTCGTCAGGGATGATGAAATCAGGCGCTTGATCGAACCCGGGGATACGCTCCGCCCGTTTGGTCTCGCGGAAGCTGACCTTTGCCGCAGTCAGCACGTCCTTGACGGCGCTCTCGACTATTTCTCCGACCAGTCCACTTACCGAGTCGCGGTGCGTAGCGAATGGGCGGCCGAGAAAGCGCTCGTAGAGCAGTACGGCATAGGGTACGCCAAGGTCAGCGATCGACTGGGTACTTTCGATGCCGTTTTTTGTGTCGACCTTGTTCAGTCGGTGAATCAGGCTGGGTGTGTCCGCACCGGCTCCCCCTATCAATATTTCCACCCCGGCCTGAATCATCGCACGCAGCCGTTGGTCGGCCAGTGTCGTCCCGAGAGCACGGCGCGCCAGCGGGTTGAGCCGAGCCCTCTGGTCCAGCGCGCGCGGTCCCTTGTTCGACGCACACCTCTGTGCGCTCGCTCGTCACATAAGCCCATTCGGGGGGCGAGAAACCAAGGATTGAGCGGAACACGACGAAGGCGATGGGTGCTGCTGTGATCGCTGCTTCGACGCTGTGCGGAGTGACGTCAGAAAAATCATTGGTCGCCCGCTTGAGCGCCTGATAGCCACGCTCAAACGTCGCGTAATCGGTGAACCCCCCGCCGCGCGGCATCTCCAGAAAGGTCGATTGCAGCTCTCCGAATACTTCGTCGATGAGCGGATCAAAGGCTATGGCGGGGTCTTTGTAATCAAGGTTAAAACGCAACGGCATCGGCCAGTATCCTATTGTGACTTTCAGATGGCGGCAGGTCGGTCTCCGGTGCAGTCAGCTTCGCCTCGTATAGCAATGTGCACACCGCCTCCACTGTGGTAAGCGCATCCATGGCTGCCCGGATGGTCGCCAGCTTCTTCGCGGTCGACCATGATGGCATCCACTCCGGCCGCAACCCCCATATCGCCATTCGCGTGAGATGGCCGAAGGCGATGCAACGGGTATCGCCGCGGGTCGGTTTCATACCGGCCAGGCGCAGCTCGGCCAGTTCGCGCTTCATCAGCCGCGCCAGTCCGGCCGCGTCCTCGAACAGCCAGGCGCGCGGCGTTGCGCCGCGGTCGCGGCAGACGAATACGGTATCGACGATGGAGGAGGCGGTCCCATGGATATGGATGGACCCACCCATTTCAGCCGGGCAGGGTAGTGAGGCCGAACAGGTGAGGCCCGCGTCGAGGATCGCCAGCGCGGCGGCCTGATACGCCTCCTGCTTGTTGTGGTGATAAGTGAACAGCAGCGGCGCGCCGGGCTTGAGTGCGGCCGCCATGCGCGTGTAGACGGCCGCAAGCCCTTCGGCGAAGTGCTCGATGTTGCGCTCGGCCGTTGCGTTGCCGGTCAGTTCGTCAAGGTGCTTGGTCGTCGTCAGCTCAAGGCCGGGGAAGTCACCGCCCATGAGCTTTCTGAGCCATACATAGCAGAAGTGCATCAGCTCGCCATACTGCACCATGCCGAAATAAGGCGGGTCGGTGAACACACCGTCCAGGCTGTGCGGCGCCAGCTCGATGTCCGTCGATGAGAGGCAGCGGATATCGATGTCGCGCGGGGCGGCATCGGACAGTTCCGGGTGTTTCTCTCCGATCCACTCACCGACGACATAGTGCGTCGTTTTCTTCTTGCCGTTGAACAATACCTCGAACGGCGCGGTGCAGTAGCGTTTCGCCTTGGTGTATTTCTCGGTGATATTGACCCAGGCGCCCGAGCCGACCGGTGAACCGTTCGGGTTGCGCAGACCGAGAATATTGGATTCCACCTGCAGATAGCTGACCGGAAACCCGTGGATTGAAAAAATATCCAGGGACTTCAGTGCCATTGCGTCGTAGCGGCAGAGCATGTTCTGATACCGCAGCAGGTCGGATAGATTCGTCGCCAAGGCCCGCCGCACCCGCCGGTCGGTTACGCCGGAAATAAACCGCGCGCTCGTTTCCAGTGCCAGCAACTGCCGGTCATTGAACAGCTCGCTGAACCGCTCATAGCCCCAGCGGTGCAGACGCGAGCTTTCGTCCCCGTCGGGTATCGCATCGTCGGGCACGAACGACGGACGCATTCGTTGCCATGCCGCGCCTGCCGCCGCGACGCGCGCCAGATCCTCGGCGTCCGGCTTCTTGAACAGCCGACCCGGCCGCTTTTTCAGCTCGGGATTGTGATACTCCATGGCAAAAAGCCGGTGGGTGGGCGGGCCGGCGCCATGAAAGGGTGTTGCGTTGATATAGCCGCAGTGCGGGCAGGCGCATTTGTTGCGCTTGACCGGGCCATCGGCCCTGAGCTTCACCCCGCAGGCACAGTTGCCGGGATTTTTCGGGTCCGCCAACTCGTTGAGGTCGCCGCAGCCGGGGCAGATGAGCACATAGGCCGGATGCCGGGCGTCCTCGGCCAGCGTATAGCCGGGGAACAGGTCGAATCCCTGACCGCAAGCCACACAGGTCCCCGTCTTCACCCACATGAAGTATTTGACGTCGGCGTCGGCCCGTCCGGTCACCGGGCAGCGGGTCTTGTAGAAATGGCCAAGTTCCTGCGCCAGATGCCCGGCCAGCCGACCGACCGTTTCGGTGTAGGCGCCGAGGTCGAGTGCGTCGATTTCCTCGCGTACCACCCAGGCCGCCATCGGGTTGATGTCGGCGCCGACGACATTGCAGCCGATACGGTTCGCTTCAAGCAGCGGCGTGCCGCCGCCCATGAAGGGGTCGGCGACGGTGACTCCCGCGAAGCGGTGCGACTTGAAGTAGGTCGATGCGATGGGACCCGCGGCGAATTCCGACAGCAAGAGCCCGCGGAAAAGGGTACCGGGGCGACGGGCAAACCACTTGTGAACGGCGATGATGGGACGATAATTCTGCTGAATCTGCTTCTCGCGCAGGGCGAGTGCGGCAATGAAGCTGATGTTGTAGTTTTTTTCGATACTCATTGATCTGGTATTCCTAGCGCTCCACTATCCGTCATTGTGCACCTTCAATCCTGCGGCGCCAAATCACGCCAAGCTCACGAAGCGGCGCAGGATAGAGATGGGCAAGGCGGCGAAAAACGTCTGGGCGAGCGATCATATCGGAACCCTCACAAGAAACAGGCTCCGCTTCAAATGCGCTGGAACTGAGCACGCGCCATGTGCGCAGCACGATCGCATCTGATCCGCTGGCGTCGACCCATCTCATGGGCTCTCCGTATTTCGGAGGCATCAGATTCAGGTGCGTTTGACAGGCCAGTGGTGGGACCAGCACTATTGCATCCCCCAGCCAGTCCGTTACGCGTGTCAGGCCAATGATAGGCCCGAGCGGCAGACGAATTGGAAACGTAAATGAAGATTTTTCGATCTGCCACCAGTCTTCTACGGATCTATCGGTAAACGGAAATGCACCGGACGGAATGGCAGCAAGGATCGGTACCGCGACAGCGCCAGTGTACAGCATTACCGACTCGATCGGCCTGCTGTATGGCCGACTAGGATCGCTGACGTACTGGCGCTCCACCAGTGCCAGGCGTGTCCACCCTGCAAACTGAGGATCATCGTCTCCGAGAAATGGAAGATCGCCGAGCCCATCGCTGGAGACGGCCGGCAATGGCCATTGGGGTCTCGGGGCTCTGCTGGCATGCAAACCCAGGTGCAATCGGGTGTTTGGCAATACCAGGTCGAGCAGCGAGTCCTCAGCGCCGATCCCCCACTGACCGGTCGCCCACAGGTGCTCGCCCAGGCCGCACAGCGCCTCGTGCAATCCCACTTGGAACAGTTCCTCTTCCCACAGCAGAGTCGGAGTGGTCGGGTAGGCATCGCTATTCCGGCCGTATGCAAGTCTGTAACGCTCGGCGGCGCGCTCCTTTTGGACGGAAGGTTCGCACAAAGCGTGCAGCCTGCGGGTAGGGTGTTCAATATCCCACCTATTCCACAAATTATCTTCATA
>Ga0247842_10007736_pt1 | contig 11518 bp, 6 predicted proteins | sample LaCruzMarch2015__3_FD_192411 | JGI IMG/M metagenome (GOLD analysis project Ga0247842, IMG submission 192411) | Freshwater microbial communities from meromictic Lake La Cruz, Castile-La Mancha, Spain - LaCruzMarch2015_19m | ecosystem: Environmental > Aquatic > Freshwater > Lake | place: Spain...
GGGCGGTCATCCTGTTAAGGCCCCCCTCGGGGGGGGGGGGGGGGGGGTAAGTATATGCCTTCCGCTTAGCCTGTCCCGCAGGCGCGAATCTCAATCATCGGCGTGGCGCGTGACGGAGTCGAGCCGGCTGCGGCTCACGCCTCCGTGAAGACGAAGCCCTGCGCGAGCACCTGCTCGCAGGCGGCCACGGCGTCGGCCTCGTAGCGCACGCCGGCGCCGGCGCGCACCTCGGCGAGGGCGGCCTCGAGGCCGAGCGCCGGCCGGTAGGGCCGGTGGCTGGCCATCGCCTCGACGACGTCGGCGACGGCGAGGATCCTGGCCTCCGGCAGGATGTCCTCGCCGCTGAGCCCGGCGGGATAGCCGGAGCCGTCCAGGCGCTCGTGGTGCCGCAGGGCCATCTCGGCGACCGGCCAGGGGAAGTGGATGGCCGCGAGGATCTCGTAGCCGGCCCGGGCGTGCGCCTTGACCAGCTCGAGCTCGATGGTCGTCAGGCGCCCCGGCTTGGCGAGGATCTCGGCGGGGATGTTGACCTTGCCGACGTCGTGCAGCAGGCCGGCCACGCGCAGGCCCTCGGCGCGTTCCTCGCCGAGGCCCATGCGCAGGGCCATGGCCGCGGCCAGCTCGCTGACGCGGCGCTGGTGGCCGGCGGTGTAGGGATCGCGGACCTCGATGGTGGCGACGAGCGCCGCGATCACGCCCTCGGTGATGGCCTGCTGGGCGGCGAGGCTTTCGAGCAGTCCCTGCTCCGCCTGCTTGAGCACGGAGACGTCGGTGACCACGTGTACGCCGCCGGAGACGTGGCCCGCCTCGTCGGTGAGCGGCTGGAAGGTGACGCGCAGCCAGTGGCCGTCCTGCTCCATGAGGCTCGTCTCGGTGCGCGCGGAGTCGCGGGCGCGCCGCTGCGGGCAGTCGGCATGGAAGGCGGCGGCGCCGTGGAAGACCTCGTAGCAGCGCCGCCCGACGATCTCGTCGAAGGGGCGGCCGCTGAGCGTCGTCGTGGCGGCGTTGCAGCGCAGCACCCTGCCCTCCTCGTCGAAGAGCGCCACCGAGTCGCTCATCGCGTCGAAGGTCTGGCGCCACTGCCGCGCGGCGGCGGCGAGGCGCTCCTCCGCCTGCCTGCCCTCGGTGATGTCGCGGCCGACGCCGATGTACTGGCGTGCGCCTTTCGCATCGACGTAGGGCGTGCCGTTGGAGACGATCCATCGCCAGCCGCCAGCGGCATGCTTGACGCGATAGGCGGGGCTCGTCTCGCTCTTGCCGGCGCTCAAGACCCGCCCGAGGTAGTCGGCGAGAGGCGCGACGTCATCCGGGTGCACGAACGGCGCGAAGGGCTTGTGCAGCACGTCGCTGACGGGATAGCCGAAATGCCGCTCCCAGGCGGAGGATACGAACAGGAACACGCCCTCTTCATCGAGCGTGAAGATGACATCGAATGAGTTTTCGATATTGGCCCGAAGAGTCCCTTCGCTCTCGCGCAGCTCAGCGGTCAAGCGCTCAGCCATCCGCCGCGCAGTGGCGCGTGTGCTGAGCAAAGAGAGCATCAGCCCGAACAGGAGCAGGCTGATGATCGTCCCGCCGACCAGGACGAGCCAGACGCTGCCGTAGTCCGCCGAGGCGGCCAGTCCGCCGACCTGGGTGATGCGCAGAGTCCAGCCGTGCCCGGCGTAGTCCACGGGGATCAGCCGGGTGGCCTGCGCCGCTGAGGAAGCCGGCGCCTTGCCCGCGGCGCTCCGACTGTCGTAGAGCAAGGTATCCGCGGATACCACGTCGCCGTCATAGACCTGCAGGTCGATCTGCTTGCCTTTCTGCGTCGCATCCCAGCCCCTCAGGGTACCGCGCATCAGATCGGTCATCCGGTAGGGACTGTAGACCCAGCCCTGGAGAGCGGCGCGGCGCTGCTCGACGGTGTCGGTCGGCGACCCGTGACGGTACACCGGGACGTACATCAAAGCGCCGGCTTGAACGTCCTCGCCGGTCTCTTGCACCAGGACGACCTTCCCGGAGAGCGCCGCGGTGTTCTCATCCCGCGCCCGCGCCATGGCGCCGCGACGCACGGGTTCGGAGAGCATGTCGTAGCCGAAGGCGCGCAGGTTCCGGTCCGAGAAGGGTTCGAGGTAGATGATGGAGGAGTAGGTCTCCCTCTCGCCGGCGGGCGTCACCTGGTAGTCCGGGAAACCCTCGCGGCGGATCGCGCGCACGTGCTCGGCCAGTCGCTCGCGGGGGATCAGCAGCGCATAGCCGACGCCCTGGATGCCGGGCAGCTGCTGTTCGACCTGGAGGCGCTCGGTGAAAGCCCGCCAGTCCTTGCGCGAGACCGTCTCCGAGGCGTCAAAGAGCGCCGCGCCGCTGCGCAGGACCTGGGCGCTGTCGTCGAGGCGGTCGGCGATATTGAGGCGGATCTCGTTGGCGGCGAAATCGAGCTCGCGTTGCGCGGCCGCTTCCACGTCCGCCTTGACGTAGAGCGAGGCGAGCGCCGTGACGAGCAGCCCAGCCGCCAGCAAGCCCACGGCGCCCCACAGGTAGCGCGGAGCTATGCCGCGCAGCAGATCGATCACGTGGGCGCGCCGGGATGATGGTTCAGGGTGCGGGCGTTTGGCGGCGGCCATCAGGCGCGGCAGTCGGCGTCGGTGACAGTGAGCGGCATGAGGCGCCGCTTCTCGGGCAGCGCTTGCGGCAGCGGCCCGACCAGGTCGGCCAGAGTGCGCTCGGCGGTCCGCATGCGCCGTCCCCTCAAGTCGCCTCCTCTCACCCGGCGCTGTCGCCGATCGCGTGCGTCCATACTGCCCAGGCCCCCATTCGGGGGGGGGGGGGGGGTAAGTATATACCTTCAGCTTAGCCTGTCCCGCAGGCGCGAATCTCAATCATCGACGTGGCGCTTCGCGGAGTCGAGCCGGCTCCGCCCGGGTCGACCGTGGCGAGCGAGCCGCGTGGACTGGCGATCCGCGACGGCGTCTCTGGCGCCATTGCCGCCTGCTGTCCCGGGTCGCGCGCCGCGACGCGGCTCCGCGGGCGAGCGTGCGCGGCGGGGAGGCCGGCCTGCGTCAGCGGGCGCGCGCCAGGTCACGGCCTGCGGCGTGGCGCACGTCACCGGCTCGTCGTAGCCGCGTCCGCCCTCCCCGGCCGATGCCGCCCGCGGCCCCGCGTCGATCCTCGAGGCGCAGAGATCCGCACACAGGCCGCACGGGTCCCCCGCTGCTCCTGGGCGTTGTCCAGGGTTGCCACGACAACCGTGGAGCACCAGACTCGTGGCCATGAAGGCGGTGCGCCACGATACCAGCGTCTCGCGGATCCTGGGAGAGCTGCTCCGCGGGAGCGCAGGCTCCGGGAGGAGGGCTACGAGGCGGCCATGCGGCAGTACCTGGCGGTCACCCCCCGAGCGCTGAAGACCTATCGGGATAGGCCCTTGCCCCACGCGGACCGAGGCCCATGAGCGCCCGCGCCCTGAGCGCCCGCGCCCACGGACGGCCCCGTCGTCGAAGGCGCCTGGACCGTCCAGGACCGGTACGGGCTCTCCTGGTGGGACTCGCAGGTGGGGCCGGCCGCTCAGGTGGCCGGTTGCGCCTGGCTTCTTACCGCAGGCCTTCAGCATAGCCAGGCGCTCGACGAAGTCACGATGGTCGATCCCTTCCGCACGCAGCCGGAGGAGCTTCTCGGCTGAGGCCCAGGCGCGGGAGGCTCGGCGCGCGATCCAGTCGAGCTCGGAGTCCGGGGAGAGCCCCGGAAGCCCCCAACGCCTCCCTGTGCAGCGCCGGCGTGAAACCGCCGGCCGCCATGCCGCTGTCCGAGCGCTCGGTAGACGCACACTGCTGATGTGAACACAGCCCATCTTCACCGGCTGCGGGTCGCTTGCCCGCGCGCGCCGTCTTGCGCCTCGACCGGCGCAGCTCCGGCAGCCGCAGCCCGGTCTTCCGTCAGCCGCGGAAGGCCGTGCGGGTGATCGCCGCCCCCGGCATAGATGCTGTGCGAGCGTATTCCGTTGGCGATACCACTGGAGGTACTTCCAACGGTATCGTTGGAAGTCCCGTCAACGGATTCGGCGGTTCGCGACTATGCCCCGCGCGGGCAGGCCGTGCGCGATGAGCGCAAACGTCGACATTGACGCCGCCGTCCGATGGGAGAACAGCCCTCCCTCCCCCGTGCGCCGCCGGCGCGAGTCACGTGCCCGCGAGGGAAGCCTGGCGGAGTGGCGTAGTCGCGGGGCTCCTCCGGCGCTGCGTCGCCTGCTGAGCGACGCGCACGGCTGCTGAGCGACGCGCACGGCTGCTGAGCGACGCGCACGGCCGCGTCGCCCCCCGCCGCCTCCGGCGCCGGCCCCCGGTCCTCCGCCGGCGACCGCAGGGCCCCAGGGCGGCGCAGCTGCTCCCGCAGGGCGCAGACCGGGGACGCTGGCCTGCTCAGGCGCGGGGACGTGCACGAGCGCCCCGCGCCTTCCTCGCCCGGCGGCCCCGCCTGCGTCCCGCCGCCCGGCAGCGGCGGCCCACGCGCGGGACAGGTGTGAAAGGGGAGGATAAGGATCGCCCGGAATCCCTTGTCTTCCCTCGCGGCGGTGCCTGACCGGCGTTCGTCGGCGGTGTGCTCAGAGCGCAACGCTCTGAGCGACGATGGCGGCGCGCACCTCGGCGGCGCACGCACTCAGGCGGGCGGGGTCGAGCACGACGCCGGACGACAGGGTGAAACCGCGCCGCGGGGCGACTCACGGCGGTGTCCTGGCTGCCTGGGCCTCGCGAGCGCGACGAGCGGCCGTCCCCGCCGCGGCCCGCGAGCGCGACCGACTGGTCTACGCGCCGTCAAGGTGAGCCCGCCGGCGCGGTCGGGCCTCCCTGAACGACCAGCGGCCGGGTCACATGGTCCTCCTCGCCGCCCGGCAGGTGGATGCTCCAGTACGCCTCCCAGGCGAAGTCGGCCGGTCCGTTGACCACCGGGGCGGGGTCGGCGGTGAGCGCATCGAGCTCGGTGAAGCCGCCGGTCGCTCCGGCCGGGCGCGTCACGTCGAGCAGCCGCTTGCTGGCGGGCAGCTCGAACGGCGCCCGCGCGAGCACGGGTCGCAGGGCGATGAGGACCGACTCCAGCGGGTCGATGCGCAGCGTGTCCTTCCAGCCCAGCTCGCCGGGGTCGGGCGCGCGCGCGTCTCCGTCGCGCTTCGCGCGCGCCAGCACCTGCACGTTGAAGGACCCGAAGTGGATGCTGTGCGACTCGGCGCCGTCGTGCGTGATGCGCCACACCTGCGTCCCGTCGCCGAGCCGTGGCGGGGAAGCCAGGGCGGCGCCCGCCATGTACTCCGTCGCGGGGTCGATGGCCGAGTACGACACCGACGTGCGGACGCCGCTGGCCGAGAGCGGCGCGTCCACGCCCAGCGTGGCCGTCTTGCGGCCGAACTCAGGGTTGAACAGCTCGCTCACCATCTTGCCCTGCACGGGCAGCGTTAACCGGTAGTCGCGGCCCAGCGGCGTGAAGGTGAGCGTGCCGGCCTCCTCGAGGGGGAAGTCGGGGGCGAGCGCGGCATCGTCGGCGCCGCCGCTGACGGCCTCGCCGGCGGCGCCGTCGGCGGCTTCGTAGACGGCGTTGTAGCCAGCCGCGGGGACGAGGATCGGGTCCTGGGAGGCGGCAAACGCGGCCGGGAGGGCGGCCTGCAGCGGCTCGAGGTCGAAGGGCGTCGCGGCGGAGCCTTCGACCTGGAGCTGCAGGATCGTGCGCGTGTTGGGTCCGTAGCCGGCGACGGTGCTCGGCGCGCCCCCGATGGCGGCCAGGTCGGGGTCCCCGGTGTAGTAGTCGATGCGGCTGTCGCCGGAGGGCGCCGGCGCCGGGGCGTCGTTGTAGAGGATCAGCTTGGAGCCGTCCGGGACCTGTGAGAAGTCCACGATCACATCGGCGCGCTCGCCCGGAGCGAGGTAGAGCGTCCGCCACGAGATGCCGACGACCACACGCTCGCCGCCCGTCCCTCGACCCATCCCGCCGCCCATCCCGCTACTCTCGGGGGCGGTCTCCAGGGCATAGCCGATCGGCGTGTTGGGTAGCGGCACGGCTTGTGGCAGCAGGCCGCCGTCGTTGCCGATCTGGATCATGGTGGGGCCGGCGGCGCGCGGGTCCGGCACCCCGCCCGCGCGCCCGTCCGTCGGCCAGCCCACCGGCCAGCCGCCAGTGGCCGGCGGCACCGCCGCCAGCATCGGCGCCTCGCCCGAGTCGGTCTGCAGCTCGGGCGCGCCTCCGGGGCCTGTCGTCGTGACCTGGTTCGACAGCGCGTAGTAGAGCTGGAGGTTGAGCGCGCGGTCGCCGCAGGCGTTCAGGATGCGCAGCCGGTAGGCCTTGCGCTCGACCTTGGCGTAGGGGTAGGCGGTACCGTTGACGAGCATCGTGTCGTGAAAGGCGTTGGGCGCCACCGAGGGGCTCGGAGTCCCGGGATTCTGCTCGGGCTCGTAGCCGGTGATCCCGAAGAGGGGATTCGCCACCGGGCCGTTCACCGTGCCGTCGTAGCCCGTCCAGTACCAGGGCAGGTAGTCCCAGCGTCCCTTGGCGTTGAGGTCGTCTCTGTCGATCGGGTTCTGGTTCGGCATGTAGACGTGCGGGTACCAGAGAGCGCCGCGGCCGCCCCAGTGGGCGAGGTCCCACGTCGGGTCCTGCACGCGGAGCTGCTCGGGGTCGGGGACGAACGTCTTGTCCTCGATGATGAGGGGCAGTTCGGCGGCCGGGATCGTGCCGGCGGCGACGAGCTCGTCGTCGATGGGGTCGCCGATGAAGTACGGCGCCGCTTCGCCCGCGTACACGCTCAGGCGCGTGAGGCCGAAGGTGTCGTCGTGCAGATACAGGAAGCGGGCGCTCTGGTCGTTGGGGAAGTACAGCGTCGTGGCGCCCAGGCCTGGGTCGTTGGTGGCTCCGGGCGTGCCTTCGTCGACCGGCCTGCCCGCGGCGTCGAACCACATATCCGGGACGTTCGTGAGACTGGGGCCGGCGCCGTAGGGCGAGCGCTCGCCGGCCGGCGCGATCCATTGGTACTGTGAGCCGCCGCTGATCCACGGCGTGAGGCCGCCGTGCAGGTGCAGCGACGCGCGGTTCTGCGGGTACGTCTTGTCGCCGCCCAGGGGGCCGGCGCCGGCGCCGGGGACGGTGACGTCCACCGGCAGGAAGAGCTTGCCGCCAGTTCCGGCCGGCAGCTCGTTGACGAGCTTGACGCGTACCGCACGGCCGCGACGCGCCTCGATCAGCGGCCCCAGGTAGTGGATGGCCGCCGGCGCCACCGTGTTCCGCCCGTTCGCGTCGGTGCCTTTGTTGAGCTGCACGTAGCCGCGCAGCCGGGTCTGCGGCAGGTCGCGGTGCAGCTTCTCCGAGTACTGGCGCACGGCGATCTCGTAGTAGTCCGCGCCTGGATAGGTGGTCGTGTCGGGCACTGCGACGGGGATGTACTGGCCGAGGTCGTTGGCCGCCGCCGCGCCGACGCCGGGCAGCGCATCGACGAACTTGCGCAGGCGCGGGCTGTTGGCCCAGTTGCCGGCGCCGCCGAAGTAGTCGGGCGTGGCGAGCGGGTCGAGCCGCGGCCGTGGGGGAGCGGGCTTGCCGATCATCGTTTGGACAGCCCGCGAGGCCGCGTTCTGCCGGTCCGCCTGCGTCGGGCGGTCGGCCATCAGGGCGAGGAGGTCGCGGGTGGTATAGGAGATGGCCCCGCTGGTGACGCCGGCGTCGGCGCTCGTGGCGCCGCGCGGCGCCACGCCGGCCCGCGGCTGCTTGTCGTCGCCGCAGGCGCCCAGGGCGACGGCGATAGCGGCCGTCGCGAGGAGCGCGGCCAGCGCCGCCGCGACCCTGAGGGACCGAACGTCCAGATCGCCCTCCTTGCCGCTGCTTCTGATGGTGGACGGGCGCTAAACGGTACCATACAATCCCGGCGTCAGCAGGCTCCAGCGCCGGGGCCTTGCGTCGCCGCAAGAGGGGCAGAAGTGAAGCTTCCGGCAGTCCTCGCCATTCTGGTCGCGCCCGTCAGCATCAGGCGGCCGGCCTGAGGCCTCGCAGCCTCCTCAAGCTCGCCCTCACGGGCATCACCAGCAACCCGCTGCGCAGCTGGCTGGTCGGAGGCTGCGCGCTTCTTGTCGCCGGCATGGTCCTCTCGACGGTGATCATCTCGCGCGGCGGCGAAGAGAGCCTGCGCCTGGCCCGGCAGCGGCTGGGCGCGGACGTCGTGGTCGTCCCGCGTGGCTCCGTGACCGGCGTCGAGGGCGCCCTGCTGCTCGGCAACGCCACCAACACGTACATGCCGCGCGGCGTCGTGGACAGCATCGCCGCGGTGCCCGGCGTGGCCGTCGCCTCTCCGCAGCTCTACCTCACGTCGATGGCCAACTCCTCGTGCTGCGCGGTGTCGCTGATGTTCATGTTCGCCTACGACCCCGTCACCGACTTCACCATCGAGCCGTGGCTGAAGGAGAAGCTCGGCCGCGACCTCGGGGCGGGCCAGGCGGTCGGCGGCGCGGACGTTTTCGTCCCGGCGGGCGCGGACAAGATCAAGCTCTACGGCTACGACTTCGACCTTGTCGGCAACCTCGAGCCGACCGGCACCAACCTCGACCAGACCCTGTTCATGACGTTCGCCACCGCCAACGACATGGCCGTGGCTTCGCGCACCAAGGCGAAGATGGCGCTCCCCGTTCTCGCGGACACGGTGTCGTCGGTCATGGTGAAGGTCGATCCCGGCGCCGACCGCAACGCGGTCGCCAAGGCGATCACGGAGGCCGTGCCGGAGGCCCAGGCGGTGCCGGCCGCCGAGCTGTTCGGCTCGTATGGGTCGCAGATCTCGGGCGTCCTGCGCACGATGGTCGTGATCGTCGTGCTCACCGTCGTGCTGTCGCTGGCTCTGATGGCCATCGTCTTCTGGCTGTCGGTGCACGAGCGGCGCCGGCAGATCGGCGTGCTGCGCGCCCTCGGCGCGACCCAGCGCTTCGTGCTGCTGGCGTACATGACTGAGGCCGCCCTGCTCGCGCTGGCGGGCGGCCTGGTGGGCGCCGTCCTGGCGGCGGTCGGGATGTACCTCTTCCACGACCTGCTCGTGTCGGCGCTCGGCTTCACGATCCTGCTGCCGTCGCTCGCCAGCCTGTTCGGCCTCCTCGTCGGCGGCCTGCTGATCGCTTTGATCGTCGCCGCCGTGGCGGCGTTCGTCCCGGCGCTGCGCGCGTCTCGCCAGGAACCGGCCGTCTCGATGAGGGAGTGAGGGCCATGACGGCTGTGTCACTGCGTGGGGTGGGCAAGGCGTACGGCGGCGACGGCGCTGCGGCCTTCGCCGCCTTGCGCGACGTCGACCTCGACATCGAGACCAACGACTTCCTCGTCATCACGGGGCGCTCGGGCTGTGGCAAGACCACGCTGCTCAACGTCGCCACCGGCCTGGCGACGCCGACCAGTGGCACGGTGACGGTCGACGGCGTCGAGATCTGGAGCGTCACCGACGCCGAGCGCAGCAGCCTGCGCAACCGCACCATGGGCTTCGTCTTCCAGTTCCCCAGCCTGCTCCCGGGGCTCACCCTGGAGCAGAACGTCATGCTGCCCCTGGAGTTCAGCCACGAGGAGCACGCCGACGCCCGCCAGCGGGCGCGGGAGCTCCTCGATCTGGTGGGCCTGGGTCAGCGCCTGGCGGCGCGGCCGCGCGAGCTCTCGGCCGGGCAGCAGCAGCGCGTGGTCATCGCCCGGGCGCTCATCAACCGGCCAACGCTGCTGCTGGCCGACGAGCCGAGCAGCGACCTGGACGAGGAGACCGAGGCCGAGATCATGGGGATCCTGCGGCGTATCCACGCCGAGCAGGGCGTGACGATCCTGATGGCGACCCACGCCCGGCAGCTCGTGGCCTTCGGCACACGGCGCCTCGAGATGGTCGACGGCACGGTGCGCGAGGACGCGGAGCACGAGGGCGCGTCCGGGTCGGCCCGCCCGCCCGGCTCGCCCGGCCAGCCCGGCCCCGCCTGACGCATCCCGGCGCCGGTCTCGGCGCCGGCCAGGCCAGACGATGCCGCCGTGGCCGCCCGGCGGGGTAGTGCGAATCGGTAAGGGCCGGTGAGCCGCGAATGCGGCGCCCGGTGGGTGCACAGCCGGCGGTGCTCCCGGCGGCCGCGCCCGGCGGCCGCGGCGGCCGCGGCGACCCGGGTCCCACGACCCCAACAGCCCCGGCGCGGGGTAGTACGAAAAGGGAAGACAAGGATTCGCCGGAATTCCTTATCTTCCCTCACACTACTACCCCGCCGCGGCGGCTCCGGCGGCTCCGGCGGCTCCCACGGCTCCGGCGCGCCATGTCCGCCTTCTTGCGGCCGTCGACCCGGAGGCTGAACGCGCAACCGGAGGGAAAGGCATGGTCACGAGGCGCCTTTTCTATCTTGCTGATTCGCGACATGCCGCCCTGCGATGCCGCGAAGCGCCGCTTCTCAAGCGCCTCGAGCCGCGCCGCCTCATCGACGTTGCCCGGTCGCTGCGCGGTGCAAGGGGTACATGGGTGAGGGAGGCTGTCGGGCGCCGAGACATCGATGTCCAGCGCGTTGAACGCCGGTCTGGTCGATCGGCGCAGCACCTGCAGCCTGCCGATGCGGGCACTACCCAGACGACTGACCGACCCAGTGATCGGCCGACGCGCCGTTCGGCGGAAGAAGCGCAGCCGCCGGGCCGGCGATGACGGCCATGAGGCGCGTCGCGGCCGCTCGGCTATGTCGCCGCTCGCCGGCCGCCCCGCCCGAGACCGGTGCGCGTCGAGACCAGATTACGTGGTCCCTCCGAGGAACGTCTCCAGCGGAGTCCCGCCGGCGCCGACCAGCAGAGCGTCCGCACTTGGGAAGCGTGCGCGGAAGGCCTCGAGCCCGCGGTAGTCGGCAGCGCCGCCGCTCGCGCCGCCGCTGGCGCCGCCGCTCGCGCCGCCGCTCTTGACCTCGACGGCCGTGACGGCGCGCCCGCGCACGCTCACGAAGTCGACTTCGGTGGGGCCGTCGCGCCAGTAGCGCAGCTCGCCGCCTTCGCGCTGCGCGACGGCGAGCAGCTTGGGGCTCGACGAGCGCCTCTGCACGGGCCTGCTCGAGTGCTTCTGCAGGCCCGTCACCAGCCCCGTGCCGGCGAGCAGGTCGAGGGAGTGCGCGAGCGTGGTCGTGTTGCCGGCGTCGGTGAGCCGCCCGATCATCTTGCGGTACGAGAGCTCCTGACCGGAGTGCTCGCAACCGAGCGCGAACAGCCGCCGCAGCAAAGCCGGCTTGTCGATGCGCGTGAGCAGGAGCACGTCGCGCGACACGGTGGTCTCGACGATCGCGTCGAGGATGTACGCCCGCCAGCGCTCGTGGTCGCCGAGGTAGCGCGCGGCGCCCGGGTAGCCTCCATGGAACAGAAAGGTGTCAAGGTCCCAGGCGAAGGCCTCGCGGCACTCGGCGTAGGTCCAGTGCGTCGAGCGCACGGTCTCGAAGCGCCCGGCGAGGCTCTCGGTGAGGCCGCGCTGCACGAGGAGCGGCGACGAACCGAGAAGCACGACGCGGAGGTCGCGCGCGGCCCACGTGTCGGCGTCCCACTCGGCCTTCAC
>Ga0247842_10007737_pt1 | contig 11518 bp, 13 predicted proteins | sample LaCruzMarch2015__3_FD_192411 | JGI IMG/M metagenome (GOLD analysis project Ga0247842, IMG submission 192411) | Freshwater microbial communities from meromictic Lake La Cruz, Castile-La Mancha, Spain - LaCruzMarch2015_19m | ecosystem: Environmental > Aquatic > Freshwater > Lake | place: Spain...
TGAATGGGGTTACTCGAATCGTCTGGTCGAGCTCGCTTATTATTTAAAGAAATTTATTAAATAACATGGTAAAAGCAAAAAACATTTTAACTAAAATTAGTGAAGCTGGCTTAGTTGGTCGGGGCGGTGCCAGTTTTCCGGTCGCTAAAAAAATATCAGCCGTTAAGGACGCTCTGCGAACTAAAAAAACCGGCTATATTATTATTAACGGGGCTGAAGGCGAACCCGGTGTAAAAAAAGACGGATACTTAATTCAACATCATGGTGAAGAAGTTTTAAATGGCGTTTATTTAATAGATCATTTCCTCGGCTCGGATAAAATTAAGCATATATATTTTTTCTTAAATAAAGAATATTTCAAGAACTATGTACCGGGTCTCAAAAAAATATTAAGCTTACAAAAATATCAAAATCTGGAAAAGAAATTGAAATTTATTGTTAAGCCAGAAGTTTTAACATATATCAGCGGGGAAGAGTCAGCCTTATTAAATTTAATCGAAGGCAAGAAAGTTGAACCGCGCTTAAAGCCACCCTATCCGACTAGTCACGGATTATTTAATTCACCGACTTTGATTAATAATACCGAGACTTTTTATAATATATATTTAGTCGAAAAGGGAAAATTTAAAAATGAAAGATTTTATACGATTAACGGTGCGGCTTCGCGGCGTGGCGTTTTTTCTCTCTCGGCGGAATTAACGATTGAAGAAGTTCTAAAAAAAACCAATAATTTTCCGAAGTTTCCTTTTTTTGTGCAAGTAGGCGGGGAAGCAGCGGGAGAAGTCTTGCGCTCAGACCAGTTAAATCAACCGGTCGAAGGAGCTGGCTCGATCATGATTTATGATATAAAGAGAACTGATGAGAAGAAATTGCTTAAATATTGGCTAAATTTTTATCATGAGCAGAGTTGTGGCAATTGCACGATTTGCCGCGAGGGAACTTATCGTTTATGGCAGATAATTAATCAGAAAACTTTTGATAAAAAATTATTTTGGGATCTAATTACGGCACTTGATGAATCAAGTTTCTGCGCTCTCGGGCGGTCCCTGCCAATTCCTGTAAAAAGTTATTTTTTAAATATAAAACAAGCAAATTAGCACTCATAAACAAAATAAATATTAGCTCCCATGAATATAAAAATAAACAATAAAAAAATCGTTGTAAAAGGCATAGAAACAATTCTTGACGTAGCTAGCGCTAATGGTTTTAAAGTCCCAACTCTTTGCCATCACCCAGATTTAGAAATCCAGGCCAATTGCCGTATATGTGTCGTTGAAGTAGTTGGTCGCGATCATTTAGTCACCGCTTGTTCAACTTTAGTTGAAGAAGGCATGCAAATTTTAACCGACAGTCCCCGCGTAAAAAAAGCACGGGTAATAAATCTAGAATTGCTTTTTGCCGAACATACTAAAAAATGCGGTCATTGCACCTTGCGTTATAATTGCGATCTTTTGAAATTAGCCGTCAAATACAAAATTAAAAATAATCGTTTCCCGAGTCGTAAAGGAAAACGGAAAACCTATAAATTTGCTAATGCCGTGGAAATTGATGGGACGCAATGCATCGATTGTAAAAACTGTATTGAAGCTTGCAGCCAAATTCAAAAAATAAATTATTTAAAAATGGAAGGGGTTGGTATTAATCAGGAAGTAGTTCCGGTTAAAGACAAAAAAATTGCTTGTATTTATTGTGGCCAGTGTACTTTGCACTGTCCGGTGGCCGCGGCGCAAGAGCAATCCGCTTGGGATAAGGTTGAGAAATTTTTGCGAGCTAAAAATAAAGTTGTGGTGGCCCAATTCGCGCCCTCGATTCGTGTTTCTCTGGGCGAAGAATTTGGTCTACCCTATGGCACTAATTGCGAAGGAAAAATATATACTGCATTAAAAAAAATAGGTTTCAATCACGTTTTTGATGTTAACTTTGGTGCAGACATAACCACGATTACCGAAGCGGAAGAACTACTTGAGAGACTTAAAGATAAAAAAGCGGTTTGGCCAATGACGACCTCATGCTGTCCGGCTTGGGTCGCCTATGCTGAATTCTATCATCCCGAGTTGTTGCCACACCTAACCTCCGCCCGTTCACCGCATATCCATTTAGCGGGTGCGATAAAAACCTATTGGGCTGAGCAAAAAAAGATAAATCCGAAAAATATTGTAGTTGTTTCGATTGTCCCGTGTACCGCTAAAAAATATGAAGCTAGCCGTCCCGAATTAGGTCTAAAAGGCAGTCCTCAAGTTGATCTTGTTTTAACAACGAGAGAGTTAGCCTTTTTAATCAAAAAAAATAATATTGATTTTAAGAAACTGCCCGATGGCCAGGGTGAAAAACTGTTTAATAATGGATCTGGCGCCGCCGCAATTTACGGTGCTTCGGGCGGAGTCATGGAATCGGCCTTACGTTCGGCCAATGCCTTAATTTGCGAGCACAGTAAAAATAAATTCTGCGATAGCCATTTGGAATTTAAGGAAGTGCGCGGCTTAGCTGGCCTCAAAGAAGCTACCGTTAATTTAGACGGCAAAAAAATAAAAGTCGCCGTTGTTAACGGTATTGGTAATATTGAAAGAATTTTGCCGAAATTAAAAAAGTATCACTATGTTGAGGTGATGGCTTGTCCGGGTGGCTGTCTTGGTGGCGGTGGCCAACCAATCCCAACAACCAAAGCGATTCGGCAAAAAAGGCTTGAGGGTCTATATGCGATTGACAGTCGACGCCCGATTCGACGGGCCCATGAAAATAAAGCCATGATGACTTATTATAATTGGGCCAAAGACCACAAGTTAAGCAAACAAGTATTGCATACTACTTTTTCTCAGAAAAAAGAATCTATTCTGACGACTAAAAAAAATGGGCCAAAAACTATCTTTGATTTTTTATTTTAAAAAAATATGTCACGAATTTTAGCAACAATTTCAATATTAGCGACCGACCGGCAAGCAATATCAGTTGAACTTAACCAAGTGTTGTCCGACTCTGGGCACTTGATTATGTCGCGGCTTGGTGTTAATGTACAACGTAACTGCCAAGCGCATTGCACGGGCATGATTATCCTAGCTGTCGAAGGTGAGGGGCCAAAGATTGCCGAACTTGAGCAGAAATTAAAGACCCTGCCTCATTTAATTGTAAAAATTAGTATCATGGAAGAACATGAATAAAATGATTCCAAAATATCTCCAAAAAATTATTGACGATATTAAGGCCTCGGGCTACGAGGCCTATATTGTTGGTGGTTCGGTGAGAGATATTTTAATGAATCAGGAGCCAAAAGATTGGGACATAACCACCAATGCTTTGCCCGAGCAAATCTTAAAAATTTTTGTAGACGCTCGCTATGAAAATATTTTTGGGACAGTTCTCCTACCCATTCGTGCTCTAGCTAAAGGAGACGAACTTAAAGGAAAATTAGAAGATGTCATTGAAATTACTACTTATCGGAGTGAGCAAGGATATTCAGATAGACGCCACCCTGACACAATTCGTTTTGAAACCGAACTTGATAAAGATTTAGAGCGTCGCGACTTTACGATAAATGCCCTCGCTTTTGACCCCGGGAATAAAAATGAAGTAATTGATTTATTCGGTGGTCAAAAAGATATTAAAGCCAAAATTATTCGCGCCGTCGGTGAACCGACTGATCGTTTTAAAGAAGATGCTCTCAGAATGCTGCGCGCCGTTCGTTTTAGCTCTCAGCTCGGTTTCGAGCTTGAACCGAAAACTCAGCGCGCAATTACTAAATTAGCCGGCAGCCTTAAATTTGTTTCTAAGGAAAGAATTCGCGATGAGTTTGTAAAAATCATCGCCTCAGAGCGCGCTTATGAGGGGATAATGCTTCTTCATGAATGTAAATTGCTACAATATATTTTACCCGAGTTAGAGGCGGGAATTGGCATTAATCAAGATAGGCATCATATATATCCCGTTTTTAAGCATAACGTCCTGTCATTAAAATATTGTCCAAGTAAGGAGTGGCCGGTTCGTTTAGCCGCACTTTTGCATGACGTAGCAAAACCCAAGACTCGAAAAATTATTAATAATATTGCGACTTTTTATAATCATGAATATGTTGGCGCGCGCCTGGTTGATAAAATAATGTTGCGCTTAAAATTCTCTGGAGCCGATCAATTACGAGTTGTTAATTTGGTAAAAAATCACATGTTCTATTATAATGTCGGCGAAGTAACAGCCGCGTCAGTTCGTCGCCTTATAGTTAAAGTCGGTAAAGAAAATTTAAAAGACTTAATTGATTTACGAATTGCCGATCGACTGGGCTCAGGCACGCCTAAGGCCATGCCCTATAAGTTGCGCCATTTGCAGTATATGATGGAGAAGGTACAAAATGATCCGATTTCCGTTAAAATGTTAAAGATAAATGGTAATGATCTTATTAGTGTTTTACATATTACGCCCGGCCCGAAGATTGGCGCGATTCTAGACGTATTACTGAGTGAAGTCATTGAAGACCCCGATTTAAATACTCTAGCTTGGCTCAAAAAAAGAAGTAAAGAATTAAATGAATTCGAATTGGAAGAACTGCGCTTGAAAGCTAAAGAAGTAATTGCCGAGAAAAGAAATGAAGATGATAAATTAATTAAAAAGCAATATAAAGTGTAAAAATTATGAAAAAAATTCTGTTTTTCTTCGCAATAATGATAATTGCGTTTAGTGTTTCGGCCTGCACTACAAAAACTGGGTCGACCGGCGAAGAAAACGTAGCGCCTTTAAGCGCGACCGCCGATGAAGATTTTAATTTAGCGGACGAAAATAAAACGCCCGCACCGGTTGCCAATACGGTGGTAAATGAACCTGTTCAAGTTACCCCAGAGACACCGGTTCAAACTAATGCTCCTATGTTAAGCCCAGACAAACAAGCTGATTTAACTAAGACTTATTCTCAGGCGATAATTAAAACTACCCTGGGGGATATCACCGTAAAATTTTATGCGGCCGAGTCGCCCATAACCGTTAATAATTTTTTAAATTTAGCCCAAGCCGGTTTTTATAACGGCACTAAGTTTCACCGCGTGATTAAAGATTTTATGATTCAAGGTGGCGACCCTTTGAGCAAGGAGGCAAACGGCGCTTGGGGGACTGGCGGCCCTGGTTATAAGTTCCAGGATGAGTTTAATACACATAAATTAGTATTAGGCAGTTTAGCTATGGCTAATTCCGGTCCAGGCACAAACGGTTCTCAATTCTTTATCGTTTCCATACCCGAGACTCCGTGGCTTGACGGTATGCACACTAATTTCGGTGAAGTTGTGAGTGGGATTGAGGTTGTTAAAAAAATTGAGGCGACAGCCACCGGCGCAGGCGGCCGACCAGTGCAGAATGTCGTTATAAATAGCATTGAGCTTCTAAAATAATTCATATTCAGTCAAAATAAAAAAACCCGGTTAATGTCCGGGTTTTTTATTTGCCATTTTATTTGGCAAATAATTTGTTGACGCCATATACAATAAGAGCAACTAGGGCAGTGATGATTATCTCTCCGACAAAAATTTGCACAGCTGAGATAAGCGTTCCGATATAATACTGAGAAGTAATGGCTAGTTGCAAGCTGAACATAAGAACGGCTATTGATAGCAAAATTGCACCCAATCTTTTCCCGAAACGATTGCCCGGATCCCGATAATTATTATTAAGTGGATCAGTACTAAAGAGTAGACCGAATAGGGTTAGAAATGCCGGAATTAATGAAAATATTATGGCCATAATAATGTGCAAAACGATCGACTCCCAATCCTTATCGGGCCAGTTAATGGCGGCGACATAGAAAGCAAAGGCAAAGGAGAAGAAGTATGGTCCGGATAATTCACATTTATGATTAATCAGAAAACCAAATACGAGAGCTGCGATTAGCCCGGCTGTAAACAAAAAAATAATATTCCAGGCCGGTAAGTCATAATAGTTTTCCGTATCATAGCGATTGACAATTGCTTTTAGTTCCGGATCATAGGCGATAAATTGCTGGGCAACTATTTTTGATTTTTTGAGATAGTAATCGTCCGCCTGATAGTTATAAGCAGAATCAGAGCGCACAAATATTTCATCTCCCGGTCTTAAAAAAGCGGCCTGTAGTTTTTCCTGGGGGACACCCACATCAAAATAGCGCAGAACGGAAATAATCTTTTTGTCGCATAAATAATAATTTTCGGCGACAATTTGGTTGCCGTTTAATTGCTGCCAGACAATATATTTACCATCAATCTTCTCAAAATTTAGTTTTACGTTTTCGGCGCCGAAGCTGCACAGCAAAGCCAGTAAAACGATCGTTAATAAAATTAGTTTTTTCATGTATCGGATTTTTTTTGGTGTTTAATAATTATTTTACTAATTTGTTTTCCGGCTATCCAACCCAGAGCGGTAAAGAGAAGTCCAACACTCAAGGAAAATACTCCCGCGAGTGGATCAAATGTTAAGGCTGCAAAACTGAAAGCGCAGCCGATTATACTGATAATAATTAAAGTAATATATCCATTTACTTTGTTTAGCCATTTAAGCCAAGTAATTTTATAATTATTGGCAGGTATGCCCTGGTTGAGGCGCGAGAAGAATAGGGTACTTAAGAATGGGAAGATAATCTGGTAGCTTAAAAAAAGAACCATTATCCACTCAATCTCAATTTGCCCGTTTGCTTGGGTTTTAAGGAGCCAGAAGCTTTGGCGATCATATGTCGTCGTAACTTCTAGGGTGATAAATCCGCATAAACCAAGAATTAAGAGGATAATTAATGTCTTTTTCACGATAGTTGCTTGTTTTTATGAGTTATTAATGAACAAATTAATTAAAGCCAAAATAGCATTTAATACTATATATTGCCATATTAAGCAGATAATTGTCAAGATTTTTAAAATTGCTAAATTTGAGCTATAATGGACATAAGTAAAGAAAATTGTTATAGTTAAAATCTTATAAAAATTATTATAAATAAAATATGAAAGTATATTTAGATAACGCGGCGACCACACGTCTTGACTCGCGCGTTCTTGTTAAAATGAGGCCATATTTAAACGAAAAATATGGCAATGCCTCCTCTATTCATAACTTGGGCCAAGAGGCATTTTTAGATTTGCAGTCAGCTAAGGAGAGGGTGGCAAAAATTTTGGGTGGTGAAGCGGAGAGTGTCATTTTTACTTCAGGCGCGACTGAGTCCAATAATTTAATAATCAAAGGAGTGGCGCAAGCTAACCAAGCAAAAGGTAATAAAATTATCGTGTCGAATATTGAGCATCCCTGTGTGCGCGAGTCAGCTAATGAATTAGCGCGCTTAGGATTTAAAGTTGAATTTATCTCTGCGAACCAGGAGGGAATAATAACGTCTGCCGCCTTAGAAAAGCTTATTGATAAAGAAACGATTTTAGTTTCCATCATGACTGTCAATAATGAAATCGGAACTATTCAAGATATTACATCGCTCGCTAAAGTAGCTCATAAGTTTGGCGCCTATTTCCATACTGATGCCGTTCAAGCGATACCGTATTTGAAAATTGATATAAAAAAAATGGGCATTGATTTGTTAAGTATTTCTGCCCATAAATTTAATGGTCCCAAAGGAGTGGGCGCGGCTTATATTAGCCGAGGTATAAAAATTAAGCCGCTCATCGTTGGTGGCGGGCAAGAGAATGGCCTTCGTTCCGGAACCTATAATTTGCCGGGTATAATGGGCTTGGTTTATGCCTTAGAATTAGCCTATAAAGAAAGAAGCGAATACATAAAGAAAGTTAAAACTCTACGCGATTATCTTTGGCAAAGTATAAAAAAGAATATCCCTAATGTGCAAGTTAACGGAAGTATGGCAAAGCGCGTCCCGGCGAATTTGAATGTCATGTTCGGCTCGATTGAAGGGGAGGCTATTTTGATGGATTTGTCGTTTAAGGGAATTTGCGTTTCAACTGGCTCGGCCTGTTCGGCGACTGATTTACGTGCCTCTTATGTTTTGAAAGCAATTGGTCTTGATAAGAATAATCTAAATAGTAATATTCGTTTTTCCTTGGGTCGCTATAATACAAAGAATGAAATTGATTATACTGTAAAATGTCTTAAGGATACAGTTAAAAGACTGAGAAGTTTTAGTCCGATAAAATAAATTAATAATTAATAAAAATATATGGCTTTAAATTATACTAAAAAAACCGTTGATCATTTTCTCCATCCAAAAAATATCGGTGAGATTAAAAAACCGGATGGTTACGCGCAAATTGGTAACATGGTTTGCGGCGATCAATTAGACTTTTTTCTCAAAGTTGAGAAGGGAATTATTAAAGATGTTAAATTTCTGTCTTTTGGTTGCGCTTCTAATATTGCAACCGCCTCTATCTTAACCGAAAAAATAAAGGGCATGACAATTTCTGAAGCAAAGAAATATAAATGGGAAAAAATAGTGACTGAATTAGGCGGTCTACCTAAACAAAAAATTCATTGCTCCGTTATGGCCGTTCAGGGTCTCCGGAAAGCGATTACTGATTATGAAAAGCGTCAGGTAGTCGAACCAAGCTTTGGAAAGAAAAAAACTTCGCCCGCCAAAAAAGTTGTGAAAAAAGTAGTTAGCTCCAAAATTTCATCCAAACCTATAGCCGGAAAGAAAAAAAAATAAATTTATAATTATAAACTATAATATATAAAAACACCTCCGAGCGGAGGTGTTTTTAGTTTGTATCTTCAATCGAAATAAGATCTATTAAAATCTCTTTTCTAGAGGACGAGCTTCGTTAACAACGACTTTGCGTCCATCTAATTCCTGGTTGTTATACATGGCAATAGCGTTAGCAGCATCATCATCATTTTCCATTTCGACAAAACCAAAGCCTTTTGAGCGATGAGTCATGCGATCAGTAATGATAACAGCAGATAAAACACTACCAGCTTTAGCGAAAGCATCCGCTAAACCTTGCTCGGTCGTCTTGAATGACAAGCCGCCGATAAATAACTTTTTCATTTTGTTTTCTTTTTACTAATTTTATTAAACGTAAGACGACCTTTTTTTAAAGAAAAAGCGGATTATTGGTCCGCTCTTACTTTTAAAATAGCTTACCTGGAATTCATTATATCCTATTTATATTAATAAGTCAATAGTAAAGATTTATATAATTAAACAAAAAAAGCCTTTGCAGGCTCCTTTTGTTTTACGTATTAGAAATATTATAAAGATACTTTGACGCCAGCGCTCATTGAGGAAGAAATACTCACATTCTTAATAAATGTACCTTTCGAAGAAGCTGGCTTAGCTTTCTTTATCGTCTCGAGCAGGGTTTGGTAGTTTTCAACCAATTTTTTTGTCTCAAAACTAACTTTGCCGATTACAGTATGAACATTAGCGGTATCATCATTTTTGAAACTAATTTTTCCTTTCTTTAATTCTTGAACAGTCTTGGCTGGGTTGGTCGTGACCGTATCATTTTTAGGAGAAGGCATTAAACCCCGAGTACCTAAAATTTTAGCGATAACGGCCAAATTTTTCATTAAAGCTGGCTCAGCGATAGCTACTTGAAAGTCTGTTTTTTCAGTTTTTTTAATTTCCGCGATTAATTCTTCACCGCCAACAAAATCTGCACCAGCTGCCTTAACAGCTGCTTCATTCTCAGATGAAACAAAGGCAGCAACCTTTACAGTTTTTCCAGTGCCATTTGGTAAGCTGACAGCACCACGAACTTGCTGGTCGCCCTTTTTAGTATTGATGCCGAGTCGGAAGTGGACTTCAACTGAAGAATCAAATTTAGTTTTCGTTAATTTTTTAACAATTTCTAAAGCTTCTTCGATCGAATAAGTTTTTAGACGATCGTAGGTGGCTGAGTGATCAACTTTTTTAGCGATTTTTACTTTTTTTGTTTCCTTCTTGTTAGATTTTTTAGCCTCTTTTGGGGCTTCATCTTTTTTTGCCATAGTTTTATTCGTGGTGATAGCGTTCCTTTTCGCCAAAGGCGAGAGAACTCCCACAATTATATTAATTATTTAATTTCGACTCCCATTTGGCGGGCAGTACCAGCAATAATACTTTTAGCTGCTTCAATATCATTGGCATTTAAGTCAGGCATTTTTGTTTTGGCAATTTCTTCTAATTGCGCTTTCGTGATTGAACCCACCTTTTCGGTTAATGGTTTGCCTGATCCCTTTTTGATTCCAGCCGCTTTTTTGATTAATTCGGAGGCAGGGGAAGTTTTTAAGATAAAAGTATAAGTTCTATCTTCGAAAACTGTGATTTCAACGGGAATAACATCACCCATTTTATCTTTGGTTTTGTCATTAAAGGCTTTACAGAACTCAGCGATATTTAAACCGTGTTGTCCTAAAGCTGGACCGACCGGAGGAGCTGGGTTAGCCTGACCGCCCGCGATTTGTAATTTAATCTTTGTCTTTATTTTTTTTGCCATATAATTATTTATTGAGAGCGTAGAAGCATCGCCCTTTTTACATTAAACTTTTTTAATCTGCAAGAAATCGAGCTCAACTGGAGTTTCACGACCAAACAGGGAAACTGACACTTTAACTTTTCCTTTAGCCTCGTCGACAGAAGTAATTTTTCCTTCCATATTTTTGAATGGACCTTCGTTAATTCGGACAGGGCTGCCAATAACCACATCGATTTGGAATTTAGGATCTTCAACGCCCATTCTCTTTTGTAGAGCCTTGACTTCGGCCTCACCAATCGGGGTAGGAATAGTGCCTGTGCCGATAAAGCCCGTTACATTGGGCGTATTGCGGACAATATACCAAGATTCATCCGTCACCATCATTTCAACTAGAATATAGCCAGGAAAGATTTTTTCTTCAACTACCTTACGTTTACCGTTTTTAATTTTAATTTTTTTCTCTGTTGGTATCAAAATGTTAAAAATTTTGTCCTCCATATCTAAAGACTCGACTCTTTGCTTTAGATTTTGAGCGACATTTTCTTCATATCCGGAATAGGTATGGATGACGTACCAACGTCGGCCTTGATTTAATAGTTGCTTGGCCATAAATTTTAAAAATTTAAGAACGATTAATTGTTATTATTTATTAATAATAAGTTGAAAACCGGTTGTAAAAATATAATCTAAAAGACCCAAAAATAGGGCCACACCGATACTAATGCCGATTACGAGTAGAGTATAATTACGGGTTTCTTTTTTTGTCGGCCAGGTGACTTTTTTCATCTCGGCAATCGACTCTTTGATGTAGTTAGTTAGTTTGTTCATATTGTCTAAATTGGTATTTAAAAATGACCTCTCGGTCACCTTATTTATCTATCCATATGATACAAAATTGTTCGACCATTGTCAAGGGTTTAGAGCGCGTTTCTATTGATATTTAAAAAGCCAGCTATTTATGTTGAGCTGGCTGCATATTTTTTACTTTGTTAGCCTAAGGCTAGTCCGAAATGGTTAAGAACTGCTTTTAATTCAGTCATCGTTTTGTTGCCCAGGCCGCGACTTTTTAGCAGGTCAATTTCTTTAAAATTAGCCAATTCTTCAAGATATTGGATATTGAGAGACTCAAAAACGTTAGATAAGCGCACAGAGATATCAAGATCGGCAACCCG
>Ga0247842_10007749_pt1 | contig 11509 bp, 11 predicted proteins | sample LaCruzMarch2015__3_FD_192411 | JGI IMG/M metagenome (GOLD analysis project Ga0247842, IMG submission 192411) | Freshwater microbial communities from meromictic Lake La Cruz, Castile-La Mancha, Spain - LaCruzMarch2015_19m | ecosystem: Environmental > Aquatic > Freshwater > Lake | place: Spain...
TTTCGCAACAACCTTTCCATTTACTCTGTGGCTCTCATACCAGTAAGGCCCATAAGTCTTTCCCCCTCTTTTTATATACCTCTTATACACCATCTTACGAAAATATGCCGTAGTGTAACTATTTAAAGTTTTTCAAAAAAGGAAAAGAACATAAATCTTAGATTTTTTACCCCGGATTTTTGGAATCAAATAAAAATAAAGAATGTTCTTAACTATGTTTGATTTTCACAATGCCTAAAAAACTTTAAAAACTTGACAATACCTCAAATATAATGAATAGAAAGAGGATTTTTATACTATTTTTTGTCTTAGCTTTAACTTTCTTTTTATTATATTCTCCGCATATAAAATACCCGTACCCCTATCACGTTGATGAATGGAGGGCGATATCAGAAGCCACTAAAATATCAAATAATAATTATGTGGTTGGCATTCATAATACAGAGATAATTTTTCATTTATTTTTATTCTTAATTTCAAAAATGAGCAACTTAGTACTATCATATAAATTCTTTCCGGCACTGTGGTCGGTCATTTCAGCAATCGCCTTATTTTTCTTAGTTTATAAAAAAACAAATAACTATTATTTAGGCATTTTATCAATAATTTTCTTTGCTTCAATAAAATCAAATGTAAATATTATGGGTCTCTGGTTCTTTACACCATTAACCTTCTCAATACCCTTTATTTTTCTTTATTTATATTTTTTTACAGAGGGGATAGAAAAACAAAACAAAAAATTTTTAATTATCAGCTTAGCCATCATGATATTATTGGTCTTTACTCATGCATTGTCATTTTTATTTGCTATACCTATTTTAGCAGTATATTCTTTTTTTTATAGGTCATATGTAAAAAAAGAATGGAAATTTTTCCTGCTGTTTCTACTAGCGCCATTAGCGGGCATTATATTTTATAATTTTTTTACTAACGTTCCATTTAAAATGTTATTTCAAAGTCTTTTTCAATCTATTCAATTCAAAGAAGGATGGGGCGTACTGGAAATGAATAATTCCCCTTTAGAAGTTTATAGTTTAACCGGATATATTTTAGCTTTTATCGGCCTTATAACAATAATAAAGGAAAAAAAATACATTTTATTTGTAATATGGCCAACTATAATAATCTCGTCTATAATTATTTTCAAAATTAGCGAAATATCTTACCTTGTACCTTATCAAAGAAATATTTATTATCTCGCAATAAGCCTTCCAATATTAAGCGCGTTTGGAACATACGGGCTCACAAAGTATATTTCAAAAGTATCAAAATCAAAAAGAATTGTTCCATTTATTTTTATTGTACTAATTATAATATTAACATTCAAATCTTATTATTCAATCCCGAATAATTTAGAATTATATAAAATTATTGACGATAAAGATTATCAAACATTAATTTTTTTAAAGAGTCAGCCCCAGGGCAAAGTTTTAGCAGAGACATTTATCTCAACTGCTGTATACCCGGTATCCCAAAAAAGCCCGGTATCTTCAATTTTATTTGACAGCCCCCAAGATAAAGAAAAAGTGGAACAATTTTTTAAGATAGATGACTGCAAATTAAAATGGAAACTTATACAAGATATTCAACCACGTTACATAATATCAAAAGAAAAAATCAATTGCGATTTTAGGGAAATCTACTCCAGCGGAAATTATATATACAAATTCTGGTAGTTAATAAAATGAAAGAAACAGAACTCAGCGTTATTTTGCCCTGTAGAAACGAAGAAGAGGCACTAGCAAGTTGCATAAATCAAATAAAGACAGTTCTAAAAATAAACGGTCTCCGAGGAGAAATAATTGTTTCAGACTCTTCAACAGATGATTCTCCCAATATTGCAAAAAAACTCGGAGCTATATTAGTAAAACATGATAAATTCGGTTATGGAAATGCTTACCTAGAGGCATTCAAAATTGCAAAAGGAAAATATATTTTTATGGCAGATGCCGATGGAAGTTATGATTTTGAAGAAATACCGAGATTTTTAGAAGAATTAAAGAAGGGCAACGACCTAGTCATTGGAAATCGGCTAAATAATCTAGAAGAAGGATCTATGCCCTTTATGCATAAATACCTCGGAAATCCCATTTTGTCGATAATGATGAAAATATTCTTCAAGACCAAAATAAATGATTCTCAATGCGGCATGCGCGCCATAAAAAGATCTATTTTAGAAAGATTAAATTTGAGGACCACCGGTATGGAATTCGCTTCTGAGATGATAATAAAGGCAATTAAAAGCAATCTAAAATTAAAAGAGCTTTCTATAACTTATAAGAAGAGACTTGGAAAATCCAAACTGCGTTCATTCAGCGATGGTTGGAGACATTTAAGATTCATGCTATCATATAGTCCTCTATTTTTATTTTTTATTCCCGGCCTCTCACTATTTATCTTGGGAGTAATTTCTTTAATAGCCTTTAGTTTTACTAACCCCCGTATTCTTGGAACAAATTTTTTCATTCACCCAATGTTTGTTTCATCACTAATCACAATAATGGGATATCAAATAATCTTTTTTGGAATATTTTCTAGAACTTATTCCTATGTGCATTTAAATGATAAAAATAGTTTTTTAGATAAAATCTATTCAAAAATTACACTTGAAAAAATAATCCTTATAGGTCTATTAATTGCTTCTGTAGGATTATTTATATTCATTTACATTTTGTTAAAATGGATTGATTCCAGCTTCGGTCAACTCAACGAGATAAAAAGTTCTCTTCTAGCTTTAACACTTATCGTGATTGGAATTCAGACAATTTTTTCATCTTTCATGCTAAGCATAATCGGTATAAAAAACAATTAGATTTAAAACCTTAAAATTTTTCAAGGATTATGGACAAACTGAAGAGAAACTTAACAATAATCGCTCTAGTATATATCCTTTTATTAGGTATTTATTTAGCAAAATTTGATTTCAACCCTTCTGCCACAATTCAATTCAGCCAAAATAGTTTAAAGATTTTCAAAGGGCAAGTTCCAGAGAACATAATAAGATTTTCGCACTCTGGTTTTGACGGCCAATACTATTATATGATGGCACTCGAACCAGAATTAGATAGCTTACGAGTAAGCCCTCATTTTTTTCAGAGATTTTTATATCCTCGATTAGCAAGGATGATCTCTCTAGGTATCACAAATCTTATTCCTTTCATCTTAATATTAATTAATTTTATAGCAATAATTATCGGAAGTTATTTTCTTATGAAAATACTAAAACATTATGACTCAAATATAAATCTTGTTTTTATCTATGCATTCACAGTAGGTTTGTTAATCTCTATTCTCAAAGACTTGCCCGAATGCTTAATGATGACATTCGCAATAATTTCATTTTACTATGCAATCAAAGAAAAACATAAGACCGCAGCAATTTTTTTAGCCCTATCATTATTAACAAGAGAAACAGCAATAATATTTTGGGCAAGCATAATAGTTTATTATCTAATAAAACGCCAGTGGAAAACTGCAATAATCTATTCATTGAGCATTATCCCATTTTTAATCTGGGAAGCGATTCTAACAATTCATTTTGGCCCGATCCCATTCAGAGCAGCATTCTGGTCCATATCTTGGATGAAACCACTTTCGGGTCTTTTACAATACCTCTCTACAAAACCAGTTCAAATAGGGGAGCTGATACAAAATGTAACGCCTTTAGAAAATCAAACAGTTTATCAGATGAAAAATTATGCCTTAGCAGAATCAAGACTATTGAACAAACAATTTAGCTCGTTAGTAGTTATTCTCTTTGCACTAATACAACTTTTTATTATGATAAAAATTTATTTAAAAGACAGAAAACTTACATTATTTAATATATCATTATTGTTTCAGATAATATTTATACTATCGCTTACAAACGTTTTGTATGGCAGTCATGGAATCGACGCAATCGGAAGATATTCTTTAGGAATGGTGCTATTGTCAGTATTATATTTCGGAGAAAAAAAGATAAACTATAGTCGTTTTTTATTAGTTATATCTACCGCCCTAACAATAATCTACACGCTAATAATGTTATTTATCAAACCTGATTAAAATGAAAAAAATAGCAATCTTCCACAACTTCTTGGATAATATCGGCGGTGCAGAAGTCGTCACACTAACACTAGCAAGAGAATTAGACGCAGATATCTACACAACCAATATAGATAAAGATAAAATAGGGGCAATGGGATTTAAGTTATTGATACCCCGGATTCATTCCCTGGGTAAAATTCCCAAAATGGCCCCATTTCGACATCAGTTTGCTTTCTGGAAATTTAGAAAATTAGATCTAAAAAACAAATATGACTTTTATATAATCTCCGGTGACTGGGCCATGTCGGGAGCAGTAAACAATCACCCAAATCTTTGGTACGTTCATTCCCCTTTGAACGAACTCTGGCAGTTTAAAGATTACATAAGAAAAAAAGTGCTTTCTCCTTGGAAAAGGCCATTATTTGATATATTCGTTTCATTCAATAGAAAACTTACTAAAAGATACGCAAATCATGTGGATGCATGGATCTGCAATTCAAAAAATACCCAATCCCGAATAAAAAAATATTATCAAAAAGATGCGACGATAATTAATCCCCCAATCTACACAAAAAAATACCATTACAAAAAACCAAAAAATTATTGGTTGGCAGTAAATCGACTGATAACTCACAAAAGGATAGAACTCCAGATGAAAGCATTTTCTAGAATTCCAAAAGAAAATTTAATCATTGTTGGAAGCTACGAAAAGGGAGTAAGACAATTCGAAAGTTACAAACAATATCTTGAATCAATTAAACCCCAGAATGTAAAGATAATAAATTGGGTTGACGACAAAGAGTTATCCAAGCTTTATTCAGAATGTAAGGGCTTTATCATAACTGCTAAAGATGAAGATTTCGGAATGTCTCCGGTAGAAGCGATGGCCTCTGGAAAACCAGTGATCGCTCCAAACGAAGGAGGTTTCAAAGAGTCAATAATCGACGGAAAGACCGGTATATTAATCGATGAAATCGATGAAGAAAAAATTATAAATGAGATAAAAAAGATAAATAACAATCTAGAAAAATATAAAGTTCATTGTATAAAAAGATCCGAATATTTTGACACGAATGAGTTTATTAAAAAAATAAAAAAGGAAATAGAAAATTATGAGAATAAATTTAGATACAGCTAACCCATACCCCGGAATTATTGGTAAATTCCTTTTTTTAAAGGATATTATCTGGCATGAATATTACCAAATTATTAATCAAAATAATAGAGAACTATTAATAAAAAGCAATCTAAAAAATCCTAAAAGAAAGATTCTTTTAGTTCCGCACCCAAAAAATTTTTTCGAGCTGGGAGCAATTAAGATAATCTGCTTAAATTATAGGAAATATCTTGAAAAAGAAAATTATGCAGTAGATATACTTATTACCCCAAATCTCAAAAAAGTTGCAAAGACAGCAAATTCTATAGAATATGACTTTGTTCATTTCCACAATCCATTGCAGCTAAGGATAATCAAACACTTATTAAAAAGAGATTTTTGCATAACAAACCACAGCTGGACAGAAATAAATTCTAATCCCAGTAATTTAGCCCCGCAGATAATCGCTTTGTCGGAAAAAGATAAAGAATTTTATCTTGAAAAAGGATTTAAGAGGAAATTAGACCTTATTCCCAATGGAGTAGATTATAATGAGTTCAAGTATATAAGAGAAGGAAACAAAAAAGCAATTTGCATAGGGAGGTTTGTGAAAGATAAGGGTCAAGAAGATTTGATTGATAAACTAGATGGATTTATCCCCATAGACTTTATTGGAGAAGGAAAAATAAACGCAAAAGCAGAATTTAAAACTTGCAAGGTTCTGGGAAGTTGGAGTAGAGAAAAAATCTATAATAATCTTACCGATTATAGTTGTTTAATTCTAAATAGCAAGACCGAATTATCTCCCTTAGTAGTCATAGAAGCATTGTCTGCTGGCCTGAGTCTAGTAATTTCAGATAGTGCTTGTGCAAACTTAGATAAAAAAGAGTTTATATCGATAATTCCAGAAAACTGTAACAAGTGTCAGTTTAAAGAAATAGTTAGATATCAGATAGAAAATAATAAAAAATATCGAAACAGCATCAGATCTTATGCAAAAAAATTTGATTTACAAAGAATTATAAAAATTTACATCTCATTTATCGAAGAATCAATTAGTAATAACCTTTAGAAAAGACCCAATTATAGGTTAATTATAGGAACCATTAGGGAAAGATAGTACTACCAAATTTACTATATAAGCCCCTCCGATCAGCACTAAGGTGTATCGCTAAAGGCTTACTAGAAAGGTATAATTTTAGTTTATCTCTCAAAGCTAAATCGCCGATATAAGTATCTACCGGTTTATTTATCCGTCTTGAGAAATTCAACAATTTTTTTGCCCCCGAGAGGGTTATGAAGTAGAAAGAAGTTCCTAGCAGATATTTACCTAAAAATTTAGAATGATATTTATTAAGATAGTTTATTTTATTCTCACGAATATCTAAATAGAATATTTCCGCGTCATCAGGGATATTAGTTAAAGCTTCAAATATACTTTTTTTATTACCAACTATTTTTATATCATCTTCACATACAATGAGAGAAGGTATATTTTTTTTAACCATATAGTTCCATATATGCTTATGAGAGAGAAAACACCCCAACTCTTTTTCAGACAATTTAGAATAAGCCTTTTTTTGAGAACGTTTAATAACTTCAATAGCATCAAAAAAGGAGTAATTAATTTTTTTATTGACAAACTGTTCGCTCATAAATTTTTTTCTGGCCTGTTCTTTCTTAAGATTTATACATAAGAACAAAGGTAATTCTTTTAAAAAAAGTTTATTTTCTACACGTTCAGAATTAAAAAGATAAGTAACTCTATAAAAAAAGTATCTTAGATAAGGATAGATAAAATAATCATTTTTATAATCATAGATTGTCCATAAGATATCTTTGATAAATACGAGGAATTTAAAAAAATAATAAGGGCTATTTCTTTTTTCTTCAATTTTTTTTAATATTTTTATACACATATCATTTTAACCATCTTTTTAATTTATTATACTCCCTAGGGAAATTATATTTTATTTTTTTTCCAATTAATCCAGCAATTTTATTTGTCTTTGCAAAAAAATTTTTATCAAACCTTAATCCGGAACTAGCCACAAAATAATGGTGCAAAGGAAATTCAATTTTATCTAATCTTAACTCTTCTAAAAAAATAGCAACATATCTTTCAGCAAAGGTTCCTTGAGTTCGTTTATTTTTATTATACCCCTCAAGAATATGACTCTCAATTATTTTTGAAAGAAACCCCATCATTTTTAAAAAAACAGACCGATGAATAAAAAATGATCCGCAAATAGATATATTTTTATCATCTAGATCTTTCTTCTTCAATGATCTTTTCTCTAAATGATTATAATGACTTATGAAAAAATCTATGCAATTTTGATAGACGGCCCTTTCACCAGAAGTATAAAAAATGTTTAAATTCTGTTTATAGATACTTATAAAAGATTCTGGATTAAAAGACACTAAGATTGCTCGATTCAATTTTCCTTTTTTAATTAACTCTTCAATAAAATCAATAACAGTCATTCCAGAATATTTTTTTTCTTTGGACCTGAACTCCATATCATAATGAATGAAACCAAGATATTCGGGTAGTTCAACTTGTCCTGCTAAATATCCCTTATATAAAGAATAATAAAACTCATACTCAGCCCATTCCTTTCCTATTGGACAAAACCATTTTTCTTTCGCAAGATAGATATGATTCTTCGCGGGAAAAACATATGATTCCTTATCCATCTTCACAAAAGTGACACGATCAATTTGATCCCCATAATATTTTGGATAGACTTTATTATGATAAAGGCAATAAATTTTATAATCATACTCTTTAATCTTAATAGAGACATTTTTCATAGGACAAATATTATTTATCTATTTAAATTATTTACTAAAGATAAGTTTTGATAAGAAAGATAATGATATAGAGCCAAAGAAATATTTATTCTTATTAATAGAGACAAAAGATATAAAATTCAATAATTTTCTTATTCCCAGAAAAATCAAAACCACTCGAGGAAAAGATAGTCGTTTCTTGAACATTTTAAAAAATAACTGGAGAAAAACCACTTAAAGTAGTATGTGCGGGCATAGCTTTTGTTTATGTTTCTTGATATTTTTACCCAGAGCGATTAATAAAACACTAACTATCTTTATGATTAAGATATTTATTTATAATCACTTTAGGTTTACCTATACATTTAACCTTCCCTTTCTCTAGCCATACAACGCGATCACAATACTTTTTTATCATGTCTAAATCATGGCTAACAAAAACTACACTAACCCCCTTACGAACAAGTCCGCGGATCATATCAGAACTCTTTTTTCTAAAATCCTCATCCCCTACTTCAAAAACCTCATCAAGAAGCAAGATATCTGGATTAGAATGTACTGCGATTGAAAAAGAAAGTCTTTGAAGCATTCCACTAGAGAATTTATATAAATTAGTATCTACAAAATCCTTAAGCCCACTAAATTCAACAATAGAATCAAATTTTTTCTTGATTTCGTGCTTACTTAAACCAAATAAAGAGCCAACCAAAAAAATATTTTCTCTCATCGTAAGCCGGTTTATTGCGCCATTTCCCAAACCTATCAATGAAACTATTTTTCCATGATAATCAACTCGCCCAGTATATACGGGATATATTTCAGATATTACTCTTAGAAGGGTGCTTTTTCCAGAGCCATTATCGCCGATAATTCCGACAATCTCTCCAGAATCAACTTCAAAAGATACGCTATCTAATGCTTTTATTTTTTTTATCATACGTCGACCGGAAATAAAAGAAGACAGTCTAAATAAAACGGAAATAATACTTCGATTACCAAACTCAAATTCTTTTGAAACATTATTTAAAGTTATTTTTTTCATAAGATTAATTTGTAAATATAAGTTTTTTTAATGTTTTATATATTAAAGGAGACTTACTACGGATATATATACCTATTTTTCCCATAATTCTTTCTACTCGTCTACCTGGAAAGGCGACAATGAAATAATTGTCTATAATTGGATAAAGAGATCTTATTTTTACCCATTCTTTTGGGATTAAATTTGGATTTTTAAATGGACTGCCAGGTCTAAAATTTCCCTCGCAGGGATATATTTTTTTATAAGGATTATTATTCAACCAGGCCCCCCACCAAGACAAAGTAGACGATCCACATATAAAATCCCTACATTGGCTCATAAGGTACAAATCTTCCCAATCTTTATTTCCTTCAATAAAGAAAAATCGTATCTTAAGTCCACTTAGATATTTTTTAGCTAATTCAATATCGTCTGAGAAAACAATGACCTCTTCAAAATTACTTATTTTATTTAATGCCGCAAGATAATACCTTCTTCTAGGAACAAAATAATTTCTTCTGATTGTTTTATCTGAAATTTTATCTCCAAATCTTAAATGCAAACCAACGCATCGGGAAAAGTCAATACAATTATACTTTTTCTTTAGACTAGCTATTTTTGTTGGTTTGAAGGAATACCATTTTCGAACATTATTCTTTTCAAAATATTTTTCACTTTCAAAATATCCGCTAATCTCATTATGATCTTGAATGCCAATCTTCTCAATTAAATTAATGTTATTAAAAGCAAAAAATTTTTCAGTAGTTATATTTTTTGGATATTTTGCACGAATAGAATTATCATTTAAATTAAATATATCGTCGCCGACCCATTTTGGACAATAAAATTTTACGTTTAACTTTTCGGCTTGCGTTCTAAGGAAAGCGTACTGGAAAAGTTGGTTTCCAAGTCTACCCATCTTACCAAGTTTAGTGAATGAAATCATTATCGGTCCGGAAAATAAGGTTTTAATAATTTATATACTGAAGAGAAATTTTTATTCAAAAATAATCCAAACTTACTGACAAAATAATTACCATCCCTTATATTTCTCTCATAAAACTTTTTTTTATTCTTATAAAAAATTTTATTAATTATTTCTTTAGCATAATAGCTAATTACGTGTCTGCCAAGACTAAACTTTTTCATTTTAGCATCAATATAGATTTAATTAAATAAATCGTTCTCTTACATGCTCGGCATTTATTCTTAAAAACAAAAGATATAGAATAAACATACTCCATAAAGCCAAACTTATGAAAGAGATAAAAGTAAAACTCTAAAGTTTTATGGCCACTATATCGTCTTTCCCACGCTTCATTTACTGAAGTAGATTGTTTTAAAAATTTAGATTTAATAGAAACATTTTTTAGAAGAGAGACCCCAAGAAAACTAGCAACTGATGAAATATATTTATCTGGGTCTTTAATAAAATCCTCGTAATAAATGATTAGGGGAGAAATATTATTTCTTTTAAAAAAAGCTTTCCAATGTTTATTATCTAATTTTATTTTACTGGAAAAATCTGCAATCTTAATTACGCTAAAAGGAACATCCTTGCCAAAAACAGTACGATTCTTTTTAGTGCGTGTCCAAATATTTGTTTCGTTAGCAATATAATAGGATATAGCTTGTCTGACTCTATTTCTTCTTATCAGCCAAATAAAATTTGTCCCTTCAGGAAAAAGGTTTTTTCTACGATAAACACAGTTACAAAGTTTATTTGATTTTAATAAAACGTTATAAAGACCCCTTAACTGATGATAATGTACCTTGAAACCAGAAACATTATTTCTCAGTCGAATTTCATCAAAAAGGCTTGAAAAAATTTCCCTTAACGACCTAACTTGAGGATAAATTTTATAGGAAAGATTGCTATTATAAGCTTCGTAACTATTACTTATTGGAGAAATTTTAGTCAACAAACCGGCTCCTTCGAGAACACTACAAAAATAAGTACTTCCACAACGAGGTGTCGCACAGACAACATAATTAATTTTTTTCATTTTTCCCTCCAAGCCCAAGTAGTTAAATGTTTTGAACCAGTTTCCGTAGAAAAACTTTTTTTTTTCAAAATTTTTTCCAGAGCAAGATAAGTCATTTTATTATTAACAATATGATAAGACGCTATAGCCAACCTAATATCCGGATTTTTCAGAACACTTTTAGCACCTTTAATAGCTTCCAATTCAGAACCCTCAATATCCATTTTTATAAAATTAATTTTTTTTATGCCTAATTTTTTCAGTTCAAAATCAAGACTTACAGCATCAACTAAACTAGATTGAGCATTTTTAAAAAATAATGAAGAGCTAAATCGTTCACCAAAAATTCTTACAGTTTTATTCTTACTAAACAAACATTTATTGATCAGAATAACATTTTTCAAACCATAACATTCTACATTTTTTTTGAGTTCTAAAAAATTTTTAATATTTGGTTCAAAAGATATAACTTTACCACTATCCCCGACTAATAAAGAAAATAAGATAGTATCTAATCCATTATATGCTCCAGCATCAATAACAAAGTCCCCATAATGAGGAACGTATTTACTAAAATAAGAT
>Ga0247842_10007756_pt1 | contig 11503 bp, 11 predicted proteins | sample LaCruzMarch2015__3_FD_192411 | JGI IMG/M metagenome (GOLD analysis project Ga0247842, IMG submission 192411) | Freshwater microbial communities from meromictic Lake La Cruz, Castile-La Mancha, Spain - LaCruzMarch2015_19m | ecosystem: Environmental > Aquatic > Freshwater > Lake | place: Spain...
CACCCGCAGATAATGGAGATGGACTTAAACCCGGTCAAGGTATTGCCGGAAGGCCAGTTCTACCTGGTGGTGGACGGACGTATCCTAATCAGCAAAGAGGAAGAATGAAATCCGGGTGCGGGCGCACCTGAAGGTATGCCTCTACACATAAAGTAGGTCCTTTTAATCCGCTCGTTAGTACGTCGAAACGTTCAACTCCTCCATCTTGCCGGTAACCATAAACACCACACGTTCACAGATATTGGTGACCCTGTCACCCGTCCTCTCCAGGTTGTGCCCCACCCACATCAGCCTGGTGGCTCTGGTGATGGTGCGAGGATCCTCCATCATAAATGTAAGCAACTCCCTGAAGACCTGGTCATACAGGTTGTCGATCTCATCGTCCTCCGGCACAATTTTGCGGGCCGCTTCCGCATCATGAATGATGAACGCATTCAGGCTGCGGTGCAGCATATCAATGGTCTTTTCATTCATCCTGGGCAGGTCTATCAGCGGCTTGAGGGGCGGTTCATCGCCTATCATCAGCGCAATTTTTGCATTGCCGGCAGCGTGATCGCCCATCCTCTCAAGGTCTGTGACGATAAACAGGATGGCCAGCAATATCCTGAGATCACTGGCCATGGGCGCCTGGCAGGATATGATATCCAGGGCCTTCTCCTCTATCTCAAAACGCTTTTTATTCACGTTCTGATCATCCGCAATGACAAGTTTAGCCAGGTCGAGATCACGTCCTCTGAGGGCCTGCATGGACCTTTCGAGCGCCTTCTCGATCATGCTCCCCATGACCAGCACCTCGTCCTGCAGCTCGCGAAGATTCCTCTGATAAGATTCTCTCGGCATATTCAACCTCCTTTAACCGAAACGCCCTGTAATATAATCCTCCGTCCGTTTGTCTTTGGGCACCGTGAAGACTTCTTTGGTCGGGGAGTACTCTATCAGTTGGCCCAACAGCAGAAAACCGGTCCAGTCCGACACGCGTGCTGCCTGCTGCATATTATGCGTAACGATGACGACCGTGTAGTATTTCTTCAATTCCAGCATCAGTTCCTCTATCCTGAGTGTTGAGATAGGATCCAGCGCCGAACACGGTTCATCCATCAGTATGATCTCGGGCTCGATGGCGATGGCGCGCGCGATGCAAAGGCGCTGCTGCTGGCCGCCCGACAGCGAGGCGCCCGGCTGGTCGAGCTTATCTTTCACCTCTTCCCAGAGCGCCGCCTTCCTCAGGCTGCGCTCGACGACGTCCCGCAACTCCCTGCGACGGCTCCAGAAACGTGTCAGGCTTATCCCCGACGCCACGTTGCCGAAGATAGACATGGTCGGGAATACGCTGGCCCTCTGAAACACCATCCCTACCCGGCGGCGGACGGTCACCGGGTCGACCTGTGCGGCGTAGATATCCAGGCCGTCCATCAACACCCTGCCCGTCACTCTTCCACCTTCCGATACCTCGTGCATGCGGTTCAGACAACGTATAAATGTCGATTTGCCGCATCCGGAGGGACCGATCAGGGCGGTGATGCACTGAGAGCCAATGTCCATGCTTATATCCTGGATCACCATATTGTTGCCATACCAGGCGTTCAGTTTTTCCACCTTCAATATACATTTCCGAGGACGAGGTGCGACACTAATTCTCCCATCTAAGGCTTCCGTATTAGTATTCTGCCCGATTAAATTGTTTATCATCGTTCTATGTCCTTCACCTTACTTTCACAGGTACCTACATCTTTTTCCTGCTGCTGACCAGTCGCACGATAATGTTTATACCGAGAACGAGTACGACCAGCAGGAAAGCAGCAGCCCAGGCCTGCTTCTGCCAGTCGCTGTATGGAGACAGGGCGTAGCGGTATATCTGTAAGGGCAGGGCCCCGATCGGCTCGGCCAGGCCCTGAACACCAAAGGCGCTTCCCAGGGCGGTAAATATAAGCGGCGCCGTCTCTCCCGCGATGCGTGCGACGGCAAGCATTATACCCGTGACTATGCCGGTGATAGCACCGGGCATTATCACACCCAGGGTGATTCTCCAGCGGCTTATGCCGAGGGCTAGCGCCGCCTCGCGTTGCGAATTGGGCACCAGGCGCAAAGATTCCTCGGCCGTGCGCGCCACTACCGGTATCATGATTATCGCCAGGGCAACGCCGGCGGAGATGGCCGAGTAGGTATGCATGGGACGGACAAGTATGGCATAGGCAAAGACACCTATGATAATCGAGGGCACTCCGGCCAGTATGTCCGCTGCAAAGCGTATGGCCGCGGCTGCTTTGGGCCCGGCGAACTCGGCAAGAAATATGCCCGCCATCAGCCCCACCGGCAGGGCGATGAGCGAAGCGAGCCCCACCAGTATAAAAGTGCCGTAAATGTCGTCCCGCATCCCACCCCCGGCCTCACCCACCGGTTTGGACGGCTGCGTTATGAAATCCAGGCTCAGGTAAGATATGCCGTTGATAAGCGTATAACCGAGTATCAGGACAAGAGTTATGATTACTATACCGGCGGCGCATCCGCATAGGACGAGCATCAACCGGCTGAGCTGCTTGCGCCTCATATAACCGCCGCCCATATTCATTCGCCGGTCCCCCTGGTGGAGACAGTGCGCCATACCAGCAGGCGGGCAATTATGTTAACAAGCAGCGTGATAGCGAAAAGCACCAGCGCCAGCTCTATGAGGCTGCCGATATACAGGTCCCCGGAAGCTTCATTAAATTCGCTGGCCACTTTACTCGCAATTGTCGACCCGGGGGAAAACAGCGAGGCAGACAGGGCATAGGAATTACCTATGACCATTGTCACGGCCATTGTCTCACCGAGGGCTCGGCCCAATCCCAGTATTACCGCGCCCACCAGTCCTGAGCGGCAATAGGGCAGGACCGACCGGGTGATCACCTCCCAGCGGGTTGCTCCCAGTGCCAGCATAGCCTCGCGCTGGGTCAGGGGAACAGCACGTACGGCTTCACGGCTGACTGCAGTAATAATGGGTATAACCATGATGGCCAGGATAATCCCAGCGGAGAGAAAACCGACCCCGAAAGGAGGCCCCTGGAAGAGGGGCAGAAAGCCCAGGTTGCTGCCCAGCCATATCTCTACAGGGTTCCTGATAAAAGGTACCATTACGTACAATCCCCACAGACCGATAATCACGCTCGGTATCGCGGCCAGCATCTCGATCAGAAAAGAACATGGCTTTCGCATCCATTCCGGGGCGAGTTCACTCAGGAATATGGCGGAGCCCAGGCTTATGGGTACAGCTATAACAAGGCCGATCAGCGAGCTCAGCAGGGTACCATAGATAGCCGGCAGTGCTCCGAACTCCTCCTTCACCGGGTCCCACTCGATGGATGTGAGGAAGGAAACCCCGAACTTCTGGATAGCCGGCCAGGCATCGAGATTCAGGGCGATAAGCAGCCCAATAAGGATCGCAACGATTAGAAGGCCGAAGAATAGCGTCAGCCTGGTAAAGATCTTGTCGCCGATACGCGCCCTGCTGGCGGCTTTATTATCACTCATGCCAGGATTCAGTGATGTAGCAGCTCTACTTTTATCCTTCATTATCAACCGCTTATTATAAACTGGATAGACAGGAAATGCAGGAAAGGTTTACCCTTCCCACATTTCCTGAACTTAGTGCTCAACTTCCACCCGGTCAGCGGGTGATCAATGGTTGTCCCTGGTACTTTATCGAGAGAATGGCATTTTCGGCCTTTAACACCGCCGGGGCCGCCAGGATGGCATAGGTAAGCGGCCCGGTATACTGTTGACCTTCGTGGATTGCCCACCAGAGCATCTTGGCCAGGGTCTCTCCCTTATCCTTGTCTTTCTGGTTGACATATACCAGCATCCATGTGAAACCGACGATGGGATAGGCATCCGGGTTGGCTGAATTGGTCAGCATCACCTTCATATCGTCCGGAAGCGTCACGCCTTCGGCTGCCCTGGTAGTGGCCTCCGGTGAAGGTTCGATATAGTTGCCCGCGGCGTTCTTGAGTTTGGCCCAGGCCAGTTTGTTCTGCTTTGCATAAGCCAGCTCCACGTATCCTACGGAGTTTGGTATCTGCTGTACCTGTCCGGCTACCCCGGCATTGCCCTGACCGCCGATGTCGCCCGGCCATTTCACGGACGTGGCGTTGCCGACCTGTGAACTCCAGTCCTGGCTGATCTTGGAAAGGTAGTTGGTGAAGATGTAAGTTGTGCCGGAGCCGTCCGAGCGAAAGACAACGGCTATGGGAGCATCGGGCAATTTGAGGTCCGGGTTAAGCGATACGATTGCCGGATCGTTCCATTTAGTGATCTTTTTCAGGTATATAGCGGCCAGCACATCACCTGAGAGTCTAAGCTGGCCCGCACCGATTCCGGTCAGGTTATATATGACGGCGACGGCACCGCTGGTCATCGGTATATGAAGTATGGGCCCGCTCTTTTGTTCCGCCTTGGTTAGCTGCGCCTCAGTCATAATGCCGTCGCTGGCGCCGAAATCAACCGTTCCCTCTGTGATCTGGCTGATACCGCCGCCCGATCCAATGGGCTGATAATTGACCTTGACACCGGTTAGCTTGTTATACTCGTCAAACCATTTCGTGTAGAGCGGCGCGGGAAAGGTGGCCCCTGCGCCGGTTAGATTAACAGATTTGGCAGGTGGCGTTGGAGGGACCGCCGGCGTTGGTGTGGTCGCCGGCGCTCCGCAACCTGCAAGCGCAATCGCCGCTACCAGGATAGCGGCTACGGGTATAAACCAATTTTTATCCCATTTTTTCAAGTTGTTTTCTCCTTTCTTAAATATATTCCGTGGCATTCATTTGCCACTAAGTAAAGTCTATAGCCGCTATATAAAAGAAGCATTAATCAAATGTTAAATTTAGGTTAAAACTTGAACTATAAGGCTCAGGGACCGACGGGCAGCGTGAAGAAGAAGGTAGACCCTTTGCCCTCGACACTCTCCACCCAGATTCTGCCGCCGTGAGCGGCGATAATATGGCGGGATATGGCCAGCCCGAGGCCGACTCCTTCATCATCCCTGGCCTTGTTGACTTTGTAGAACCGCTCGAAAATGCGAGACAGCTCGTTAGCGGGTATGCCGATGCCAGTGTCTTTCACAGAGAACAGGATGTTATTGTCCTGCTTTTTAACGGAGACCTTGATAGAACCCCCGGCATCGGTGAATTTTATAGCGTTATGTATTATATTCAGCAATACCTGCTCAATCCTGTATTGATCTATGACGAGATCGGGCAGCGCCGTCTCAACATGCATACTCAAGGTCAGACCTTTCCTGTCGGACTGTGCCTGTAAACGCTGAACAACTTGCCTGACCAATTCATCGATCTTCAAAGGACTCCGATCAAGCTTTGTTTCGTTATTTTCCATCCTGGACAATTCGGTCAACTCATTTGTCATATACGTCAACTTGTCGGCCTCAATATTTATCTTGTGCAGGAAATCTTTGTAGACCTCTGTATCCGCCGAATCTCCATCGATAAGGGTTTCAGCTATCAGTTTGATAGAGGAGATCGGAGTACGGAACTCGTGGGAAACATTCGATATGAAGTCCCGGCGTATCTCCTCCAGGTGGCGCTTCTCAGTGAGGTCTGTGACAATTACAACATAGTTCCGTTTTTCCGCATCAGGGCTGACTTTAATGTCCAGATACTGCTTTTTCCCGCGAATCTTGATAGAGGCGGCCTGGACATCGCCTGTACTTATGCACTTCTTCACAAGCGCATCACATTCATAGTCTCTAACGACCTCGATGAACGTCAGACTTTTATCCTTAACAACGGTGAAGTCGAAGATACGGGCAGCGGCATGGTTCATATATTGAATCTCACGGCGTTCGCCGAGTACAAATACGCCCTCTTCAATCAACGAAAACACGTATGAGTAGTCTGTGTCAGACATTTTTAATAAGCCTTTTCCTTCAGGTGAAATCAGCCGGCAAATTTGTAGCCATAGCCACGGACGGTAACCAGGTAACGCGGATTATCGGGATCAGTCTCAAGTTTGCGGCGCATCCACCGTATATGCACGTCAACAGTCCTGTCATTGCCGATATAGTCATAACCCCACACCTTTCTCAATATTTGCTCCCTGCTGATAACCTGCCCCCTGTTGCTCAACAGCAAAACCAGCAGCTCAAATTCCTTGGGGTTCAATTCCACCCTGTTTCCACCTTTGCGTACCTCATGCTTATTAAGATCGATAGCGATATCTGCGGCTTCAAGAAATTCATTTTTCCCCGCGGTAGAAATTCGTGTGCTCGTTGCTGCTTCTGAGCGTCTCAGCACGGCTTTGATCCGGGCCAGCAATTCACGCATACTGAACGGCTTGGTAACGTAATCGTCCGCCCCGATCTCAAGACCCACGACCCTGTCGACCTCTTCCGACTTTGCCGTAAGCATAATTATGGGAGTTTGAGATTCAGCCCGGATTATCCTGCATACCTCCGTCCCGCTCATTACCGGCAGCATAATATCTAATATGATAAGCTGGGGCTTTTTGCTGCGATATACTTCCAGCGCTTCACCGCCATCGCCTGCAGTCAGTACGATATAACCTTCCCTTTTCAGGTTGTAACTAAGCAACTCTCTGAGGGTATCGTCGTCTTCAACTACCAGAATAGCAGTATCCATGCACTTTCCAATAAAACAGCCGGGCTGCATTATCAGCAGCTAAGCATAAAACAAACACTCGCAGCATTACAAACGCTGCGAGTGTGTTAATTGCCTTATAGCCGGAGGCCTTACGCTAAATAGTCGATCAATTTACGGCTGCGGCTGGGGTGTCTGAGCTTGGCCAGCGCTTCCTTCTCTATCTGGCGGATCCTTTCACGCGTCAGGCCAAACTCGTGTCCGACCTCTTTCAGGGTTAAACCCTGCTCGTTGTCCAGACCGTAGCGCATCTCGATGATCCTGCGTTCGCGGTCGGTCAGTGAGGAAAGGACATCCCTGAACTGCTGCCTCAGCATGCTATGGGCCGCTTCATCCTCAGGCGCGGGATTGACTTCATCCTGGATAAAGTCGCTCAACTGGCTTTCATCGTCACCGATAGGGATATCCAGCGACACCGGCTCGGCGTACAGTATGCCCACCAGCCAGTCTATTTTGTCGGTTTCGACCCCCATTTCGGTGGCGATCTCGTCGCTGGTTGGTTTGCGGCCCAGCTTCTGCAATAGCTTCTGCCTGGCATTGTTCATCTTGGTAATGGTCTCAACCGTATGCACGGGAAGGCGGATGGTCCTCGACTGGTCCGATATCACTCTGTTGATGGCCTGCCTGATCCACCAGGTGGCATACGTGCTGAATTTAAACCCGCGCCTGTAATCGAATTTCTCAACAGCGCGCATCAGGCCTATATTCCCTTCCTGAATGAGGTCGGAAAGCGGCATGCCGCGCGCCCGGTATTTCTTGGCCATGCTCAGGACAAGCCTCAGGTTAGCCTTGATCATGTGCTCAGCAGCCTCACGGCCTGATTTCTTCAGTGCGGCAAAATGCTCCTTCAGCTTAAGGCTATTAGTCTCAAGGTACCTGGCAAATTCCGGCCTGGCCACGGCATCTCTCATCTCGGCAACCGTCTTTACCTCGGCATAGCCAGTAGTTATCTGCCAGGGGATCAGGCGCGTAACTATGGAAAGCTCTGTGATGTCCTGCAGCGCCTCCTCTGTTTCAATATGCGCAGATTTTGCCACAAACTGCGCCGTTTCCTCGCTGATCACATTGTCGATATGGTCCCTGAGCACGCTGTCGGAAACCTTCATCGACAGGGTGGCGGCGCCGGTCGAGCGATAATGTTTGAGCAGCCTGTCCATCAGGCTGCCGTGAGCTGCCAGGCGTGATACCAGGGACCTGACAATAGCAGTCTCGGGGAATTTACCGGAAGATCCGGCAGGCAAATGTTTCTCCACATGGGAAAGATAGTTCGCCAGCTCCATGCGACTGCTCAGTATCTTCTCATCTCTGGACGTCAGCAAGGGTGTTTTGCTGCATTCGGCGATATAGAGGCTGACCGAATCCTCGGCAAAATCAACGCCCTTCCTGTCGTCGGGATAAACCACATCCTCGACATCAGCCTTAACTAAAGCTGAATCACCAAGTTTCAAGCTGCCCTGCAGGCCCGAAAACCCAGAGTCCACACTTGTTTTTCCCACTGTCTTAACATCTTGCTTTATCTTAGCCATATCAATAAACTCCTTCCGCAATCACCGACATCACGGAATGTAATTATTCAACACTAAAATTGTGAATTCTTTATGAACTTTTAGCATAAATATATTAGCCCAGGCCGGCCTGCAGGTAAGCGACTAAGGTCGCAAATAATAAAACGTCCAAATTGGCAAAAAGGTTGCGCGGCGGCAAATATGAAGATTGCTTGATCAAATAAACAGGGAAGAGATGCCGGGGCCGCGGTCAGCTTTCCAGAGCAACAATTTCAAACGGACACTGTACTGCACCGGTAGCGCATACGAGTTCGCAGTCGGTGCACCAGCCGCAGTTATCAACCTCGACAATAGCAACAGTATTATTACTGAGTACGAGGGCACCGCATTTGCATACCGTAACGCAAAGGCCACACCCGTCGCACTTGGCCTGGTCAATGATGGGCATTATAGACAAACGGTTTAAATCCTCCGATAACGGCCTATTATATATCTAATTCTAATTGTTCACTTCCCAGTATGATGTAACCTACATCACCTCAGTTCAGTCCGGCCAGCCTGTCCAGGTAGCTCCTGTCCTTGATAACGATACGGTGCCTTTCGAGGCTGATGGCGCCGCTGTCCTCCAGGTTCTTGAGCGACCGGCCGACCACCTCTCTGGCAGTGCCTGCCATGGCCGCCATCTCGTATTGAGTCAGCCTTTGATAGCCTTCAGGCCCCGGCGCCGAATTCTGTAGCAAAATCTTGGCAACTCGCCCGGTAACGTTTTTGAAGGACAGGTCTTCCACAAGGGTCAGCAGCAAACGGGTCTGTTCCGAAATAATCTCAAGGGCATTGCGTACGATCCGCCAGTTCTTCTCCATAACAGGCAACAGATCGTTCCTGTGTATCCAGTAAATGAGGGTGTTACCCAGGGCCTGCGCGCTGTAGGGGCAAAAGTTGCCGCCGAAAACCGTCACGTCATTGAAAGACTCTCCCGGCCTGATAATCTTAATGATCTGTTCTTTGCCCTCAGAGGAAGTCTTATAAATTTTAACCACTCCCGTACCGACGAAGTGCAGGCTCTCCTGGTTGTCCCCCTCGGACACGATGGTCTGTCCCTTAATAAAAGATTTTTGGTTAAACAGGGACGGCAGGCCTGTAAGCTGGTCATTTTCGACGCCGGCAAAGTAGCGCAGCCGGCTGAGATTCTCAATCGTTATAATCATCTTAATCAATGGCGACACCCGGGAATTATCAAATTATACCAGCCCACGCATCATTGTAAAATAGCCTGCCCCCTTCCACAACCGGTAATAATCATCATCCTGCACCTAAATAGTTTGACTGTAAAATATAGAAATCCTTATAATGTTCTAACCTGCAACAGACGCAGCCGGGCATATATGGCGCGGTCGGGCTTAAAGCAACGGACAATGACTCCGTGGGAACACAGGTCCCGCGGAGTCATATTAATTTAACGATGGATATTCAGAGACAAAAAACTTCAGTAGCGCTGCTATCAGTAGCGTCAAACGGCATGCTCGTTATCCTGAAACTGATAACGGGCGTGCTTACGGGTTCTATCTCGGTTCTGTCCGAGGCTGCACATTCCTCCATGGATTTGATCGCCTCCGTCATAGCGTTTTTTGCCGTGCGTATCTCGGCCAGGCGCCCGGATGCGGAGCACCCTTTCGGGCACGGTAAGGTCGAGGACATATCTGCCCTGGCCGAGGCGCTGCTGATCGTTGTAGCTGCCATCTGGATCGTAGTGGAGGCAATCCACAAGATCATCACCCCCCAACGGCTTGAGACCATCGACTGGGGAATCGCTGTTATGCTTCTATCTGTGGTGGCTAACATTGTCGTGTCTAAGCTTCTCTTTATAGTGGGGAAGAGATCTGATTCGCCGGCTCTGATAGCGGACGCCTGGCACCTGCGCACCGACGTTTGGACCTCAGCCGGCGTACTGACAGGTCTGGCTGTCATCTGGGTGGGAGCCAGGCTATGGCCGGAAATCAACCTGAGCTGGATTGATCCGACGGCAGCTATAATGGTTGCCATACTGATCATTCGGGCAGCCTTTGAGCTGACCATATCTGCGATCAAGGACCTTATCGACACCAGCCCACCGGCTCACGAGCTGTACTGGCTGACAGGTTACCTTGAGAGCTGGTATCCCACTGTACGGTCCATTCACCGTATCAGGACCAGAAAATCCGGCGCCTCGCGCTTCATAGACCTGCACATTGTGGTCGATCCGGCCATGACGGTCAGCGATTCTCACGCAATCACCGAGAAGATGACTGCGGCAATCAGGGAAAAATTAAGCGGCGCCGACCTAACGGTGCATATCGAGCCCTGCGACGGCCTTTGCAAGAAGTCCTGCATCAGCGGCTGTATGCTGCCCATAGACGAGAGAAGAGAGATCCAGCAGGCGGCAGCGGCCGCGGTAAAGAAGGTCAGGCAGACGGTTTAACCAATCCGTCGGGCTATTAAATATCAGGAATAGTGAGGTATCTAAGATGGCGATAAGCAGGTTCTATATACCAACCAGGTTCATCATCGGCCCGGGCAGCTTTTCACAGCTGGGCAAGGAGACAGCCCGCCTGGGTAAGGTTGCTATGCTGGTCACTGGATCGAACAGCATGCGCGCCACGGGTGTGCTCGAGAGGGCAGCCGGGGACCTTGCGGCAAATAGTGTCACCACCATCGTTTTCGACAAGGTCGAGCCCAATCCCCGGACATCCACGATCGATGCCGCGGCAAAGATAGCGCGTGAAAATAAAGCCGACGTGATCATTGGGCTTGGCGGCGGAAGCGTGATGGATGCATCCAAGTGCATAGCCCTGGCTACTGCGGGAGGCGAGCCCATTTTTTTATACTACGAAGGCAAGGCCAACAGCAAGATTAAAGCCCTTCCCATAGTGGTTGTACCCACACTGGCAGCCAGCGGATCTGAGGCCAATAATGGGGCGGTCATAACGAACTGGGATACGCACGAAAAAGTGGTCTTGTCACACGCTTCTATCTATCCCACGATGTCCATCGTCGATCCGGCACTGGCTGTGACCGTGCCTGCAAGAATAACAGCCCAGGGCGGTGTGGATATCTTTTGTCACCTGGTCGAAGCCTACATCACGGCACACGAGTCCACACTTATCAATGACGGCCTGCGTGAATCCGCCATGCGTACGGTAGTCGAAACACTGCCACAAGTCCTGGCCAAGCTCGACGATGTCGAGGGACGTTCTAAGCTCAGTTGGGCCAGCACTATAGGCTGCTCGCAGTTTGCCAACCTGGGAGGCGGCACAGGCCTCATGTCGCTACATGGTCTGCAGCATGCGTTGAGCGCATTGTACGATATAGCCCACGGGG
>Ga0247842_10007757_pt1 | contig 11502 bp, 3 predicted proteins | sample LaCruzMarch2015__3_FD_192411 | JGI IMG/M metagenome (GOLD analysis project Ga0247842, IMG submission 192411) | Freshwater microbial communities from meromictic Lake La Cruz, Castile-La Mancha, Spain - LaCruzMarch2015_19m | ecosystem: Environmental > Aquatic > Freshwater > Lake | place: Spain...
AGGAAGTTATTAGAATTATTAATCGCAAACCTAGAAAATCATTGAATTATTTATGTGCATACGAAGCATTTTACGGTGTTAAACTTAATTTATAACAATTTGTTGCACTTTGGACTGGAAATCAGGAAATAACCCTGCAAGAAATTGTGGGGTTTTTTTGTGATGGTCAATATATGACATACTAGACAGTAGATAATTGAGTTTTGAGTAATTTTTCATATTTTTTTTAAAAAATATATATATCTGAAATCATACTCATGGTCTACTATTTCTTCTTGATAGACTTTTTTTTACATTTTATTCTCCATATTTTGTCAATATATCGGTTCAAAATACAATTCGTAGAAATAGACAAATACAAGTTTTGAACTAGTATCTCTTGAAAAAAATCAGTTAGTCATTATTAATATAAGCAACTTAAAAAAAATTCTATTTTTTTTATATTTTCTCAATCATTGTTATGTATAAGTTTTTTAGAAACTTAATAATTTCCACGGTAATACTTATTTGCTGAATCATCTTATACCAAGTCAAACTCAATGTACATGCCTGATCTTTCACTGGTGTTTTGACTTCTATAGCAGGTGGTTCCATAAATTCTACAGACACCACGATTCCATTTAGTGTATCATTAAATGGTTCTCAAACCGATGGAAGTCAGATAACTATTTATGTAACTGATAGTATAGATAGTGGAGATGTAGATGGTATGCCTTTTAACGGACCTATAGCTATCTCAGCAGGACAAACGGGATGGGGAGGGGCAGTTACATTAGGATCAACTTTTTCTTCTTATACATGAGATACTTTATGGTTCCACGTGATAGTGAGTGACTGAATTTCAGAAATTCTTTGATACGGATGGCAGGAAATTGTTTTCTCAACAGGTGGATGATGTGGTAGTGGCTGTTCTGGTTCTTCTGGATTTGCAATCAGTTGATCTACCATAAATAGTATAAACGCAACAGGTTATCTTATTTCCTTTATGTTTGATGGTATATTAAGTTCCGGTGATGTTGCTACTATACAAGCTATTGATGCAAGTGGAATTATACTTTCTTATTCTTATATAGGCATAGGAGGAGAAACAGGATATCTAACAACTATAGACGCAAGTTCTCTTATTGATTGATCTGTTACTTTGAGTGGGCATGTAATTAATTCGTGATGAAATTTAATATCATGATCTTTTGTGACAAATATAGTATCCAAAGACACTATTCCTCCGACAGTTACCCTTACTGGCAATGTCGAAAATGGTACTATCATCAATAGTTGAGATTCTGTTGCCGTCACCATAACATTCAGTGAATCCAGTATGATGAGTTGTTCATCTGGGGATGATGTAACCATAACTAATGGAATAATAAGTGGGTTTACTTGTGGCGGTGGATTTACACGTATATTTACTGTTATTGCAACAGGAGGAAGTCCTATGACTATATGAGTCGCTACATGAGCATTTACCGATAGTGCAGGAAATCCAAATATTACATGATCCAATATACTTTCTTTTCCTGTCGATGATGGCACAAGAAATGCAGCTATAGTTTCCATTACAGGTGGACTACTAACATATACATGAATTTCCTACGCCCCTACAATAATATTTCAATCACCAGCAACGGGTACAGATACAGCTAAAATTTATATTAGCATAAGTGATATTAGTTGAAATGTGGATACTGCTACAGGTTGGTCTAGTAGTAGATGATTTGATATGATGACACCTTCATGATCTTTTTGGATCTGGGAAGCATCATTATCTTTCGCAAGTACATTTTCAAGCTATACCTGAGATACTCTCTATCTTCATGTGTTTCTTAATGCTTCAGAATGAGGCACTACAGGGTATGCCATGCAAGCCATTACTTTTATTCCAAATTCATGAGGCGAATGTAGTGGTGAATGTGGACCAATGCGACAAGATATTTATAGTGGTATTTCAAACATATTAACATCACAAGGGATAGAAAATAGTCTCAATGAAGTCGATGGTGGTAACGTAGAAAATTTTACAGGACTCTATTTCAAAAGAGAATGATATGGTTCTATAGAATTTTTGACATGATTGGATCTTACTAATTCGGGAGTCCAAGACTTTTTACAAGCGCTCTCTGGATATATTACTATGAACAACGGATATGTAGAATTCAATCCTATCGGAAGTGGCGAAGCATTTAATGTCTCTGCAACAATATCCATGAATTTTGATCTTTTACCTTTTATCGGAACCTGATCAGCAGACAATATTATTGTAAAAGATAGTGAATGAAATATTACAGGAAATGATATGATTGGTGAAGTAACCTGTGCTGAAGACATTGAAATTGGGAATACTTGCTCCTTCATAACTGAACACTTTACTTCATTCTGATTCAAACCTTCTCTACCTTACGTACATATTTGGTCTGACGCATGAACAGGAGTCTGATCAGGAGACACTGTTTACCTCGCATTCACGAGTAGCGAACCCTTGACTGGATTAACCGTAATGATAGAAGGAAATGCCGCAACATTTTCATGATGAGGAAGCACAGGAGGTACAGAGCGGACATTTTCTAAAGTATTGACGGGAGAATGAATGAGCTGAATACATCTTTCATTCACTATACTGTATAGTGACTATTATGGTAACAGTGGAGATATGGTAACTAGCACTACAGACGAATCTTTCGTACAGTTTCTAGGAGAAATGGATTGGACTGCAGTATATACCGATATTTGAAATAACCTAGCAGCCTCAGGGATCAATAACAATCTTACATGAGTAATTAGTGGTAATGTAGATAATTTCACTGGGCTCTATTTTGCTAAAATGGACTGAACAGGTGAGATTGGAAGAATTACTTTTGCAACATGATTAGATCTCACTAACATGGAAACGCAAATGTTTTTATCTCAAGATTTACGACATGCGCTAAACATAAATCAATGACAGGTATGACTCAATCCATGAGCTGGATTTATCGGTAAAAATGCCACATTACAAATGAATTTATCAGATAACTATTCATGATTTCTTGATAGCATGGATAGTGATGATTTTGTAGTAAAAGATAGTGAATGAAATATTACGGGCAATGATATGATCACAAATGTATATACCCAGACTTGTTCTGAAGGGGGGTCAGATTTTGCCTGTTCATTGTTTTTGGATATAGATCATTTCACTGAATTTGCTCTTAAGCCATTTCTTATGTCTGTTCATATACACTCCAATCACGGCACAGGGGCAGGAAGCTGAGACACCATTAATGTAGATTTTTTCAGTAATGATGCTCTAAACATTGTTTCCGTGACCATCGCATGAAATACTGCCATAGTAACAACCGGTGAATGAGGTAATTGGATTGCAGAATATACTCTTACAGGTGATGGACCAGAAGGTGAAATTATTCCCTTTACTATTGATTTTATTAATCTCCCATGAAATTCTGGCAATCAAGTGACATGAACAACCGACTGATCGTACATACAATATTATAATTCAGAAAGTTCTGATAGTATACCGCCTACTGTTACTCTCGTTTCTCCAATGAGTTGACAACTTTTCAATACCTGAACGACTCATCATATATATAATGTAGCCGATGACGCTGAAAGCGTGAATTGTACATTCTATTGGTCAGGAGATTCTCATTCATTTACCTGAGTCACTCCTGGCACATGAATTGATGCCTGATTTTTAACAAATTCTGATGGAACTCGACGATGGTATATCTCATGTATTGATCAAGCTGGTAACACATGAACAAGTGCAACACAAACATTTACTATTGATACGACCCCACCTACTGTTAGCATTACTGGTTCACTTTCTGAAGAGACACTAATTAGTGGCGCAACGATCATTACCGTTTCTTGAATTCTTAGTGAAGTAAGTCCAGATTTTAATTCAGGCGACATCACTATAACAAACGGAACTATGAGTAGTCGAGATTATGCTGGAACAGGATTTACATGTGAAGTTACTCCTACCACTGGTGGGATTATGACCATACAAATCTGATCAGAAACATTTTCAGATACATCAGACAATCCAAATATTACTGGATCAAATATACTTTATTATACTGTAGATATAACAGCTCCGACAGCATATATCACCTACTCCATCAATCATACAGTCAAGCAACACGATACTTTGATAATAAGTGCTACCTTTGACGAAGATATATTAATCACTAATGCACCAGGGATTACAATGACCTTTACAGGAACGGATATCCCTTATCAAATTCAATCGGCAATGGTAAGGAACGATGCTACTCATTATTATTACAATTTAGATGTCCCAGAGGGTGATGGGACAGGAACGATTACTTTCCGCTGTAATGGTACATGTGCAGCTGATCTAGCTGGCAATCCAATAATAAATACTCCGACATCCGGCGATACATTCAATGTTGATAATACAGCTCCAACAGCCACAGTAACGTATACTCCATCATCACCAACATCAGGCAATGTTGTAGCAACGCTCACTGAATCTAGTGAATCTATCACAGGTCTCGATCCTACAAGTATTACCTTTACTGATAATGGCACGTGATTATTTACTTTTTACGATCTTGCAGGAAATACAGGAACGACTACAGCTACCGTGACTTGGATAGATACAACAACACCGACATTTTCATGAATTCTAAGCTGAGGCGCATATTATAATAGTGTAACTATTTTTTTCTCCGGCGATAATCTTTCATGAGCTATAATCAGCGGATTGGATAATTCATACTATAATGATAACTATACCAGTGCGACAACAATAACTCCTATAGGAAAATTTATATTTACGGTGTATGATACTGCGTGAAATAACACAGGAGCAGTATTTTTTATCGAAAACACACCACCGACAGTAAGCACATGATATGTTTCGGCAGGAACAACAGGAGCTAATGGATGAAATTTGTATTATATCGGCACTATTACTATAAGAGCAGAGGTGAGTGATAACGTATGATTGAGTGGAACAACATGTATGTATACCACAGGAAGTACTCGAGCAACTGCAACATACAATACCACCTATTGTGAGGTGACAGAATTAACTCCAAACGATACTATCAATATCAGATTCAGAATTGCCGATTTAACAAATCAAACAACAATATGAGAGACCGGAACTTATATCTATGATACTACTGCACCAAGTGATTGATCATTTACCATAAACAATAATGCAACATATGCTACAGGGACAGCAGTAATACTAGACACAACTTGTCCTACTGATGCATGAGTGTGATGAGTACAGGTAGCTTTTGGTGATTCAGCAGAACCAACTAATCGACAATCCTGTTCATCAAGTATGTGACAAACACTAAGCACGGGAGACGCGACAAAAACCGTATATATGAGATTCAGAGATTCGTTTGGAAATATGACAAGTGATACTACAGATACCATTATCCTAGATACTACTGCACCTACAGCCACAGTAAATTATGTTCCATCATCATTAACATCAGGTAACGTTATTGCTACACTTACCGGATATATTGAAACTATCACCGGAACACTAGCTCATACATTTACTGGTAATGGAACATATATATTTAACTTTCAGGATCTTGCTGGTAATACAGGAACAGTCACTGCTACCGTAGATTGGATTGATAAAACCACGCCAGTAATTATTTTGTATGGATCATCATTAATAAATCTTGAAATCAATAATCCATATACTGAACTCGGTGCATATCGAACAGATAACGACTCAACTGGAGCTGTCTCAATAATAAGCTGATCTGTAAATACATGAATAGAATGAACATATGTATTGCAATATCTATATTCTGACTGATTACAAACATGATCCATAGACAGAACGGTTACTGTTGTCCCAGATGCAAGTGTGCCAGTAATAACCTTAAACAATTCTGCGACACTAACACTAGAAATCTATTCTACCTATACAGAACAAGGAGCTGTTTGGTCTGATAATGGTTCAACATGAGAAGTTTTAATAATAAGCGGATCTGTAAATACATGAGCTGTTGGAATATATACATTGATCTACTACTACTCCGATGGGTTTCAAACATGATCTGCAACAAGAACAATAACGGTCGAAGATACTTCTACCCCATACATTGCTTTGAATAATTCTGCAACGATAACATTAGAAATTTATTCTCAATATATAGAACAATGAGCAATTCGATATGATAATGGATTTACTTGAACTGTTGAAATAATAAGTTGATCTGTAAATACATGAGCTGTTGGAATATATATAATACAATATACCTATTCTGATGGATTCCAAACTTGATCTGCCACGAGAACAGTTACTATCGTAGATACTACAGCACCGACCGCAAGTACAATACTATATTCTATTACATGATTTACTAATCAAAACGTAATAGCAACGCTTACAGGATTCTCTGAAGCAATCACAGGACTCAATCCTACAAGTATTACTTTTACAGGCAATGGTACATGAACATTCGTGTTCTATGATCTAGCAGGTAATACAGGAACTGCGACAGCAAGTGTAGACTGGATAGACAAAACTACTCCTACAGCGAGTGTAATTTATGATATTTCCATTCCTACAAGTAGTAATGTCACTGCAACGTTAACGTGAGCATCTGAGACTATTACAATCACAAATAATTCTTGATCATCACATATCTTTACATGAAATGGAACATTCACTTTCAATTTTATTGATAATTTTGGTAATACATGATCTACAACCGCTACAGTAGATTGGATTGATATAACTCCTCCTTCTATTTACTTTAGCAATAATATAGAAGAAGGTCCTGTGACTTCCGACACTATTAGTGTTGATTGGGGAGATGCTACAATTAAGTGGTGGATGTATAATGCTAGCACAGGCTGTTCCACACATTTCTCTGATTATACTTATGATGCTTCCATCGTTTCTATGGACCAAACAGGAGAAACAAATAACGAAAAATATATTTGTATATATGCGGCTGACGCAGTATATAATAATACCGAATTAGCTTCTGCTTATCCTATCAATATTGATATTACTCCTCCTACCGTCCCTACAACAGGAATAATATATACTCCTAGTTCACTTACTTCATGAAATGTGGTAGTAACTCTTACAGGATTCTCTGAGGCAATCACAGGACTCAATCCTACAAGTATTACCTTTACTAATAATGGCACGTGATTATTTACTTTTTACGATCTTGCTGGTAATACAGGAACTGCAACAGCAAGTGTAGATTGGATAGACAAAACTGCTCCGACAGCTACGGTAATTTATACTCCGTCATCACTGACATCAGGCAATGTTGTTGCTACACTTACTGGATTCAGTGAAACTATTACCGGTACACTAACGCATACGTTTACTGGGAATGGAACATATATATTTAACTTCCAGGATCTTGCTGGGAACACTGGAACTGCGACAGCAAGTGTAGACTGGATAGACAAAACTGCTCCGACAGCTACGGTAATTTATACTCCATCATCATTAACATCAGGCAATGTTGTTGCTACACTTACTGGATACATTGAAACTATTACCGGTACACTAACGCATACGTTTACTGGGAATGGGACATATATATTTAACTTTCAGGATCTTGCTGGGAATACATGATCTACTACTGCTACCGTAGATTGGATTGATACAACTGCTCCTACAGCTACGGTAATTTATACTCCGTCATCATTAACATCAGGCAATGTTGTTGCTACACTTACTGGATACAGTGAAACTTGAGTTACGATTACAAATAATTCTTGATCAGCAACTTATACATTTACGAATACTTGAACATTTACCTTCACTTTTAGTGATGTAATAGGTAATACGTGATCTACAACAGCTACAGTTACACGAATAGATAAAATAGCTCCGACAGCAACTGGTAGCTTTTCAACCACTGCTCTCACAAATGGAACGGTAACAGTAACTCTGACAGGATATAGCGAAAATTTGACATGAATAAACACCACATCACACCTGTTTACATGAAATGGAAGTTATATCTTTACTTTTAGTGATCTTGCAGGTAATACAGGAAGTTACACAGCTATAGTAAGTAATATTGATACAACAGACCCAACAGTAACTAAACTTTGAAGCTGAATAAATGATTACTCACTGACTGCAGGATCAACAGGTGGACTCATCTTCAGCGAATCGATCTCCAATACCGGTCAGATTCAATCTGCTTTAACATTCTGAGCAAACTTTTGACCTACATACAATCGGGCAGGAAATACACTGATCATTACTGCTAATGCTTCAGGTACAAGTTGGGATAATGATGTCTCAATAAATGTATATGACATGGCTGGTAACGCTTCCAATCTATTACTTATAGATTCTGTTATAAATACAGGACAACTTGAATGATCAGGAGAAGTAACTATGGCCACAGGAGAAACTCAAGTAGTTATTGGCACTAACGATACAATAATTAATATCCCAGAAGGTGTAACTGATGCTACGATTTTTGTCCCTGTAAGCAATTTCTGAGACAATGTAGTCGCTACAGTACCAGAAATTACATTGAATGTTACCACAAGCATTTGACTGGTAAATGTAGAAATACCGGATGGAACAACTATTACTACGTCTGGTGATTGGAATGGAACTATAGTTGTACCTACAGTCAAGTTAAATAGCTCTGTTACTCCAACTACAGTAGCAGGGAAAACAAATACTGTGAATTCTGTAATAGAAATTTGATTCACTGGTGGACGTTTGACCTTTGATAAAGCAGTAAGAATCCTTATCCCTGGTCAAGTGGGTAAAAAAGCAGGATATACTGTAGCATGAAGTTCATTTACTGAGATTACAAATACTTGTAGTTCAGATAGCCAATCAGCATGAGATAGTCTAGATGCCGATAGTGAATGTAAAATAGATGTAACACCAAATCTTGTTATCTGGACAAAACATTTCACAACATTTGCTACATATACACAAACCACTGATAGTTCAAATAATCCCTGAGGTGGTGGATGAGGTTCTACACCAAAAGATACTTGTCCAAATTGAGATCTTTCTCTTAACCTCTATGATGGTATATGTACAGCAACAACATGAGCCACTATCACAACAACATGATCTATTAATTGATCCACCTTCTCGAACGAATTGAATAATGCGTATCTCTATGCTTACTCTATTGGTATCACAACCATGCCAACTATCCAACAAGCTAATATAGAAGGTAATCTTATCAGAGCTCATATGGCTAAAATGATGGTAAATTATGCAATCAAAGTTTTGGGTAAGACGCTTAACACATGAGCACTTTGTGAGTTTAATGATATCGCTAACCAATCTACTGAAATGAAACTATATATTAAACTTTCTTGTCAGCTTGGACTCATGGGACAATGAATCACTGATTTTAATCCAAATGGTACAGTAACAAGAGCACAGTTTGGTACCGTACTTTCCAGAGCAATTCGAGGAGACGAATATAATATGACTGGTAATATTTATTATACTAATCATCTGCAAGCACTCAAAGATAATAACATTATCACAAATACCAACCCTGAACTTAAAGAACTTAGATGATATGTTATGCTGATGCTCATGAGAGCAGCTGAATAGTCATTCCTCTCCGCCTAGGCGGAGAAGAATCCTATATAAAACAAAAGAATACACCAATACAAAACTAGCCCCGCACAAATCTGCGGGGTTTTTTTACTTGAATATTTTTACCACATATATAGTATCACACCACAACTATGTTAGTTTTTTTACCCCTTATATATAGTAGTATGAAAAAAATCATTTTACTTGGAATATTTGCATCATTATTTTTTGCAGGATGTACTCAACCAACACAGACACAAAATCTCGATGAATTCGCTCAATGCTTAACAGATAAATGAGCCATTATGTATGGAAGCCTTACGTGTCCACATTGTCTAAGTCAAAAAGCTTTGTTTGGTGATAGCTTTCAATATATTAATTATGTTGAATGCACTCAAGAATTTGAACGCTGTACTAATCTAAAATGAGTCCCTACCTGGGAAATAGGTAGCGGAAATTATTTGGAAGGAAAACAAGCATTAGCTACTTTAGCTAATGCGACGAAGTGCACGCTTCCGTAATATTTTATATAGAAATATCATATATGAGTGAAGGAGGAATCAAAGCCAAAGTCATCAATCGTCAAATGTTGAACGATACTATTATGGAATTTACTATTGAAACATATCAGGAGATGAACGTGATTCCCGGTCAGTGGGCATTATTTTTGTTTGAAGATGAACAATGAACATTTCAGAGAAGTTATTCCATTATCGATCATGATACAGATAATGAAAGGACTATGCTTATCTTTGCTATTAAGCTTATAGAGAATGGAAGAGCAAGTACAGTTTTTAAAAACACCCATATAGGTGATGAAGTCATGATAAGGTGAATATTTGGTAATTTTGCAATTCAGAATACCCAACTTCCCAAAGTTTTCATCTGAACGTGAGTAGGAATAGCACCGCTTCTCAATATGGCAAAGTATTGTACCACCAAAAAACAATTATTCTTTTCTGTTTCTTACAAGACAGATCTTTTCTATGAAGATAGGATAAAAAAAATCCATGATCTAGAGTATACGATGTATCTTTCTAGAGAAAATACTATATCTGAACAACAATCACGTTTAGCTCATTATTCTGCAGGGAGAATCGATCTCACCAAACATCATTTTGATCACGATACTGAATTTTATGTCTGTGGAAGACCTGAAGTCATGGAAAATATTATTTCTAGCCTCACTCTTTTGTGATATACAAGGATATATACAGAAAAAATCTAAAAAGTTTTAAAAAGTCTCAAATACGCTTGATTTTGCTTCAGATATCTATATATACATCCCACGAAGTTTTTTTTGTTGTAATTTAAATTACGGATTATGCGGATATGATGTAATTGGTGTAGCATAGCAGACTTCAGCTCTGTTCGTACGGGTTCGAGTCCCGTTATCCGCTACTTACTTCTTCAACAAAAACGATGGCAAAACAAATAATAATCGGATTGGCTATTGCATGAATGGGTTGATCTATTGTCTATTTTTCTTCATATCTTTCAGAAATCTTTGGAAGTATTCCTCGGTTTGAAAAAAATTTATGAGGGACAAAAAATGGATTGGTGTTGTTTGGTTTTGGAATAATGATTATCTGATTCTTGGTGTTGTTTGGCGTAATACCTACATCATCACCCACAGAAAATCTCACATGATTTGGTACTACACCAATAATTCAATAACTTTATGGGGAGATGGCAGAGTGGTCAATTGCATTTGACTGTAAATCAAACGCCTCACGGCTACGTAGGTTCAAATCCTACTCTCCCCAATTATAATTACTTGGGCTCTTAGCTCATCTGGTAGAGCGGGCCGGTTTTCACCGCGCCAGGTAAGGGGTTCTAAATAAAAAAGTAAACATTATGCCATTATTAGTCTGTTATGGGCTCTTAGCTCATCTGGTAGAGCGGGCCGGTTTTCACCGCGCCAGGTAAGGGGTTCT
>Ga0247842_10007758_pt1 | contig 11501 bp, 11 predicted proteins | sample LaCruzMarch2015__3_FD_192411 | JGI IMG/M metagenome (GOLD analysis project Ga0247842, IMG submission 192411) | Freshwater microbial communities from meromictic Lake La Cruz, Castile-La Mancha, Spain - LaCruzMarch2015_19m | ecosystem: Environmental > Aquatic > Freshwater > Lake | place: Spain...
CCGGAATGGCCTCTTTAGGCGATCATCAATTGGCTCCATTAAGTGATCACGAAATGGCTCCTTTAGGTGATCACCACTGGCTCCATTAGATGATCACGAAATGGCTCCATATGGGCGGTCAGTAACATATGCCGTCGAGAAAAGGAATACAATGTGATTGTAAAGACAATACCCTAACTATAACCAAATTAAGGCAAGATGATGAAATTGATGTCTTTTTTTATGTTAGCCCCGAACATATTGTCAATGATCCTGCCATGCACTCAAAAATCCTTGATTACAATGTGAAAAACCTCAAAAATCCTTATATAACAATTTCTTTACTGATGATGAAATGAGATTTGGTAAGGTAAGTATGTTTGATAGTTCAAAAATTCATGATTGTTAGAGAATTTCTAAATGGCTGATACTGACTTATCAATCCGCGATCTGATCCCCCCCGATGTCCTGGCAGATGTACAGCGGAAATTAGGGAATATGACCGCTATTGTCGAGGTTGCCACGACCTGCAATCTGGCCTGCGATTACTGCTTTGCGACTCGGCCAAAGGCTTCCATCATGACTGCTTCGGTTGCTGACAGGATTATCGAAGCCCTGTCGCGTCATAACGGCGCCGCTGAGGAAACGAAGTTCATCTGGCACGGCGGAGAGCCACTACTGGCGGGCATCCCTTTCTATGAGCATATCCTGTCCACCCAGCGCCGCTTGTCTGGGGAAGGTTATCGGGGCATAAATTCTTTGCAGACAAACGGTATTCTCCTTGACGATGAGTGGATCGATTTCCTGCGTGATAATTCATTCGGCGTGGGAAGCAGCCTGGACGGACTGCCGGAGTTGCATGATAAGAGAAGACGCGACCGTGCAAACAGGCCGACTTACGATATCGTTGTCAAAAATCTCCTGAAGGCAAGGGAAAGGGGGCTTCACATCGGCGTCATCTGCGTGATCAATCGCGACACCGTGCCGCACGTCGAAGCCATTTATAAGAATTTTAAGTCGCTCGGCCTGCCGTTCACCATGTCGCCGGTGACGCCCAATCACGGGCAGGCACTTGCATCGCAGCCGTTAACACCCGAGGAATATACGGAAGTCTTGATCCGTCTTTTTGACGCCTGGTTTAACGATCCGCAACCTACTGTACCCGTCAACCCGCCGCACAGCATCCTCCAAGGCATTATTTACGGCGGCATGCCCTTCTATTGCAGCGCCGACGACAGTTGTTTCTCCAAGTTCGTATCGTTCCTGCCGGACGGATCGGTTTATCCATGTAATCGATTTGCCGGTGAGCCAAATTTCTTTCTCGGCAATATCCTTGAAAAGCCTCTGGATGTGATCCTCTCCCAAGGGCCGCGACAGGCGCTTATGGATCGCACCAAGGATAAGCTGGAGCCATGCGCGACCTGCGAATCCAATTCAATGTGCAGGGGCGGCTGCGCCCATCACGCCTTTGCGTTTTACGGCAACATCATGATGCCTGACTATTATTGCCGGTCGTTTTTCAAAGCCTTTTCCTATTACCGGGAGAGGTTGGAAAAGGCGCTATCGGATGCGAAAATTAATAAATCCAAGGAGGTGAAAAATGGAACTCTGTGCAGTTAGAGGGATTGATGTAATGGAAGAGCCTGTAAGGGTGTGTGGCATAGTGGTCAGACCAGTTGATATCAAAATACCGGCCCTACGTCAAATGATTGGAGAACTGGCGGCTGGCGACCACGCCAAGCTGGTATCCTGCCGACACAAGGATTGGAGCCAGCAGGGTCAGTGCGGTTGCGCGATGGGCTGTCTGGGCGGGTAAGTTGCCGACTTCATGGCAGGCCGCCGAGGAATTGGGATTTTTCTTGCCGCCGCTCGGCGGGTCGTAGTCAGTTCATCAGAAAATACTTCTAGCGTATGCCAATACCTCCAAGAAAAGAAGGAAAGCGGCAAAATGACTTACGAACATAAGATGGTAGTCACCTTTGGCGACACGAATGCGGAAGGCAATATGGGGCATGATCGTAATGCCTCTGGTTGTCGTGATAGATCGTGTTTGGCAAATTATTGACGATCAATAAGACTTAACTTTATGTTATAATAGGCGAATAACCTTAGTGTCGAATATAATTGAGAAAATAGTGATAATCGGGAAATGCATATACATATCAAATAATTACCGTTCCATTGCTGCCTCCTGATCGATTTGCTAATCATGAGCTCATCGGGGGAATATTTGCCATATTTTGTTCTTGAACAATAATCATTTCCCATGCAAGCCCCATTTTCAAGCGTTCTTGTGTATAATATCTTGAATATATTAAGTATTATCTTAAAAAAGTCCCGAGCGCTTACTGCTGCATCATGTTCCGTTTTCGCTTAATAATATCATGTATTTAAACCCTATCGGAGTCCGATAATTTTCAAATACCCTCCTTTCCCCCCTCCTATCTTCCTGTGAATTTTGTTCCTTTACCCGGTGAGAGTGTTCCTATTCAGATTGAGTTGAAAGGAAAGGTCCTCTCCGTACCGAACCCTGAACCGGCAAAACGGCGATGATGTCTTGACAGGAAACAGGATTTTGTAGTATCCGGCGACCATAGGAAAGATATCCCGGAAAGGTGATGGAGTTCACCTGATAACCGCCGTATCGGCTGATAACTCCTGTCATGAAAGACCATCTTGGCGGGAGTCATAAAAGCGGCAAGCGGAAGCTGACACTCCTGCAGGAGAAAACCTGGAGGAGTTTTTTTATGGAAGCGATGACCCAGAATGTTCATGTGATCCAGACAGCTTCCGGGCAGATCCTGGATGTCGTCCAAAAGGTCTGTGATACGCTGCAGATCCTCTCCCTCAAACGTTCCACCGATGTCTGCCGCTCCCTTGTCCACAAGAATCCCCTTATCGATGTTGCCATCCTGGGGCAGTTCAAGGCGGGGAAGAGTTCCTTTCTCAACAGCCTGATCGGCAGGCGCCTCCTCCCCGTGGGGGTAATTCCCGTCACCACCGTCATCACCCGCATCCGGCACGGAGAAAAAGAGCGGGCCGTGGTTTCCCATTTCGACGGGTCAAAGGCGGAAATTTCCCTGGACGATCTGGTTGAATACACCTCGGAGGCGAAAAATCCCGGCAATCAGAAAGACGTTGCTGTCGTCGATATCGATCTCCCGTCTCTGGAAGATTACGCCGGTCTCCGTCTCGTCGATACCCCCGGGTTGGGCAGCGTCTTCAAGTATCACATGGAGACCTCGGAAAACTGGCTCCCCGAAGTGGGGGCGGCAATTCTGGCCATCAGCGCCGATCGTCCCCTATCCGAGCACGACCTGGCCCTGATCAGGGACCTTCTCCAATACACGCCGCGCATCGTCCTGTTGCTGACCAAGGCGGATCTTCTGCAACCCGACCAGCAGCGGGAAGTTGTCCAATTCTTTGAGGACACCCTGAAGCGGGAGTTGAAACAGGGATTCCCCATCTTCCTCTATTCGAACCGGGAGAACGTGGAGAAGTTCAAGCATCGGATGGAAATGGAACTCCTCTATAAACTGTCGGCGAACAGGGATGCGGAATTCGGACGGATTCTTCAATATAAGGCCTTATCCCTGGCGAAAAGCTGTCAGAGCTATTTGGAAATCGCCCTGAAGACCTCCCGGCAGGCCGACACGGATCGGGAGGCCCTGAAAGAACAGATTCTCGGAGAAAAGGGAAATTACACCCAGATCCAAGAAGATTTGATCGTCATTACCCGCACCCATTCAATTCACACCCGCACCAATATAGAAAAATATCTGGACCGCTTCAAACGACCCCTGCACGATAAACTTGTGGATACCTTACAACATGAAATGCACCAATGGCGGGGGAACCTGTGGAAACTTACCCGCCGCTATGAGGAATGGTTGCGGGAGAATCTGATCGTTGAGCTCGATGACATTTCGGCAAAGGAACACAAACACTTCTTTGGCACCCTGATGAAGGCCCATGCCGGCCTGGACCGCTATCTGGAGTCCTTCCGCACCCTCCTGGGGGCCAATATCGAAAGGGTCCTAGGCGTAAAAATGGCCCCGGCGGAATGGAAGCTTGAAATAACGCCCCCCGCCCGTCCGGACATCAGCATCGGCCAGGTTTTCCTTTTTCATTTTGATCTGCTTTGGTTTCTTATCCCGATGGCCATTTTTCGCGGCCATTTCGAAAGGCATTTTATCAGTCAGCTTGCCAATCAGGTCTACGTCAACACCTCCCGTCTCGCCGCCCAGTGGGAAGAACGGATCAACAGGGCAATTGAAGAGATGCGGAAACAGGCGGCCAATTATATTCGTGATGAAATAGCTACGATCGATTCCCTCCTATCCCAGAGCCCGGGGCGGACAGAAGATGTCCGACGTCTGATGGCTGATCTGGAGACGGCGGTCCACCGTTTGACAGGTAGCTGAAAACGATGCGCATTCTACAGTCGGGATCAGAAATTTGTGCTCTACGAAATGCTTGGGATCGACAATCTTTTCAGCCGATCGCTGTTTATGGCACGGAGCTTCAAAAACGAAAATACATGGACAAGATGTATGCCGGGATTTGGTGTGGGACCATGTGCCTGACGGAAGCCAATGCCGGGAGCGAGGTGGGAAACATCAAGACCCGGGCTCTACTGGATGAAAGCCCACGTGGAGGGTATCCGGGCCCTGGTCTATTATACCGCCTATTGCGCGGACCGGACCCGAAGTGAAAAGGACGAGGCGGTCCGGGAAACGTGGCAGGGGATAATTGAGATCCTGACTCCTATCTGTAAGGCCTATTGCTCCGACACGGCCTTCCGGATCACGGAAACGGCAATCCAGGTGCACGGTGGTTATGGCTACTGCTCCGAGTACCCGGTGGAGCAGTTTATGCGGGACATCAAAATCGCCTCCATCTGGGAAGGCACCAACGGTATCCAGGCGCTGGACCTGGTGGGCCGGAAACCCGGCCTCAAGAAGGGCATGTATCTTATGAACCTCCTCGGGGAAATGACCAAAACGATTACGACATATAAAGATAATCAGGAGATCAGGGACCTGACGGCGGACATTCAGCAGGCGGTAAACACCCTTGTGGAGACGGCCATGTATTTCGCAACCTGCGCCAAGTGTTAGCGGCGCGCTTGTTGAGATAAGTAGTCAGGATGCAACCACGACCGTTGTCGGTCATGCCGATCAAGCTCTTTATTACGCGAAACAAAATGGCCGAAACCAGGTGTGCGTTTATGAGGATCTTTGCGAAGAAGGTAAGATTATCAGAGAAAGCTTTAGCGGCGAGATCGATTTATTTTGAATGCCATCATTTTCAACCCAATACCACAGTTTTTGCCCCGTATAAAACATGCAATAATTCCGTATTGCAACAAAGCAAATGAAGCTATAGACTATAAAGCCTATTTCATACACACAGAAAAAAAGGAGCTTCACCAATGACGGAAGAAAAAAAGGGAACGCCAAAGAAGAAGATAGGCGAAAGAGCGGCAAGTATTTTAACAGAAACAAGCGGCAATGCGAAGGATAGTTCAAAGACCATGGCACAAATAGACGAAGTTCACGACACGAAAGGAGATGAAGCAATGGCGGGAGAAAAAACGGAAAACCAGGGGGCGAAATGGCCCGAAATGATGATGGGAATGTGGAATAATGTTCCCGCTTTTACAACGTCAAACAAAGCGATGGAGCCGTTTATGGAATTGATGAAGATGCAGCAGCAACACGGCATGAATATGTCTCGGGTCTGGATGGATCAGTTAGGGAAAATAGGCGAGGCAAGCCGTTCCGGGGATGCAAAAAAGGTATTGGAGACCTGTATGGAATCAAATAAGGAAATTATCAAGACCTGTCAGGAATCCATGAAAGAACAGGCGACGGCGCGCTATGAATTCTTTCGGACCTTCATTCCCGCAATGCCGGGGTTTACTGGCGACCGCACCTGAAGGATCGCTTTTCCATAATCCCTTCGGGGGCTCCCGGTTCCCGAAGGGGCAGGCTGCGACCTCCTCCGGGCAGTCATGTCCAGACTTGAACTTAGCAAAGAAGAAGAGAAGCCGCTCCTCGAAGTTCTGGAGGTATACTCTCCACCCCTCCGTCCCGCCGGATCAATAGCCATTCCGCGGAGGGCAATGATCCGGCAAATAGCATGTCTTTTGGTTGGCATCTTATTTGCTTACTTCAACAAGTAAATCTTGGCGGTCAATGGCAATGCTGGAACAAAGACTTCATCCAAATGAATTATTGAGTCTTATGGGGGAAACCACCGCGGATAATAAAGAAGGCCTGGCTGCGGAGCACCACTGGCAGAGCAGGATGTCCGGCTGGTATGTAAACAATGCCTTTCGCTATCAGGAAATCCTCGATTACTTCTGCCGTTACAGCCCGATTTTCAGCCCCCTGTCCGTCGCCGCCCTATGGCAGCGGAACCTTTTGCGTACTTTTGTGACGGAACCGATCAAGAAGAATGTCCAATTAATCGTTCGCCTGCGACAGGAACCGGACATGTTACGGGACACAGACAGTGATATATACAAGAACTTCGCTTATTTGCTTCAGCATCTCTGTGAACTGGTCATGACAGATGATTGTTTCGATCGTGAAAAGGCCCGCCAACTATCCACGACATCCCAAGGAAAACAGATTCTGACGTTTTTCAGCAACGAGTTTTCCAAGTTGGAAAAAGCTCATACTACAACAGGCCTTACGCGACTTCGGGCAATGAAGGATCTTTTGGCATGCCTGCTCGTGGTGATTACGGAAACACCCCTGAAAGACGCCGCGCTGCCCTTTATGAGGAAAAATCCCGGCGGGTCGGACATATTGACCATGGACGCCTATCTCTTCGAAAATCGACAACGATTTGAAAATTTATACCGGGCAGAGGCTTTCGATCCCAAACATTATGCAGAAAAGGAGACGCGCGGCAAGCTGGGCTGCTCTCCTTATGAGATCGTCAAAGACTCGCAGATCCATTCGGTAACCTTGCGTCACTACCCATTGCCCGCGGGCGTCAAACCTCTTGATCACATCCTCTATCTTTCCACGCCCCTCATCAACAAGCCGGAGCTATTTGACCTTGCCGTCGGCAAATCCGTCGTCGAGGGACTCCTTCGGGAAGGTTATCGCGTTTATATGGTCGATTACGGCCAACCTGCTAAAGAAGACGGGCAGCTCGGCCTGGAATTCTACGTCAAGACCGTTCACGACCACTGCCTTGACCTCATCACTCGTCTCCATCCCGTCAGCCCCGTCAGCGCCGTCGGCTATTGCATGGGTGGCGCCTTGATCTTGCCTTATCTTGCCCGCCGGGCTGAGGAAAGATTGAGTGCGGGTCTGCACATGGATGTCCAAAAGGTTTGTCTATTGGCGGCCCCTGTCAAATTTGACGATGGTGAAAGCGGCCAGGGGGCGATGCGGGCCTATATCCGAAAAAATTATAATCCTTATATCATGGAGCAACTCTTCAGTTCCGTCAATATCCCCCCCCAACTCATCGATCAAGGTATTAATGAGATTCAACCCGGTGTTCAGTACAGTGTTCTCATGGGCTTCTATGAAAGGGCGTGCCAAGCCGATTCCATGAAAGATGCCGCGCCGTTTCTTTTCTGGTTGACCCATGGGACGCGTTTTCCCGCCAGGTCTCATTATGAATGGCTGAGCAAATTTTTCCTGGGCAATGAACTGATGAACGGTACTTTTTGCCTGCCATCGTGCAACCCCGACCTGGACGGAAAACCGGTGAACATGAACGCCCTGAAAGAAGCCGGCGTCGCTCTTTTTGATTACCGGGGCACCCGTGATCCCATTGCCCCTCCCGGTTCCTGCGTGGCGAGTGAACAATGGGGCAAAACGGGAACGGGAAATCAAACGATCGAGAAGGATATCGGGCATATTTTTGTTGTCAGCAAAAAATTGCTTGCTGAATTCCTCTCCTGTGTAAACGATTTTCTCGGGCGATCATGAGCACCCGAGGCGAAGGGCGAACCGTTCCCGAAAGCCACTCTTTACGCCATTCCACCGGGACCATAACAAACCGGACATATCACGTGTCACTGACATCGCGACATATCCTCAAATGCCTCTTGACAAAAAGTTTTTCCTCTTCTACGCTAAACCCAACGTTCCGATCCGGAGGTGAAAAATGACTGATACTCTCGATGTGATCGTCCTCGATGACGATAATGGTGTTTGCGAAGTCGTTACTGATATCATCAAGGATTTCTATACCTGGGGCAATGTCCATTCTTTCACCGACGTCGATCAAGCCATTAATTTTTGCCTGGGCCGGGACGTCGGCGTGGCCATTTTTGTGGTCGATGTTTATTTGTCCGGAAAGAACGCTTTTTCTTTTCTTGACGCCATCGCTGACAAATACCCCCTGGCCTTCGAAGATGCCGTCATCATTACAGGAAAGGCCAGCGCAGACATTGTCAATGTCTGCATTGCCTCCGATATCAACTACCTTCTGGAAAAACCCATCCGACCCTATGCGCTGCAACTGGCCGTGCGGGCAATCGTTTCAAAATATTTGCGCTTTGCGAAAAAGCTTTATATGAATCCCGAGTTGATGAAAAGCGTCGCCAAATTTGCAACCTGACCTTGCCGGGGCCCATCGACAAACCCGGCGCTTTAGCAGTGTTGGAAGAGTTTCATCCCCAAAATAACTTTGCCGGTCTCCACAACGGACTGAAACTTTCCTCCCCTGACCCTTTCCCTTTTGAAATAAGGAGTCAGGGGTGTCTGGCTCAGAATCACCATGATCATAAAAAATCTTTAAAGATTCTCTCAGGAATGCCGAAAGAAAGAGTAAGGAGACTTAAAAACCATGACAGCCATCGGCAACGAAAGAATTGATTTCAATACTCAAATGGACAACATCTTGGGGAAGACGACGGGTGCCTGCTGCCTCTGTCCTACCTGGATGGGCTGGATGCCTTGGCTGGTGGACGGCGTCGAAGTGCTGCGGGAGCAGGGAAAAATGATAGAGAGAAACAGGACCAGCCGTCACCAACAGGCCGGTCTCAATGGGATTATAAGCCATTAAGCGTTAACTCCACCCTCGACTAAGCCCCTGTCGTCATATGACACAGGGGCTTTTTATTTTTGACCTCAGCCAAATTTTCCAATATACGTACCAGATCTTGCCGAAAGAAAAACTGAGATAGTTTATACCGGAGCAAAGGAAGGGCTGAAAGCCGAAGGGTTGGCCAACAGATAAAAAGGCCATACTGAAAGACAAATTCAGGAGGCTGTAATGGTCGCTTTTGCGATCACAATGATGATGGTCCGGAAAGTACATGATCCCTGTGGGCAACGCCTATCCGTTCCTGATGATGATGGGTAAGGTCGTCATGGGGTGGTTACTCCTTTGGGAAGCAGGGGTTGCTCAGGAAAAACTCAATGAACTCTCTGAAATGACAGGCGCAAACAGCGCCTTCTACATCGGCAAAATATCTGCGGCGAGATTTTTTATCAAACATGTCCTGCCCGAAGTTGAGGGAACCGTGAAGGCGATAAAAAGTGAAGACCTGTCGATGATCGAAATTCCAGAGGAGAGCTTTACGTCATAAAGGAGATGATCAGCAATTTCTCCGGAGGGTGTCTTATCGCTATGAGTTATTTCGGTGCCAACCAGGTGGTTGCCAACTATAACGCCATGGGACCGGTCAAAGCCGTCCTGGAAATCTGCGTCCAGCTACCTGGCCGCGGAATTGGGCCGAAGAGGATCAGTGTCCATGCTCTGTCGCCGGGCCCTCTGAAAACGAGAGCTGCTTCGGGGATTGGTCATTTTGATGAACTAATGAACATGGCGGAAAAAAGATCACCCCAGCACCGCTTGGTCGATATCGATGATGTCGTTGCAATTGCCGCTTTTTTGGGTATTTAAAAAAAACGGCTGGAGAATGAACTCTCCAGCCGTTTTCATTTGTTGTTGCGAATTAGCGATGCGAATCGCTTTTAGTCGGATAATTTTATCAACTTCTCCGTTGGCTCGTTATCCTTTTGGAAGTCAAGCCGACTTGAGGAGTTATTAATAGTCGTAATCATCCATGCCGCCGCCCATTCCACCCATGCCGCCCATACCACCCATACCTCCGGGAGGAGGCGTCAGCATCTGGGGCGCCTTTTTCCTGGGCGCCTCGGCGACCATAGCCTCGGTGGTCAACAGCAGGGACGCAACAGATGTTGCGTTTTGCAGGGCCAGACGGGTCACCTTCGTGGGATCAATGATGCCGGCCTTGATCATATTGCCATATTCGCCCTTATCAGCGTCGAAACCATAATCGGCCTTGCCGGCTTTTACCTTTTCCACAACGATGGAACCTTCGAAACCGGCGTTGTTGGCGATCTGGCGCAGAGGCTCTTCAAGTGCCCTTTTCACGATGTTGAGGCCGTAATGCTCGTCTTCGGGGAGAGTCACTTTTTCCAGGGCTTTCAGGCTGCGGATGAGGGCCACGCCGCCGCCGGGAACGATGCCTTCTTCCACGGCCGCCCTGGTTGCGTTGAGGGCGTCTTCCACACGGGCCTTCTTTTCCTTCATCTCCATTTCCGTTGCCGCCCCGACCTGGATTATTGCGACGCCACCCACGATCTTGGCCAGACGCTCCTGTATTTTCTCCCGGTCATAATCGGAACTCGTATCTTCCATCTGGGCGCGGAGCTGCTTAACCCGGGCCTGGATGTCGGCGCTCTTGCCGGCGCCGTCGACGATGGTGGAATTATCCTTGTCGATTGTCACCTGCTTGCACTGTCCAAGATCAGCGAGGGTCAGGTTTTCCAGTTTCAGGCCGATATCATCGGAAACCACTTTGCCCCCCGTCAGGATGGCGATGTCTTCCAGCATGGCCTTGCGCCGGTCACCGAAGCCGGGGGCTTTGACGGCCGCGCATTTAATGGTCCCCCGCAGTTTATTGACCACCAGGGTTGCCATAGCTTCCCCTTCCAGATCCTCGGCAATAATTAGCAGCGGTCTTCCCGTCTTGGCTACCTGTTCCAGGATGGGGACCATATCCTTCATTGTGCTGATCTTCTTTTCGTTGAGGAGGATATAGGCATTTTCGAGGCGGACTTCCATTTTGTCCGGATTGGTAATGAAATAGGGGGAGATGTACCCCCGGTCGAACTGCATGCCTTCCACAATCTCAAGGGTGGTTTCCATGCCTTTCGCGTCTTGAACGGTGATGACGCCTTCCTTGCCGACCTTGTCCATGGCCTCCGAGATGATCTCGCCGATGCTTAAATCGCTGTTGGCCGAGATTGCGCCTACCTGGGTGATCTCTTTCTTATCCTTGACGTCTTTGGACATCTTCTTCAGTTCTGCCGTGACGAGGACAACCGCTTTGTCCACGCCCCGCTTCAGGGACATGGGATTCATCCCTGCCGCCACAAGCTTCGACCCTTCCCGGTAGATGGCCTGGGCAAGAATGGTGGCGGTAGTGGTGCCGTCGCCGGCCAGGTCTGATGTCCGGGAGGCTACTTCCTTAACCATCTGGGCGCCCATGTTTTCAAACTTGTCTTCCAGTT
>Ga0247842_10007759_pt1 | contig 11501 bp, 11 predicted proteins | sample LaCruzMarch2015__3_FD_192411 | JGI IMG/M metagenome (GOLD analysis project Ga0247842, IMG submission 192411) | Freshwater microbial communities from meromictic Lake La Cruz, Castile-La Mancha, Spain - LaCruzMarch2015_19m | ecosystem: Environmental > Aquatic > Freshwater > Lake | place: Spain...
AAAGATTTGCCCGGAGGTAGTTTTTTTACCATCAGATTATGAAACTTATAGTTTATACTCTTTAAGAATGTTTAGTATTGTGCGTCGCTTTACGCCCGACGTTGAGGAATATAGCATCGATGAATGCTTTGCTGATTTATCGGGTCTGCAACGGCCCCTAAACATGTCCTATGAAAAAATGGCGGAGAAAATTAAAGAAGCCTTGGATAGTGAATTGGGATTTACTTTTTCCGTGGGTTTAGCGCCCACAAAAGTGCTCGCTAAACTTGGCTCTAAATGGAAGAAGCCATCCGGATTAACGATTATTCCTGGGCCGGACATTCATTTATATCTGGCTAAACTCAGTATTGATAAAGTTTGGGGAATAGGACCGCAAACTACGGCTTATCTAAATAAATACGGAATTCAAACCGCTCTTCAGTTTGCTGAGAAAGATATAGATTGGATAAGAATAAATATGACTAAACCTCATCAAGAAATTTGGCAAGAACTCAGAGGGCAAATGATTTATAAAGTTGATCCTGGTAAAAAAAATGGCTATCAATCAATTAGTAAAACTAAAACTTTTACACCGCCATCAAGCGAGAGAGAATACGTCTTTAGTCAGCTCTCAAAAAACGCCGAGAACTCATGTATAAAATTACGTCGCTATAAATTAGCCACTAAAAAAATTTTTTTCTTTTTGAAAACGCAGGATTTTCGTTATCAAGGATACGAAGTTAAGCTTATTCGTCCTACCGATAACCCCATTGAGATTATTAAAATGATTGATAAGTATTTCGATACTATTTTTTCGTCAAATCTCTTATTTCGCGCTACCGGCATAGTTCTTATGGATTTGTTTGAAAATATTTCTCGCCAGGCAGATTTATTTAATGAAGTGGCTACAGCCGAAAAGATTTCTAAAATATTTGGTAGTATTGATGGGATTGCGAAACGTTATGGTAAACATACTTTATTTCTCGGCTCGAGCTTCTCAGCGATGACTAAAGCGCAACACGAATGTGACCGTCAGAAAGCAGCAGAAAGAAAAGAAGATTTGTTTAAGGGTGAGACAATTAGAAAGAGACTAGCTATCCCTTTTTTGGGAGGGGTGTCGTAAAAACTATAATTTCGCGGGCGATATTGATTAAATAACGCGTAAATTATATAATAATTATATAACACATATTAAATTATAATTAAATCGCAAAATTATGAAAAAATTTTTACTAAGTTTAGTAATTTTTTCCCTCATTTTTACTTTTGGGGGCATTGTGCTAGCTGAAGAGCTAGTGACAGGTCAAAACGAACTAATCCAACCAAGAGCTAATATTAACGCCACCTCATCTTTAGAAAAAATTGCAAATCCTGGACAAATAAATTTATTTACAAAAATACAGAAAGTAGGAACTGCTCTTTTTGGCGTTAGAAAGCCTCTTAATAATCAAAAGCCCGGGCAGCCTAATATGGGTCAGCCAAATGCTGCTAGACCAAATAGCCAGGGAACAGCTCAACAAAATGCTGCTTCTAGTACCAACTCAACTTTAGAAAAGATTTCTAGTCCGTCGGAAATTTCTTCATTTGAAAAAATAAAGAAAATTGGTACAGCGCTTTGGGGCATTAGAAAAGGGAGTAAAGAGGGAAATAATCAAAAGCCCCCCATCAATCAACCCAAACCGGTTTATGTAACGCCCGCTGCCGCTCAATGCGTTAAGGATGCAATTGATAAAAAAGATACCGCCGCCAAAACAAGCACAATCAATCATGCCCAGAAGGTATCTTTGGCGATTGACGCTCGAGGCACCTGTCAGAAAGCAACGCTAGACCAGGCGACGGGCAAAGCGCAAGCCGATGCTAATAAAGTTTGTGTTGATACTTTTCAAAAGAGCTTGAAAGAAATAAATATTGCCATGGAAACAGAAAAAAAGGCTACTTTTGAGGCATATAGAACTGATTTGAAGAGTTGTTCCGCCTTGCAAACAGGTAGCATGGCTACGAGCACTCAGGACATTGCTCCGCAATTAATAATGATTCCCGATGAAGTAGTGCCAGTTGTGCCAACCGTACAGTCAGACGATCAACCAGCCGGACAAATAAAAGAATAATAGAGAGTCAATCGAATAAACAGCAATAAGATATAAAAAAAGCCTTGAATTTAAATAATCAGGGCTTTTTGTTAAATATAGTCATTATTGACAATATAATATAAATGTGTTACATTAATTTGATGCTAAAATAGCATAAATTTAATCGAACCTTAATATTTAAAAACGATAGAAAATGGAAACAAAAAAAATCTGCAGAAGCTCAATCGGAGAGCAATTTTTTCCGTGTTTTATTTTATTATTGCCGGAGCGTTTGTGTTTGTGTTTGTAAATTATTATTCGAACAATTTTATGTCGCCACTTTACGAAATGTTCGATCACTTTACACCATTTATTTTTCTTGCCACAGCAATAATATATTTCGTCCATTTCATTTATGGAACTTTCCACTATCCACTTAAATATAAAAAGTATTTAAAAATGGACATGGAATTTAGCTGCCCGGAGAATAACCCGGAGAAAGAAAAAGAACAGTTAGACTTTTCGGCTTTTCGTGGTTTCTTTATCTGCATAGCTTGGGTAGTAATATTCTGCGTGGCGTTTCATGAGACTTTATCAGTCCTGGCTATAGCTACCATATCTATTTCCTGGTTTGCGCTTCATTTATCATTAGCGTTTACCACATGTACTTCACAGCTTTTTGACATCACAGTCATGACGCTCAATATGACCATACTTATGCCGGAACAATACCCCGCCGATGAGGATGGAGAAGATACATATCTTGATTTGTATTTTTATTCACCAAGCTGGGAAGACAAAGATAGATGGAATGAAGATTACTTAAAGGAGTACATAAGGCGCCAGAAAAAAATTAAACAAGGAGAGAGCGACAATGTGGCTAAGATAAAAGATCTGTCCGAAAAATTAGCCAGAGCGCTGTAATAATAAAAGATAATTCCAATTTAAAATTTTTAAAAACCCCCGAGCTTAAATTCGGGGGTTGTTTTATATCCCGTAATAATATGATAAAATTATAAAATAATATTGGGAGATTTAGAATTAGTAATTATTAAATAGCGCTATATGTTAGCTAGTTATAAAGCATGTTTGCAAAATAAAATCTGGGTCTACGGCATAATCACCGGTTTAATATATTTATCTTTCAGTTTTGGAGTAAATTTTTATGCCAGTAAGTACGCTAATTCTTCAATGAGCAATTATGTCTCCGATATCGTTTTGAGTAATATTCCGGTATTTGATGTTGATGGCATATATATTTACGGCCCGATTATATTTTGGACTTTTGTATTTTTTTTGACTTTATCAAAACCGCAAACAATACCTTTTATAATTAAATCGATTGCGGTGTTCGTATTTGTTCGCTCGATTTTTATAAGCATAACACACATCGGTATATTCCCCTCACATCTTGTAATTGACGCACCGCAAATTTTTACCTTCTTTACGTACTATGGAGATCTATTTTTTTCCGGTCATACCGGCTTGCCTTTTTTAATGGCTTTGATTTTTTGGGATAATAAACCATTAAGAATATTTTTTATTTCCTCGTCTATATTTTTTGGCTGTATTGTCTTGATGGGCCATCTTCACTACTCGATTGATGTTCTCGGCGCTTTCTTTATTACCTATAGTATTTATAAATTATCAGAGAAATTATTTGAAAAAGACAAAGATCTACTAGATTCTATATAGATATTATTTAACCCCCACCTGGTCTCGACCAGGTGGTTTTATTTTAGCTTGAGTCTGTATAAATAAAAGAATTCATCTTTCACGGTGCATTCCTTCGAGGTTTGGAAAATCAATTCCAACTTCGGATCGACTTGTGGGGGAAGGGTGGTCAAGAGCAAGACGGATTTAACTTTATTTTCCGGTAAAGAATAATAATACTGCAAATAATTTTTTAGAACGGGATAGGGAGTATTCAACCCAATAAAAAAAGCATTATTCCAAGTGAGGAAGGTACCTTTTTTTCGAGCATCTAGTTGATAAAATTCTTTTCCAGGGAGATAGGGTAATAAGGCACTTCCAGAATAAGAGGGGTAAGTAGCGATTTCCTCTTGTTCGAGCTTATTATTTTTTATATATAGAGCCAGCTCGCGTGATCCGGAATATAAATGATTGTTAGATTTATAGAGGAAATTAAGGGTGAAAGCGACATTAATGACTAGGCAGATTAGTAGTAAGCTCAAAATAGTTTTATCAGTTAAGGACGACCTTTCGGCAGTTTTTCTGTTGTAAATAATCAGGTTGAGCCACCAGGCAAATATAAAAAATATAAGAATAAGGCCGTAGTGCCTCAAACCGCCAGAATGCTTAAAGAGAAAAATATACTCGAGCCAAATTAGAGGTAGAAGAAAAACAATTTTTGATTGCCAGCTTTTTAATAATATTATTGTAAACGGCAACCAAAGCAAACTAATAAATAAAGACAAATAAAGAGGAATATTAGAATTAGTAAAAAATGGAATGAGGGCGGAAGCCAGAGATTGAACAATTAGAAAGTAGCCAAAAAAGTTAGATAAGGAATATTGGTCAATTTGCGGAATAAGCATAAGAATAGTAGAGGCTATGCCGAGAAGCATAATGACAATAGCTACAATATATTTTTGATTTTCGTATCGTTCCTTAATTAAATCATATAAAAATAGACCAGTTAAAATAAGAGCCATAGCCAAGGAATGAATATTCGTCCAGGCGAGCAAAAATATTAGAAAGGCGTATAAAATCGGGCGTTTGAAGCGAAGAGTATAAACGCTAGCAATGATAAATAAAAGAAGCGCCGTTAAATTATAATTGCGAGCAATTACAGTATATTCAAACAACAAATAATAGGTAAAGGGAAGAATTAGTTTTATTTTTTTAGGGAGGGGAGAAAAGAAAATTAAAATAAAAACCAGAGAGAGGGCTAATATATAATGAAGAATTGATTGCGAGGCATAGGGTAGGCCAAGTTTGGCGAGAGGATAAACTAAAAGATGCCAAAGAGGGGGCGTGCCTTCATAGGGCATTTGGTTAATAAGTTCTGGCAAGTTTAGGTCACGGACAATTAGCCAGCTCTGCGCTTCGTCGCGCCAGGGAATATGATTACATAAGGCCCATAAAGTTATAACAAAAAAGACGCCAAAAATTAGCCATAAAATTTTGTCTTTAAGATATTTATTTTCAATCATAGTGCTGGATTATAACCCCATTAGACTACGTGAGTATTATATATTATATTATTTTAATTGATAAGTCTGTTAATAGAATTTAAGAAAAAATTGAATTTTAAATTAGAATGAATTAGTGTATAATAATTACCATAATAGAGTAATAGAAAATTACGGGCTAAGCAGATATGAATAATCAATTGGAAAAAATTGTAGTAATTATTGGAGCTGGTCCCGCGGGGTTAACGGCCGCTTTTGAGTTATTGAAAAGCGACAATCATTTAAAGCCAGTTATTTTTGAAGCGAGCGATTGTTTAGGGGGCATAGCGAAAACCGTAAATTATCACGGCAATAGAATGGATATGGGGGGACATAGATTTTTCTCCAAATCAGACCGAGTCATGCAATGGTGGCAAAATATTATGCCGATACAAAATTTAAAGGCGGGGCAGGAAATTGGTAATCCATCTTTAAGGGATGGCGATGTAAAAAATGACAAAGTCTTACTTATTCGTAAAAGACTTTCGCGCATATTTTTTCTTAAGAAATTTTTTGATTATCCAGTAGCTTTGAATACGAATACTATTTATAATTTAGGCCCGGTCAGAATGTTTAAAATTGTGCTGAGTTACTTGGCTGTTAAATTATTTCCGATTAAGCAGGAAAAATCGCTCGAAGACTTTTTTATTAATAGGTTTGGCCGCGAATTATATCTAACTTTTTTTAAAGATTATACTGAGAAACTTTGGGGGGTGCCCTGCAGCAAAATAAGCCCCGAGTGGGGCGCGCAAAGAATCAAAGGGCTCTCTATCTCCAAGGCAGTTTTTCATTATTTCAAACAAGTATTTTTAAAAAAGAGTTCACTTACTCAAAAAAATGTGGAGACGAGTTTAATCCAACAATTTTTATATCCTAAATTTGGTCCCGGACAGATGTGGGAAGAAGTTGCTGATATTATTAAGAATCGTGGCGGGGAAATATATTTAAATCATGAGGTGGTTGGACTCAAATCTTCCGGGAATAAAATAATTGATGTTGCTGTAAAAAATACTCAGACAGGAGAAATCAGAAATCAAGCAGGCAATTATTTTTTCTCAACTATGCCCGTCAAGGAACTTATTGCCGCCTTAAATCCAGTAGCGCCAGACGAAGTTCTCGATGTTGCCAGGGGACTTATATACCGTGATTTTATTACGGTTGGTCTATTATTGAGCGAGCTAAAGATTAAAAATAAAACAAATTTAATAACAGCAAACAACCTTATTCCTGATAATTGGATCTATATTCAAGAACCAGATGTAAAGATTGGTCGCTTACAAATATTTAACAACTGGAGCCCATATTTAGTAAAAGACCAAAATAAAGTTTGGATGGGATTAGAATATTTTTGTAATGAGGGTGATGAGCTTTGGCAAAAATCTGATTCCGATTTTATTTCCTTTGCGATAGACGAGCTGGTTAAAATTAATATAATTGAAAAGGCTAAAGTGTTAGACAGCACAATCGTTAGAGTAAAAAAGGCTTATCCAGCCCTCTTTGGTAGCTATGATCGATTTAATATTGTCCGAAATTTTATTGATCAATTTGAAAATTTATTTTTAATTGGTCGCAATGGTATGCATAAATATAATAATCAGGATCACTCTATGCTGACTGCAATGGCAGCGGTAGAAAATATTATTAATAACAAAAAATCTAAGGACAATATCTGGGCGGTAAATGCCGAGCAGGACTATCATGAGTCTGCAAAAAGTTAATATAGATTGATGATTATGTCGAATAATATAGTTGAAAAATAATTAAATAAAATTTAATATGCCCAATAAAATTTTAAAAGAGTTTTATGATAAAATTGCGCAAAATTGGACAGACCGAAAAACTGACTCCTTTTATCATGAGAAGCAATTTAATTTATTTATTAAATATTTAAGAGCCGGCGAGTCAGTCATTGATATTGGTTGTGCGAGCGGAATTCATGTTCCTTTGTTCCTGGGTATTGGTCATAAACTTAAATATGATGGTTTAGATATCAGCGAAAAAATGATCGCCATTGCTCAGTCGCGTTATCCCCAATTAAAATTTACAGTCGGTGATATTTTAGAGAAAAATTTTTTACGTCACAAAAGATATGGCGCCTTTTGGTCAGGAGCGACCCTCATGCATATCCCTTTAGAGAAATGGCCAAAATTATTTTTAAATTTGCATTCAATTTTAAAAAATAAAGCGATTGGCTATATCACCCTACCCCTCGCCCGACCAAATCCAGAATCAGAGAGTGATAAGCGCCATTTTACAATTTTAACCTATTTAGAAATGAAGAAGGCGCTTAAGACAAACGGTTTTGATATTTTAAATAGTGGCCATTTTAAGAATAAAGCTTATCGCTCAGAAATTTGGTGTTGGTTTATTGTTAGGCGACGACTATAATTTTTTTAATAATTTTGATAAGATAGAGAAGCAATTATAACTATATGAAAAAATTACTAAGTTTAGCTTTGTTTTTGTTTGTTCCTTTTTTGGGCGGTTGTGGCGTAAAACAAACTTCACCTGTAAACCAGGCGCCAATAAGCCCCAGCCCTGTCGCCTGTACAGCCGAGGCGAAGATTTGTCCTGATGGCTCAGCGGTTGGCCGATCTGGCCCAAATTGTGAATTTGCCTCTTGTCCTCAGGAGTCAGTCAAAAAAGAATCGGCGACAGTAAAAGTTTTTTATAATAATAGTAATTTTAATCCTAATTCAATTGATTGCAGCAAGGTTTATCCGCTAGAACGAACAATAATGATCTTGCCCGAAACCGGTGATCTTGCCCAAGTGTCGCTTCAGGAATTAGTAAAAGGGCCGACTAATGAGGAAAAATCTCTAGGGTATATTTCTTGGTTTTCCGATAAAACAAGGGATATTATCAAAAATGTTAAAACTGAAAATGAGACCGCTTATGTTAACTTAAGCGACATTAGAGAACTTATTCCTAGCGCCAGTGCAAGCTGTGGTAGCACCGAATTTATAGCCGAAATTGAAAATACGCTTAAACAATTTCCAAATATTAAAAAAGTTATTTTTGCGATTGACAAGAAACCAGCTTTATTTTATGAATGGATGCAGGTTGGTTGTAGCGCCGATAATAATAATTGCGCGGAAGAGCCATTCGCTTCAATCGTTTCAATTAACAATTCGGCAACTTACTGTGCTAATGTCGGTGAAAAAGTTAAAGTTATTGATTTAACAACTGGGTTGCCGTTGGTTCCCCCTAAACCTTGTTGCGTTGGACTTAAAGAGGTATATGGAAAAGAAGTAGCGGGGACAAGTGTTTGTGGAAAGACGGCTGGTATAGAGGGGGTGTGCCTACCTTGTGGCAATAAAAAATGCAATGTTGGCGAGGGCGAAGATAACTGTAATTGCCCGGAAGATTGCCCTAATAAGGTGAAATTATAAAATACGAAATTATTAATTTAAATTAAGCATATGAAAAAAGTTACTATTTTGAGCATTATTATTATTTCTATACTGCAAAGTGGCTGCAGTATAAAAAAGACAGCTCTCGAGAATGAAAATACTGCTGTTCCTGATTCAATAGTTTGTCCCGCCGATACACTAACGTGCCCGGATGGTTCGACAGTGGGACGAACCGGCGCTAATTGTGAATTTACTCCCTGTGCGCAAGAACCAAAGGCAAGCGAAGAAAAAAATAATGATTTATTAATTGTAAAAGTATATTTTAATAATAGTCTTCTTAATCCTAATTCCAATGATTGTTCTAAAGTTTTTCCTAAAGAAAGAATTATACCAGCCAGCGATAATTTAGCCAAGGCCGCTCTCTTAGAGTTAGTTAAAGGGCCGACTGAACAAGAAAAACTTGATGGCTATAACTCTCTGTTTTCCGAAAAAACTAAAGATGTGGTTGACGCTGTGAAGTTTGAGAACGAAACCGCTTATGTTAATCTTAAGGATATACGACAACTTATTCCCAACGCGAACGCTAGTTGCGGCAGCGCTGAATTTATTGCTGAAATTGAAAATACCCTTAAGCAATTTCCAAGTATAAAAAAAGTCATTTTTGCTTTGAATGGTCAACCGTCAACTTTTTATGAATGGATGCAGATTGGGTGTTCTCCGGAAAATAAGCTTTGCGACGAAACGCCATTTAAAACAATGAAGTAAATTAGTATTTGATTAGATATAAATATATGAAAAAATCTTACGTATTTTTAGCGACACTTCTTATTTTAGCCATTTCCGCCATTGTTATTACGGCCCTATCTTTGGCTTATAAGACAAACGATCAGGATCGATTTTCAGTTACCGGCTCAGGCACTGTTTACGCTAAAGCAGATATTGCCAATATTGAAGTCGGTCTAAAAACAGGCGCAAAAAAGACCGCCGCCGAAGCAACTACGGAAAGTACAAATAAAATGAATGAGATTGTGAATGAATTAAAGCAACTCGGAATTGATGAGAAAGATATTAAAACTTCCAACTATAATCTAAGCCCCGTATATAATTATACAAATGATAAGGGGCAGGAATTAGTTGGTTATGAAGTAACACAAAGTTTAACTGTAAAAATTAGAGATTTTGCTAAAATCGGTGATGTTATTTCTAAAACAACCAGCAAGGGAGCAAATCAAATTGGTAATATTAATTTTACCATCGATGACGAATTTGCTTTAAAAAATCAGGCCAGAGAATTGGCCATTCAGAAAGCTAAGGAGAAGGCGGTGTTAATTGCTAATCAATCGGGCATGAAATTAGGTAAAGTGAAAAGTGTGATGGAAAATTCAGATTATAATCCCCCAATTATGTATAGTTATGCCAATGCCAAAATGGAATCATCTGTCGGCGCTGACGCGATTGCCGCTCCAAGTATTCAATCGGGCCAAAATGAGATAAAAGTTGAAGTTACTCTTGTTTACGAGGTGAAATAAGATGCTAAAGCACTCCGAGGAAATAAGCCTCTTACAACATTTTTCCATTAATGAAAATAAAATTTCTCAACTATATTCTGTTTACGCTGCAAAGTTTAAAGAACACTCAAATCTTTGGGAGAGACTCGCTAAAGACGAAAAAAGACACGCTGCTCTTTTGGCTGACCTAGATATACGCTATAATCAGGAAATTAAAAACTGGCAAATATCTGACAATGCGCCAGCAATTTTAGATTACATCGGAAAGTTTATTGATGATTGTTTGCATCAAGCAGAAAATAGTGATATAAAAGAGGCACTTAATAATGCCCTTAGTTTGGAGCAATCAATGATTGAGAAAAAAAATTTCGAAATATTTTCGACAGTCAATCCAGAAATAACTGCTGTTTTAGAAAAGTTAAATCGGGAAACCGAAGGCCATCGTCTCGGACTAATGAAATTTTTGAAAGATAAGATTTAAATATGACCAAGAATAGTTTAGGTGCTAAATTAAAGAGAACAATAACTTCCTTTCTGCCAGTCTCCAAGTTGAGACAAGGGGAATGTGCGAATTGCGGCCAGTGCTGTCATTTGCCTTTTCGCTGTCCTTTTCTTAAAGATAAAAATGGTAAAACTTATTGTTCGATATATAAAGTTAGGCCGCTTAATTGTCGAAAATATCCGCGGACCGAAGAAGAATGGTTAACCAAAGGCAAATGTGGATATTCTTTTAAGAAATCTTAATAATTTTAAATCCCTTTTCTTTGTCCGCTAGCTTAATCGTAACGACTTCGCCCATCTGATGTCCGAGAAGAGCAGCTCCGATTGGTGAATTATGAGAAATAACCCCGGCTGTCGGATCAGTCTCCGACGAACCAAGAATTGTATAGATTTTTTGCTGGCCATTACTTTCAATCGTAACTTGATGCCCGAGCTGAACAACTTGGGTATTTTTGTTGGGGCGAAAAATTATAGCATTTTTTAAGTGATCTTCAATTTCGAGAATTTTTTGATTTAAGCCGCGCAGACGTCCTTTTGCTACTTGGTAACCGACATTTTCCGAAAAATCACCCATTTCGGCCAATCGTTTAACTTCTTCAGCGGCCCGTGGACGAGTATACGTTTTCCATTTTTCTAATTTATTCTGCAGTTCTTGAAATTTAGCCTCGGTCAAATAAGGATCAGGTTTGGGTTTTATGTATGTTTCTTTTTTACGTATTGGGACTTGCATAGATTTTAATTATATGGCTTATTTCTTAAGGAGTCAAAGGTTTTTTATGTAATTCTTGCATATTTTAAATAAAGAGTTTAGTATAAAAATACAAGCATTCTTTAACAATCGAATCATAAGTTAATTAAATAAAAATAAAAAAAGGAGGAGCCATGCCCGAGAAACCG
>Ga0247842_10007765_pt1 | contig 11494 bp, 6 predicted proteins | sample LaCruzMarch2015__3_FD_192411 | JGI IMG/M metagenome (GOLD analysis project Ga0247842, IMG submission 192411) | Freshwater microbial communities from meromictic Lake La Cruz, Castile-La Mancha, Spain - LaCruzMarch2015_19m | ecosystem: Environmental > Aquatic > Freshwater > Lake | place: Spain...
AGCCCATCCTCACGGATGCGCGCGAAGGGCTGATAGTAGCGGCGGATGTGCGCGCGCGCCGACTCCGAGCGCGGGAGTGAGTCCAGGGTGAAGGGGTGGACGTAGAATTGGGCGATCTGGTTGCTCTGGCCGATGAGCCGGAAGAACTGGCGCTCGGTGGCCTCCAGGGCGGCGTCCGGCATCATGTTCAGCAGCCCGATATGCAGTTCCCGGATGTCTTGGTGGAGCGCCCGGTCCGGGTCCAGGATCTGCTGGCCCGCGGCGCGCAGGTGGGCGAAGGTGGGCAGGGGGTTGTGGGCGACGATAGGCATGAGAGTAACCCTGGCAAAGCGATGCCGCAGAAGAACCGGCTCCAGACGGAGGGGCGAGCAACGACCGTCGTGGGCGGCGGCTGATAATAAGACAGGATTAACAGGATTTTTCAGGATTTACAGGATCGCTATTGATGTGGCTCCCCGCCTGAAATCCTGTTAATCCTGCGAAATCCTGTTAATCCTGTCCATTTTTCCCGGCGTGCCGAAACGCCGCGGGATCACTCCGGTCCGGCGCAACGCTTACGGTGCCCCTTGCGATGCCGTCCCGGCACGGGCGATGGCGGTTTCCAGCAGTTCCAGGAAGTCCCGTTCGTCCCGGATCAGGGCCACCTCCTGCGATGACACCGTGTAGCCGTGGGGCCGGGCGATGCCCTCGTAGCGGGGCACGCGCGAGTGGAAGAGCCGCGGGAAGACCCAGCGGGTGAAGTCGTCGGGCTCGATCTCCGCCACATACTCCAGCCCCCGCGCCGCCAGATAATCCGCGACCGCGGTCGTGAGGAATTCCGGGCGATAATAGAGCGGCTTGGGATCTGCCTGGGCGCGCTTGATCAGCTTGATCTCGTCGGCCTCCGGGACCCGGATATACAGGATCAGGCTGTGCTGGGCCAGGAGCGAGATGACGCGCGGCTCCTCCAGTTCGCACAGACTCCCGCCCACGTCGTTCACCAGATTGGCGTAGCCGTAGATCTCCTTGGCCTTGCGGATGAAGTCCGGCACATCGCCCATGGCCGCGATCTCCGCCTCCCGGTAGAGCGCCTGACGACGGCTGAACTCCGGCAGCGGCAGCCCGCCCGACTCCGGATTGCCGAGCTTGCCGACGAAGCTCAACACCGGCCCCAGGTCCATCACCTTGATGTTGTTGCGAATAAAGATCCAGTCACTGCGCAGCAGATCGCGCAGGAAGGGGTCGCGCATGGCGTGGGCCTTCACCAGGTCCAGGATCGGCTCGTCCAGATAACGGGTGCCGATGCGGTAGTCACCGGAGTAGTGAAACCAGTCACTGCGGCGCAGCAGGTCGGACAGCCAGGTCTTGCCGACCCCGGACATACCGAGCAGGGTCACGCACTTGTGGGGCCAGGCGCGGAATTCATCGACGGTGAACTTCATGCGGGTGTTTCGTCAGGTGGTGGGATGCCGCTGGTGCGGCGCGGGCCGAATCGCCGATGGTAATCGAGCCGCCGCCGCGCTGACCAGCACCCGCGGCCTGTGATCCACGGTGACCGGCGATCGGCGTAGGGTGCGCCGCGCGCACCTTGCGCAGGGGCGCAGCGGCATCGCGGTCGCAGGGGTGCGCGCGGCGCACCCTAAGGGGCTCAGGTTTTTTCGGACCGCATCGCGGACCCACCCCAGCGCCGGATGACCACCCACAGCCGACCGGCCAGGGTGACGCCCAGAAGGACCAGGGCCCCGGTCAGCATGCCGACCACTACGTCCACCAGCAGCGGCGTGACCGGCCCCAGCACGACGCCGACCGTCGGCACGCCGACGGCCGCATGGGTGACCCACTCGATCAGGTGATGGGCGGCCGGGATGCCGTGGGTGATGATGCCGCCGCCCACCAGAAACATGGCCGCGGTACCGACGACCGACAGGACCTTCATCAGCCGCGGGGCGGCGGCCAGGAGCCCCCGGCCCAGACTCCGCAGGAATCCGCGCCAGTGCCCCGCCCCGGTCAACCGGCTGAGGAACAGCCCCGCATCGTCCAGCTTGACGATCACGGCGACCAGCCCATAGACCCCCAGCGTCATGATGACCGCGATCCCCGCCAGCACCGTCACCTGATTGAGGAAAGGCGCGGCGGCCACGATCCCCAGGGTGATGACGATGATCTCGGCGGAGAGGACGAAATCGGTGCGCACCGCGCCCTTGATCTTGGCCCGCTCCAGGGTCACCAGATCGACCGCCGGGTCCTCGAGGGCGCGCGTCAGTGCGGCGTGGTGGTTGGCGTCCGCGGCCTTGGCGTGCAGGAACCGGTGGGCCAGCTTCTCGAACCCCTCGAAGGACAGATAGGCCCCGCCCAGCATCAGCAGCGGCAGGATGGCCCAAGGGGCAACGGCACTGACCGCCAGCGCGGCCGGCACCAGGATCGCCTTGTTGACCAGGGACCCCTTGGCCACGGCCCAGACCACCGGGAGTTCCCGCTCCGCCCGCACCCCGCCCACCTGCTCGGCGTTCAGCGCCAGGTCGTCCCCCAGGACCCCGGCGGTCTTCTTGGCCGCCACCTTGGTCATCACCGAGATGTCGTCCAGGACCGTCGCGATATCGTCGATCAGTGCGAGTAGGCTGCTGCCGGCCATGGGTATGCTCTCCGCGACCTTGGGTTGACGGATGGCGGGGAGATTACCAGCGTTTGGGCACGAAGCCCGGCCGGTTCTTGACCTCCATCACCTGATCGCCGACGGCCAGGACCAGAAAGCCCATGCGCTCCGCATAGTTGAGTACGCTCTCGTCCACGGACAAGGTGGCCAATATACCGACGACCGGCAGGTGGGCATGGGCCGGCAGGAGTTTCCGGAAGGCGGCGATGTCGTCCACCAACCGGTCCACGTCTGCGCTGCGCAGGGTGGCCTTGGTGCTGTTGAGGGCCGCAAGGTCTTCGCAAATGGCGTAGGCGTCGAATTCCTTCATCCATCCATCCGGCTGGCGTACCCGCACCCGGGCAAAAATGCTGTCGAAATCCTGGCCAAAGGTCTCCTGAAGGACACGCGGCAGGCTAGGGTAGACCAGATCCTCCACCATGGTTCCGAGTTTGTTGGCCAGATCGCCCCATTTGCGGTTCATTTCCCGCCGCTCGGCACGATTTTCTTCCTTATAGGCGCGCATTTCAGCCTCGTTGCGCGTCTGAAGGTTGTAAAGCTTGTTGAACTCGACGCCGACGTCGGCCACGAAGCGGTCGATGGACTCTTCGAGCCGGTAGACGTGCTCTTGGGTCGCGGGCAAGGGTTTCGGCATGGCGTCGGCTCCACTCGGATCAGGCGAGAAAGTATAACCTCACACGGTAACGCGCCGCCGCCCCCGTTGGCCCTATACTGCCGCGCTTTTCCCGCCGCCCCCGAAGAAGGTCCCCCCATGCGCTTTCGTTTCCCCGTAGTCATCGTCGATGAGGACTTCCGCTCCGAGAACGCCAGCGGCACCGGCGTGCGGGTGCTCGCCAAGGCGATCGAGGAGGAAGGCATCGAGGCCCTGGGCGTCACCAGCTTCGGCGACGTCGCCTCCTTCGCCCAGCAGCAGTCCCGAGCCTCGGCCTTTATCCTGTCCATCGACGACGAGCAGTTCTCGTCCCCGGAGGAGGCGGAGAAGGCGGTCGCCCAGTTGCGCGCCTTCGTGGAGGAGATCCGCTTCCGCAACACCGACATCCCGATCTTCCTCTACGGCGAGACCCGCACCTCGCGGCACATCCCCAACGATGTCCTGCGCGAACTGCACGGCTTCATCCACATGTTCGAGGACACCCCGGAGTTCGTCGCCCGCTACATCGCCCGCGAGGCGCGCAACTACCTGGACTCGCTCGCCCCGCCCTTCTTCCGCGCCCTGATCCACTACGCGGCGGACAGTTCCTACTCCTGGCACTGCCCGGGGCACTCCGGCGGTGTCGCCTTCCTCAAGAGCCCGGTGGGCCAGATGTTCCACCAGTTCTTCGGCGAGAACCTGCTGCGCGCCGACGTCTGCAACGCGGTGGAGGAGCTTGGGCAACTGCTCGACCACACGGGGCCGGTGGTGGCGGCGGAGCGCAACGCCGCGCGCATCTTCCATGCCGACCACCTGTTTTTCGTCACCAACGGGACCTCGACCTCGAACAAGATCGTCTGGCAGTCCAGCGTTGCCCCCGGGGATGTGGTCGTGGTGGACCGCAACTGTCACAAGTCCATCCTGCACGCCATCACCATCACCGGGGCCATCCCGGTCTTCCTGATGCCCACCCGCAATCACTACGGGATCATCGGGCCTATCCCGCTCTCCGAATTCAGTTGGGAGAACATCGAGCGCAAGATCGCCGCCAACCCCTTTGCCGCGACCGGCGCCCGCCCGCGCATCCTGACCATTACCCAGAGCACCTATGACGGCGTGCTCTATAACGTCGAGACCATCAAGGAGATGCTCGACGGGCACATCGGCCGCCTCCATTTCGACGAGGCCTGGCTGCCGCACGCCCCCTTCCACGACTTCTACCGCAACTATCACGCCATCGGCGAGGGCCGCGCCCCCTGCGCCGATTCCATGATCTTCTCCACCCAGTCCACCCATAAAATGCTGGCGGGCCTCTCCCAGGCATCGCAGATCCTGGTACAGGAGAGCGACAGCCGCAAGCTCGACCGCGACGTGTTCAACGAGGCCTTCCTCATGCACATGTCCACCAGCCCCCAATACGCCATCATCGCCTCCTGCGACGTGGCCGCCGCCATGATGGAACCCCCCGGCGGCCCCGCCCTGGTCGAGGAATCGATCCTGGAGGCACTCGACTTCCGCCGCGCCATGCGCAAGGTCGACGCGGAGCTGGAAGAGTCCTGGTGGTTCAAGGTCTGGGGGCCGGACGAACTGGCGGAGGAAGGCATCGGCGAGCGCGAGGACTGGGTCCTGCGGGCCGACGAGCGCTGGCACGGCTTCGGGGATCTCGCCCCCGGCTTCAATATGCTCGACCCCATCAAGGCGACCGTGATCACCCCCGGGGTCGATGTGGACGGCGATGTAGCGGACTGGGGCATCCCCGCCGCCATCGTCACCCGCTACCTGGTCGAGCACGGCATCATCGTCGAGAAGACGGGGCTGTATTCATTCTTCATCATGTTCACCATCGGCATCACCAAGGGCCGCTGGAACACCATGGTCACGGAGCTTCAGCAATTCAAGGACGACTACGACCACAACCGCCCCCTGTGGCGCGTCATGCCCGACTTCGTCGCCCGCCAGCCGCGCTATGAGCGCATTGGGCTGAAGGACCTGTGCGACCAGATCCACGCCGTCTATCAGGAGCACGACATCCCGCGCCTCACCACCGAGATGTATCTCTCCGAGATGGCCCCCGCCATGCGCCCGGCCGACGCCTTCGCGCGCATGGCCCACCGCGAGATCGACCGGGTCGAGATCGATCACCTGGAAGGCCGCATCACCGCCATCCTGCTGACCCCCTACCCGCCCGGCATCCCGCTCCTGATCCCCGGCGAGCGCTTCAATGCCACCATCGTGCGGTATCTCAAGTTCGCGCGCGCCTTCAACGACAAGTTCCCGGGATTCGAGACCGACATCCATGGGTTGGTCAAGGAGGGGCTCAATGGGCATGTGCGGTATTATGTGGATTGTGTGAGGTGAGCCTCATATTGGATTTCGTTGTCGTTGTCGTTGTCGTAATCGGAGAAGCGATGCACTTTGGGGTGCGAGAGAATCCTCGGCGCTACGATAGCCTCGATTACGTTCTGACAAGGTGACCGTCGCATACTCTCGCCCGCCCCCCGTAACCGCCTGCCGGTCGACTGGGAGCGCGGACCAAGCGTGGACACATGCCGCCGCCCGGAACCTCCTGGCCCTGGAACGTGTGTTCCTGCGCCTGCTGCTGCGTCGGCTGCAACTTCCGCCGGTCCGGTTGGCGCCGGGCGAGGACGGGCGGGCCGACTACTTGGCTGCATTGGGCGCGGCGGAGATACCGCTTCAGGCTATCTGATTGGTTCCCCTCCCCTGTCACAGCCGTGCTCGCGCGCCGATCCGATGAACAGTCCGCCCGTGCCGTCCGATCCGCGCCACGGTGGAGTCGTCGCACACTACGCGCTGGTTCGGACTTCCCAGACCCACAGTTCTTGAACCCTCTTATATCATCTGTTATAAAGCGCCAAGAAACTCACGCGACGACTATCATGAACCCCGGGCAAATCCTCGAACTGCGCCAATCTTTGCGGCTGACGCAACAGCAGTTCGCTAATCTGCTGGGCGTTTCGTTCGTTACCCTGAACCGCTGGGAAAACGGGCAGACGCGCCCGTCAGCCTTGGGGTTGGAGAAGTTGCGCCAGGCCGTCGCTGCGGTATCGACCGACCCCGGGGGCATCCCAGTGTCCGAGCGCGCGACGGCGCCCGCGCCCACGGGCCAGGAGTCCCTGGACTTCCTTGGGGACGCCAACGCGTTGCGCGTGCTGGTCGAGGGCGAGCGGTTGTCTTACGGGCACCTGTTCAACCCGGCCTTCGCGACCGAGGTCAGCCGCATCGATCCCCTCCCGCACCAACGGATCGCGGTTTACGACCGGATGCTGCCGCAACCGCGGCTGCGCTTCCTGCTGGCCGACGATGCCGGTGCCGGCAAGACCATTATGACTGGCCTCTACGTGCGCGAGTGCCTGACCCGTCGCACCTTGCGGCGCGTGTTGATCGTGGCGCCGGCCGGCTTGGTCGGTAACTGGCAGCGCGAGTTGCACCGGCTCTTTCGGCTTGAACTGCGCATCGTGACCAGCGCTGATGCCAAGCTGGGCAACCCCTTCGTCGGCGACGACAGTGACCTGGTCGTGGTCAGCATCGACAGCCTGCGCAGTCCCCGGCTGTTCGCCGCGCTGCGTGACCCGGCAGTGACGGCCTACGACCTGGTGGTCTTCGACGAGGCGCACAAACTCGCGTGCCACCGCGATCCCGACGGCACGCTTCGCCCCACCGAGCGCTACCGCCTGGCCGAGGCGCTGGCCGGCGTGCGCGACCTCCCGGACGCCTACCGTCTCCCCTGGTCCGCGCAACACTTGCTGTTGCTGACGGCGACCCCGCACATGGGCAAGCCCTACCCGTACTACGCGCTGTGGCGGCTGCTGGAGCCCGAGTTGCTCAGCACCCCAACCGCCTTCGAGCACTTTCCATCGGCGTCCCGGCAGCGCTGCTTCATCCGCCGGGTCAAGGAGGAGATGGTCAACCTGCACGGCGACCCGCTGTACCCGGCGCGCTGGTGCGACACCCTCAGCTACGACCTCGGCCAAGGCGAGATCAGCGAGCAGACCCTCTACAACCGCACCACCGCCTACATCAACAACTACTACAACCTGGCGCGCGTCCTCAACCGCCAGGCGGCGCGCTTCGCCGTCATGATCTTCCAACGCCGACTGGCCAGCAGCACTTGGGCGCTGCTGTGCTCATTGCGCAAGCGGCTGGCGAAGCTCGAGGCCATGATCGAGGCCATCCGCTGCGGCCGCATCCCCGAGGACGAATGGCGCGCGCAGCAGACGCTGCTTGAACAGAAGGCCGCCAAGGGCAAGCTGGTCGACGCGCTCGCCGACCAGACCGCCGATGAAGAAGGCACCGTGCACGGGCAGGAAACGCACGAAGTGAACGAGGACGAAGCGCTCGGGGCCTTCCTCGCCACCAACCTCGCCGAGTTGCAGACCGAGCGCGACGAGGTACGCGGGCTTCTCGGGCTGGCCGAGGCGGTCCACGCACAGGGGCAGGACTCCAAGTTTCAGCGCCTGCGCGCGCTGCTCGCCGACCCGGAGTACCGGGATGAAAAAGTCATCATCTACACCGAGCACAAGGACACGCTGGATTTCCTGAAGCGCGGCCTCGAAGGACTGGGCTTCGCCGGCCAGGTCGCCTGTGTCCACGGCGGCATGGGCTTCGTGAGCCGTGATGCCGAGGTCGAGCGCTTCCGCGCCCCGCACCAGCACGGCGGCGACGGCGCGCGGTTCTTTGTCGGCACCGATGCCGCGGCCGAAGGCATCAACCTCCAGTTCTGCTGGATCCTGATCAACTACGATATCCCCTGGAACCCGGCGCGACTCGAACAGCGCATGGGCCGCATTCATCGCTACGGCCAGAAGCGCGACCGCGTCGCCATCCTCAACCTGGTGGCGGGCGCGACCCGCGAGGGTCGGGTCGTCAAGACCCTGCTCGACAAGCTGGAGGAGATCCGCCGCGAGCTCGGCTCGGACAAGGTCTTCGACGTGGTCGGGCGGATGTTCGAGGACGTCTCGCTGGCCGACTATGTGCGCCGCGCGGTGGACTCGGACGAGACCGCCGATCGCGAGGCGATGGCGGTCGCCGGCAAACTCACCGCCGAGCAGATCCGGGCGCTCGCCGCGCGCGAGGAAAGCCTCTACGGCCGCGGCGGTGAGATCGCCGCCGAGCTGCCGCGCCTGCTCGAAGCACTCGCCATCGAGGAACTGCGCCGCCTGTTGCCCGGTTATGTGCGCCGCTATCTGGAGCACGCGGCACCCCTGATCGGCGTCGACCTGGTCGGTGACCTGGAGGCCGACTTCATGCTGCGGACGCGGCGCCGCGGCGTGCTCGAACGGCTGTTGCCGGTACTCGACAGCTACCCGGCCGCCGCGCGCAATCGCTTCAGCGTCTACCCGACCGCCGACGAGCACGAGGCCATCTACCTGCACCCCGGCGAGCCGGTCTTCGAGCGCCTGACCGCGCTCGCCGCCGAACAAGCGAGCGTGGCGGGCCGCCGCGGGGCCATCTTCACCGACGCGGGAAGCGATGCCCCCTATCTGTTCCATGTCGCCCGGCTGTCCGTGGTGCGCGCGGCCGATCCCGGCGTCCCGGGCTTGGGCCGCGCCGAGGTCATCGAGCAGCGTCTGGTCGGCATCAAGCAGTTCGCCGACAACCGCTGTGAGGAGGCGCCAGTCGAGCAGTTGCTGCTGCTGCGGCCGGGCCGCAAGCAGGCCCCGACCAGCGTCGCCTTCCTGGTCCACAGCGACACCTGGCGCCTGGCCGCCGCGCAGTACCTGCAGACCGACGTCCTCCGGCGGCTGGCACAGGTGCAGGAACTTGCCGCCCAGGCGCGCCTGGGCGAAACCGAAACGCTGCTCGGCCTCGCCTACGACTACCAGGAATTGGAACTGGCGGTCGCCCGCAAGGAGTACACCCGGAAGGCCCGCGCCGGCGACCGCAAGGCCGAGCCCGAAGTCGAGCGTATCCGCGCCCAGCAAGGTGCGCTCAAGGAGCGCCGCCGGCAGACCCTCACCCAGGCCCGGCGCGAGGTTGCACTGATCCAACCCGGCACGGTGGAGATCCTCGCCACCGCCTTGGTACAGCCGTCGCAGGACCCCGCGGACATCCTGGCGCGGGACCTCGCAGTCGAGCGCATCGCCATCGAGATCGTCACCGCCGCCGAAGCCGCACAGGGCGCCGACGTGTGCGATGTCTCGACGCCCTCGAAGGCGCGCCTGGCGGGCCTGACCGATTACCCCGGTTTCGATCTGCTCTCCAGGCGGCCGGGTAATGAACGCGGCATTGAGGTGAAGGGGCGCGTCGGCACCGGCGCGATCGAATTGACCGAAAACGAATGGGCGAAGGCGTGCAACCTACGCGGGCGCTACTGGTTGTATGTCGTCTTCGACTGCGGCACGCCGCAGCCGCGGCTGTTGCGGGTTCAGGACCCGTTTCAGAAACTCATCGCCAACGCCAAGGGCACCGTGCTGATCGGCTATGCCGACATCGCCCGCTGGGCCCAGACCGACTGACAGTTGCGAACCCCGAGGACCACGTGGAAGACCTGAACACCCTCTTGTGCGAGATCGACCGGCTCAAAGGCCGTCTCGACGCCCTGCGCCCCCTCGACAACCCCTCCATCCTGCATGCCCTGGACCTGGAGTACACCTACGAGAGCAACCGCATCGAGGGCAACACCCTGACCCTGCGCGAGACCGAACTGGTCATCGACCGGGGGCTCACGGTCGGCGGTAAGTCAATGCGTGAGCACCTGGAGGCGATCAACCACCACGAGGCCACCCTGCTCCTCGCGGACCTGGTCCGGGAGCGCCGGCCGCTCACCGAGTCACTGATCAGGCAGTTGCACGGGTTGATCCTGCACGCGATCGACCGCGAGCACGCGGGGACCTATCGCCGCGTCCCGGTCATGATCGCCGGCAGCCGTCACGTCCCGCCCCAGCCCTGGGCCGTTCCCGTCCAGATGGAGCAATGCCTCGCCTGGTACGGCGGCGAGGGTCAGCGGCTGCACCCGGTCGTCCTCGCCGCGGAGCTGCACGAGCGCATCGCCACCATCCACCCCTTCATCGACGGGAATGGCCGCACGGCACGGCTCGTGATGAACCTGATCCTGCTCTCCGCCGGCTACCCCATCGCCATCGTGCCGGGCGACACCGACAGCCGGCGGGCCTATTACGACGCACTGGAGAAGGCCAACCTGGACGGCGACAAGTCCGACTTTCACCGTTTCATCGCCGGCCAGGTGCGGGCGATGGCCCAGCGCCTCGTCGCGATTGCCGGGGGACCGCAATGACCGACCAGAACCCGATCGAGATCACCCACGCCCGGAAGAGATTGCCGCCATGCTGAATCGCATCCACATCCGCGGATACAAATCGCTGCGGGATGTCACCGTGCAACTCAAACCGTTGTCGGTACTGTTCGGTCCGAACGCCGCCGGCAAGAGCAATTTTCTCGACGCGTTGCAACTGCTGTCGAAGATCGTCTCCAGTCGGACGCTGAAAGAGGCGTTCGAGCCGCCCTACCGCGGAAAGCCGCTGGAGTCCTTCAGTTTCGATGTGGACGGCATCAAAGGGCTCTTGGCGCGTGACGCGCTGTCTTTCTTGATCGAGGTGGATTTCACGCTGTCCGATGCCGTGGTCGAGGCAGTCAGCTTGCAGGCGCGCCAATATCGGACAGGCATCAAACAGCGCGTGCAAGATCTGGGTTTCGGTGATACGGAGGCCGGGGAGCCCGAACCGGAGAAGAGCCAGGCGCCAGTGTTTGAGCGCCGTCTCCGTTATCGGGTTGAAATCGAGATGCAGCCCCGCTCCGGCATCCTGCGCGTCGCCGACGAGTATCTCGCGGCGCTCGACCACAGCGGAGAACCTGCAACGGGGTGCGAACCATTCCTCTCATGTCGGGGCGAGCAATTGTTCCGCGTAATGGAGGGATTAGCCGCGGGTGCCGAAGTGGTTTCAAACCGCTACCTGGACCACAGCATGCTTTCGGAACACTTGGGCGCCGACTCGTCTCCACACGCCCTCGCAGCGCGTATGGAGCTCGGCAGTTGGCTGTTCTTTTATTTCGAGCCCCGCGAGCGCATGCGCGCGGCCAACCCGGTCAAAGAGGTCCGCCACATCGGCCTGATGGGCGAGGAACTGCCTGCCTATCTCAATACCTTGCGGGCCTTGGAGCCGCGGCAATTCGCCGCGGTCGAGAAGGCGCTCAAGACCATCCTGCCGCAGATCGACGGCATCGACGTCGGTGTCAGCGACTTGGGCGAGGTG
>Ga0247842_10007768_pt1 | contig 11493 bp, 16 predicted proteins | sample LaCruzMarch2015__3_FD_192411 | JGI IMG/M metagenome (GOLD analysis project Ga0247842, IMG submission 192411) | Freshwater microbial communities from meromictic Lake La Cruz, Castile-La Mancha, Spain - LaCruzMarch2015_19m | ecosystem: Environmental > Aquatic > Freshwater > Lake | place: Spain...
GCTTCTTGTTTTTCACGTAATTCACTCATTTTATCTGGATTACAAAAACAAACATATGCTTGACCTTTTAAGATTAATTTTTCTGCTTGCTCTTTTAGCATATCAATATAATCTGATGCAAATATTAATTCATCCCATTCTATTCCAAGCCATTTGAAATCTTCTTGTGAGATTTCATAAAATTCATTTTTAACAAGTCTTGGATTAGTGTCTTCAAATCTTAATTGAAATTTACCACCATATTGCTTTGCAAGAAGATAATTAAGTAAAACTGATTTGGCGTGACCTATATGGAAATATTTTTCTGGTCCTGGTGGGAATGCAGATTTAACTTTATCTCCTGGATTAATATGCATGAATGCATAAATGTTTCTATCTTCTTTTTCTTTCTTTTCCAGAAGCTCAGGAGCAAGTTTTTCAATTTCCTTTTCTTGCTTCTCAAGTGATAAAGCATTTATTTCTGAGATGATTGGGATTAGAATTTCAGATAATTCTTTTCTTTTATCTCTCCATTCAGGAAACTTAGAGATAACTGAACCAAGTGCAAACTTAATATCTGCCTTTCCTTTATGTTTGTATGCGTTCTCAAGAACAATTATTTTGAATGTGTTATCTTCCATAATTAATCATATTTTCTATTATAAATATTATCTCTGTGATCAAAGTATCTAAACAAAATTGTATTTGTTTCTACATCAAAATAAAAAAGTAAGACAAATTGTTTAGTTATGTGAACTCTTTTATATTTAGATAATGGAAATCTTAAATTTTTATAATGATCTACATATTCTGAATCTTTAATTTCATTTATTTTATGAACTAGTATAGATGCAAGAAACTTATCTTTTTTGGATAATTTTTTAATTTGAACATCTAGTTCTTTATGGATTTCATATTCCATATCTAATCAAGATTATACCTAGTTTTTAAATCATTTAATGTTCTGAACTTATATCCAGAACCAATTTTGTATTTTTTATCCCCATCTTGAATTTTTTTAATAAATTCAGGTCTTAATTCAGGTTCAAGCTGATTATCTGCATAATACTTAACAACAACAGATATTGTTTCTGCTTTATTCTTTAGATTATTCTTTGCTTTTATAATATTTAATGTTTGATTTATGCTTGTAGGTAAATCAAGTAAAGTTTTCATACATATCACCAAATATATTATATATAGAAATATTAATAAATGTTAACATTTGTTAACAATTATTAACAATCACTAACAAATCAAAGTGTACTATTTTTTAGTACACTTGTTCTAATTTTTAGAACACTTAAGTAAGATAATAAAATGTACATGTTTTGTGTACAATCATACACTTTTTATGTACACTTTTAGTTTTATCTAGTTACTTGAAAGCTTTCTACTTTTGCAAGAAGTTCTTTTGCATGTGCATCATTTCTAAAGTGCTCTCTTACTGGTTCAATGAATTGATCAATATACTGTGCTGCTGTTCCTTTAAGATCCATTGGATGAAGCTTCTTATCTACAAAGTCCTTTTCTAAATCTTCATAACTCTTGTATGTAACATCTCCACCAAACTTTTCTGGTCTCTTTACAACAAACTCATCAATCTTTTCAAAAATAATGTACTTACAATATTCTAAGATTGGATTATCTTGAACAATCCCTTCAGGACAATATGCTTTCTTGAACTTTCTTTCAATCTCTTCTTTAGAGTCAGTCATAAAGATAGCTGAATCTGGGTTTGACTTTGACATCTTCTTTGCAATAGTTGCTTCAATTCCAGTTGCTTCCTTATCTTTAGGCTCAGTTAATCCCATAAGCATATGATGATGTATTGCAATTGGTTTTCTTCTTCCAAGTTTCTCTGCAACCTCTCGAGCAAGAACATTTACTTTTCTTTGATCTTGTCCAAGTTGAGCAATATCTACATTTAATGCAAAGATATCTGTTGCTTGCATACAAGGGTAAAATATTTGAGCAGCAGTAAGACTATCAGGATCTGTTCTTCCCATAATTGTAGAACATCTTGTTATTCTTGGAACTGAATTAAGATTTGCAATATGTATGACCATAAGCCAGTACGCTTGATCCTTCATTAAGTCTGATGCCCAAATGAACTCAACATTCTTCATGTCCATTCCGCAAGACTTCCAAACTTCAATAAAGTATTCACCAACTATTTTTATTTTATTTAAGTCTCCACCCATCTTGTTATTCATGAGTGCAAACCAATCAGCAACAAGAAACTTAAAGTGAACTCCAGCCTTAATTAATTTATTTACATTAATTGCTCTAAGTAAGCCTTGAGCTATGTGTATTCTACCACTAGGTTCAAACCCATCATAAGCAGTTAATGTTTCTTTCTCAATTAATCTGTTTACAAGTTCATCTTCAACTAAGATTTCTTCTCCAACTTCTTTAATTAACTTTAATCTTTCTTCAATATTTAATTTCATTATAAATCCCTCAAATCACTTATTATCTTTTTATCAAATATATCAAGTAATAATTTAATTATAAAAAACACTATTACCACGATAATTACCTTTAATATAAATATTAATATTTCTTGCCCATAAGGGCCATACATAAGAAGATTGAATAAAGAATAAACAATTATAATTAACACACCTATAGAGAACATTGAAAAGATCATGTGCTTTTCAAAATAATCTTGTATTTTTTTATTTTTTCCTTGCTTATTTTTAAGTTTAGTTCCTTGCATATAAAAACCTATATAATATTAGGTATATAAGATTTAAAAAAAGAAGTATATCTTTAATTTCACTTAGGTTTACTAATAATTAAAGAAATAGATATTAAAAGCCCAATAAACAAGATTGAAAGATAAATTATTCTTACGTTATATCCAAATATCTCATTTTGGGAATGCAATTTATTCCTTTCAGCACTAGTTGATGATGGGCAAGATAAAGAATACTCTTCTCCTGATAAATGTAAAAAATTATATTTAATATCTGAACCAGAACATCCATACATTTTATCTATTCTAAGATGAGCATTCTCATGAGATTCAACAAAAGATATAGTTAAAGCCAAATAAATTACAATGAATATAGAAAACAAAAGTATTATTTTTTTCATCACAAATATATATCATACATTATATTTATAAATCATATAACTAATAGAACACTAATAAATAACTAACAATATATATCCATTAAATCATTATACAATTATGAAAGACAAACCAAAGATGGCTACAGTTAATTATCTATATAATATTAAGACTGACATATATACCCTTGGAAAGATACTTGCTTCTCCAAACAAGAAGAAAGTTCTATATTCTTTAAGTTTTCCAAAGACACCTAAAGAAATATCAGCTCAAACAAACATTAATTTTCCAACAACTTCTAAAACTATTAAAGAGCTTGAAGATCTTGCACTTGTGTCAATAAACAACAAAGACTTAAGGAAAGGAAAGATTGTTTCAGTTTCAAGAAAAGGTAAAGATTTACTAGCTGATCTTGATAAGAAAAAGAAAAAAGAAGATGAAACTAATTCTAAATAAATTCAAGTAAATTTTAAAAGCGCCCCGGGTAGGACTCGAACCTACAACCTATCGATTAACAGTCGATTGCTCCGCCATTGAGCTACCGAGGCATATATCCTAATTTCTGTAAGAAAATAATTCTTAAAATTTGTTTAATCTCAAAAAAATCTTGAGAAAGAAACTAGATTAATATATAATATTTATATCTAAAAGTATTTAAATATAACCTCTAGTGTTTTATGCTACTGAAATTAAGAAAAGATCACGTCCTCCAGTTGATAAAGCTAAAATTATAATTAATAGCTTAAGATAATGATTTGTATTCTCTTCTTTAACAAATTTATCAATTAAGTAAAGAAGTAAAAGAGTTACAAATAACTTAATTACAATGAATAAGATTATGTTTATAGAGATTAGATAATTTGATAAAAAATGCTCTTCAACAAACTGGTTTCCTAAGAAGATTAATGCAAAGCTTGTTGCAAATGTATCAAGTATTTCTGAGAAAAGAAATAATTTGTTTACTCTTGATTTAAACATATTAAAATATTTCATTTTTGAATAAATAAAAATAAAAAATATTAATAAGATTATTGATCCTGCAAGAATTTCAATAAGGTAAATCCAATTAGTTATTTGAAACAAGATCCAAACAAAGAAAGGGGAAACTAAAATCAATCCTACAACTATTATGTGCTTGATGTGATGCTCTCTTGAAATTAATCTTGTAATTTCAAACACAAGAAGATAAAGAACACCAAGAACCCCAAAAAGTAATGGATACTGAAGATACTTTGCAGATAAATATCCAAGATCACCCATGATTCTTATAAAAATCCCAATAAAGATAAAAGGAATAATTGAATAAACAAATCTTTGATCAATTCTTGTTCTTCTGACCTTTACAAGATAAAGATAACTAAGATAATAAATAAAGATACCTACAAGAGTGAAGATAAGGGTGTTTTCAACTCCATAATTTAAAATTATTCCAAACATTTACTAATATTTGTTTACCAATCTATTTTTATAACTAATTTCATAAGATAAATATATGGACAAGGTATTTGCAATTAAGGTTTTAAGTAAAGATGCTCAAAAAGTAATCACAAAGCTTAAAGCAAACAAGAATATATTAACTGATTATAAAATAAATAGAGATACAACACACGTAATCATACCTGTAAAGAAGATAACTACTGATTTTAAGAAATATCCAGTAATTGAAATTACAAAGAAAGGAGATAAAACAAAGATTGGAGCAACAATTAAGGATCAGCTTGCAAAGAAGAAGATTCCTGCAAAAATAATTTCTCAAATTCCAACCTCATACGATATAGTAGGAGATATTATTATAGCAAACATTGATCCAACTATTGTAAAGAAATACAAGAAAGAGATTGGAGAAAGTTATATTGAAATACATCCGCATGTTAAGGTTGTTCTTAACAAAAAGAAAGAACATCATGGAGTTTTTAGAACACAAGATCTTTCTTACATCTTTGGAGAGAAAAGAAAGGAAACAATCATTAAAGAAAATGGATGCCTCTTTAAAACAGATGTTGAAAAAGTATTTTATTCTTTAAGATTATCAACTGAAAGACAAAGAATAGTTTCTCTTGTTAAACCAGGGGAGAAGGTTGGAGTGTTTTTTGCAGGAGTTGGACCTTTTGCAATCACGATTGCAAAGAACGCAAGCCCAAAAGAGGTTATTGCAATTGAGCTTAACCCAGTTGGGGTTGAATACTTAAAGGAAAACATAAAATTAAATAAAGTTGAAGATAAAGTAAAAGCTGTTCTTGGAGATGTAAAAATAGTGTCCAAGAAATATAACAATTATTTCGATAGAATTCCAATGCCTCTTCCAAAGTCTGCTGAACTTTTCCTTGATTCTGCAATCTATTCAATCAAGAGTGGAGGAATAATACATATCTACAACTTTGTTCCAAAGGATAATCCATATACAGAAATAGAAGAAATCCTAAAACAAAAAGAAAAAGAAAATAAAGTAAAACTTAAGATTGTTGAAAGAAGAATAATAAGAAGCTTCTCTGCAACAACAGTTCAAGTTGTTCTTGATATTCAAGTTAAGAAATAAAGAAACTTATAATCCTTTCTTAAGGGAAATATGTCTCTTATCTTTTGTATCTTGTTTTTTATCTTTTATTTCTTTAAATACAATTAAATGTTCCTTCTTAACTTTTAGATCAATTTTTTGCGTGTCCTTCTTGTTTTCCTTTTCTTTAATCTTCTTAAGTTCTTCAAGATGCTTGTTTCTCATTTCTTTGTAAGTAAATGCACTAACCTTACCTTCAAGTAACATCTCATCAAGGTGTGCAATTTGTTTTTGAACAAATATTTTACTATCCTTTCTTTTAAATCTTTCAACTTCAATTGCAGTTACAATAATTATTATGAAAAGACCAGCAATAATTACATAAAGTAAAGTATTATTTGAAGATGATTTTTCTTTTTCATAAACATATACTTTTTGTTGATTAGCATCATTGCTATCTGTTGTTTCTTCTTGTGAAGTTATCTTTGTTATCTTATTTGTGTCAACAACAATAACTTCTATGCTTGAGTTATCTGCATTATTATAGTATGCAAGTACCTTATCTTCAACCTCAAGTATTCCTTTTGCCATATTAATTATAGAGTTTGATGTTTGCATATCTCCTTTTGATTTAGCAGCATCTGTTGCTGCAAAATATTGAGCAGATTTATAAAAGTAAAGTGCATGATCTAAATACATTTTTGACCAAACATGATTTTCTGAATTTAGTTCTTTAATAGATCTAAGTCTACTATTAATATTATCAAACTTTGTTTGGAATGCAACTTCTTCAAATGATTTTACAGATTCATCTTTTGTAATTAAAATACCCATTGTTGTTGCAGAATCATACATAGATGTAACATACCATCCTTTTTCATAATTAATTTTAGCAGCACTAAGTCTTCTCATAAGATCAGGATCATTTGATGTTTCAGGAGGAGATATCATTAATTTATTTTCAATATCAATAATTCTTTGTTGTGCTTCATCCTTAAACGCGCTTGATTCTATAAATTTATACTTTGATTCAGTAATTCCAACATCAAGGAAATCATTTGAAATTTCAACCCAACCAACTGCATAACTATAATCTGAAACTCTTGTAAGTGCTTCATTTGTGTTACCTGCTTTTAAAACCTCAAGTTTTTGCTGAGCCCAAGTTAGTCTTTGTCTAGCACCAATACACCACTCAAGTCTTTCAAGAGAACAAAGAGTACTTCTATTTTCTGTAAGCTTAATCTTTTCTTCTAAAGCTTTAATTTTTTCATCTAAGACAGTTGATGATTCACTAAGCATAGATGGATTATTTAATATTTCACTTACAATTGTAACATTTACAATTGCAATAAATGAATTATTTGCTGCAGAATATAAATAATTATTAGATGAATAAACTTTTGCTTCATTAATTGCAGTTTCTGCGCCTTCAGTTATAGATAAAATATTTTCTTGAATACTTTGATCTTTAATTAAAGTACTTTTATTAAGATTATCTTTTGCAGTTGCTAACTTATCTTCAGCAACCATAACAAAACTATCAGTTATGTTTTTCATTGGGTTTAATGCAATTGAATATTCAAGTTTACCAGGTGTAAACATCTCTGGCTTAATAATTGGAACAGAACTAATATTTATTTCATCAATGTTCTTTGAAACATATCCAAGAACATCAGTTAAATTTTGTACTTCAACAATCTTCATACCCCAGTTTTTATAAGAATAATCAATTAAATCAATTTTTTGAACATTTCCATCAATTGTTACAACTTGTATTCTATTTCCTGCAGGAATCATAAATAACTTAATTCCAACTTCACTTGCTTTTCTAGCCTTAAGGTATATACCACCAACATCTCCAATATAACCTTCTTGAGATATTGTTCCAGTCATACTTATATCGTTTGCTATGTTTCTATCTTTAAACATAGACACCATTAAAAGAGCCATAGCAGCGCCAGCTGAAGGTCCATCAATTGAATATGCACCTGAATTTATTTCAAATATATAATCATATTTTGTTTTAGTGTTACCAATAACAAGATCAATTGCATTAACCGCATACTTTTGAGATTCTTGAGTTGTGTTTCCTACAAGAGAATCAATATTTGCTAAAACCTTACCAGTTCCTTGGTGAATATCAATATTTAATGTTGCTTCCATTGCAGAATCTGGACCAGAAACTGCAAATATCTTCATTTCTCCATGTTCAATTAGAGCATAAGAGAATGGAGACATAAAAACCATTGATATTGCTAATATAAGCAAACTAAGAAAATATTTTTTATTAAACATATACAATAACCTACCTCAAATTAATTCATTAATTATTCAATTATTAAAATAATATATAGAATATAGATTATTTAAATGTTACCTATACTAAAAAGCAAGATAAATTAAAATGAAGAGATTACTTCTTCTTTTTTCTTGAATCAGGATAAAGCATTTCAAACTTCTTTGTGGTTACAAGAACATGACGTCTTCCCTTTTTATCAACAGTAACAAGGTTTAAGTCCTTAAGCTTCTGAATATGTTCATAAGGCCTCTTTCCTGTTATCTTTGATTGCATAACAGGCGAATTAAGTGAGATGTATGCTAAAGTTTTAAGCTCTCCTTTACTTAATAATGCACCTGCTGAAAACACATTAAAAGAAGAATATTCTGGTTTAACAACCATCTCAATGTTTTCTCCATCTTTAACAATAGATATTCCTGAGTTTCTTTTATAATATTCATGCATAAGCTCAGCAATCTGGATATCAATTAAATCATGAGAAAGTCCAGGAAGAACTTTATAAATTTGTTTTAATGCTATTGATTTTGGAGACATAAAGATTATTGCTTCAATTGCTCCTTTAAGATAATTAGAATCAAACTTTTCAAGATCAAGCTTAACTTGAACTTGTGGTACTTCCTTCTTTTGAGTTACAGGTGTAATTGATTTCTTTTCTTCTTCAACCATAATTAATCAACATATAATTTATTAAACAATAATATAATAGATAAAGAATATAAAGATTATGCCTATTTATTTTTTCTTCAAGGATTTCTTAATTGAGCTTATACCATACTCAATAGGAACTGTATCCATATTTAATGGAATTTCTTTAATATCAAGCTTTTCCATAAATTCACGATATGGCAAGCCAGCTATCTCACTTGCACCAGAAAGATTAACTAACTTACTTTTATAACTTTCAATTGCTTTTAATAATCTATACTCAGAAATATCTTTTTCTATTAAGGATCTTATGTATTCTGATTCTGTTAAATTCTTTTCTTTTGCAATTGTATAAACAATAGTTGATAAAGAATCCTTTAATCTTAATGTTTTTACATTCATTTTATCTTTTAGTTCATATTTATATTTTACCATAATTACACACCAAATTATAAGTATTCTTTAATGTTTTTTAAACAACTAACAGGTATTGAACTTTTTATTAAATCAATCTTAGAAAATACTTCTTTTTTAGATATTTTTTTTTCTAAATATAAAAACAATATAAATTCAATAATATTTGCAACCATTATATTGTTTTCTTTACAATAATTGTATGGTCTTCCATTATCTATAAACAAAATATACTTTGTTTCTTCTGACAAAGCAATGCAATAAAGCTCTCCTGAATCTTTTGAAACCTGACTTTCTAGTTGTTTTTTAATATGCTTTGGATCTTGCACAATAATAATTCCATCTTTCTTTAATTTATTATATTGTTTGATATCTTCAGGAGTGTGTATAATAAATTTAAATGATTCTGACCAAGTTATTTCTTTTTCAACCTTTGAAGGAATAATAATTATCTTATAATATTCTAAAAACAAAGATAATAAATCAACTTTAATTAAATGTATCCAAAAAGACGCATCAACTATTGCACATGATCTATTATCCATATTAATTATATATACCATAAAATTTATAAACGTATTACTAGGTAATACACCTATTTAAATTCTAAAAATAATTGATTATTTGATAATTCTCTATCAAGAGTACTAAACATTTTTATTCTACTATTGGTTTTCCTTAATTCTAGATTTCTTGTAATTATTTTCATAATCTGAAAATAAAGTATTTCTCTTTTATTTCTTTCAATTGGATTATTAATATCATATAAATCATTTAACTTTTTATCTAATTTAATATTAAATGAATTATATTTTTTAGTTAATATATTATAATTTGGTTCTTTACTATCAAGCATAATAAGTTCTTTTTGCTTAATTAAATTCATTCCAATCTCAAGTTTTCTAATAAGTTTATTAGTTTTTGTTATTGATGCTCTAATTTCATTTAAATTTTCATTCTTTTTATTATTTTGTTTAGAAATTAATTTGTCTCTTTCCTTTTGGAGTTCAATCTTTAATTTACTAGCTTCATCTCTAAGTGTTGGGAACTTGTAAATAAATTCTTTTCCAATATAATTAAAGGTATGAATTTTCTGTGGATCAATAATTAGTTTTCTAGGTAAATGCCCCATTTGATTTACATTCTTAATTTTAGTGAATAATTTTTTAATAGGCATTTTTTGCATAAACATCAAATGGAAAAAAATTAATTATAATTTATGTTTTGACTTGCGTTTTGAGATATATATATCACATTAACTGCAGTATTAAAATCAGTAATAAAATTATCAGTAACGTCTTCAGTTCCTTCAACTGTGTCTGTTGTTGATTCAATGGATTTGCCAGAGAAATCTAAAAAGATAACAGCTAAAGCAATTGCAACTACGAGTAAAATAGCAATTAATATTATTATTTCAAGAGAAACTTGTGCTTTTAATTTTTTTTGTATCATAAATATTCAACCTTATTTTTTATATTTTGCAATTAATTTTTTTAATAGTTCTGCTTTTTTTGGATTTTTTTTAACACTAATAACCTTACGTACAGCTTGAGCTTTAATCTTTTTTTTAAGTCTAGGACCAACTCTATTCATAAGTAAAAACCTCAAATATATGTTATCATTACTATTTAAAAAACTATTGCAATCATTAGTTTTCAATCTTTAATTATAGAATCTTAATAAATATCTCAGAGAAAAAATCATCTTGCCAAACATTAACTTTTTTATCCTGAGATAAGAAAAGAAGAGGCATAAAATAAAACTCAATTATTTCAAATGGATCTTTAGTTCTTTCTTGTAACTTTGAAAATACAAGACACCCTTCAGAATCAATTTCATCTTTAAGAATAGAAAATAATCTATCTGTTCTCTCAGTAATGTCTATTGATTTTCTAGGAAGCATAAACACAGCTTCTCCTTTTTCTTTTAATTGTCTTGAAAGATTGCTTTTGGTTGGTCTATTCATAATAGTATCAACTATATCAATTAATTCATTTAAAGAAACTTGGCCCTCTCTAAGTTTAATTGGATTACTAAAGCTAATTGCATTAAGATTATAAATATCATCATCTGTTGGGATTTTAAGTGGTTCATCATCAACTGAAGTTAGCTTAAGTGAGTAAGCTTTAAGACGCAAAAGAATAGCAGCTGCAAGAAGAGCGTTAGCTGGAACAAGTAAATTTTCTTCCTTAAGTTCCTTTATCTTTGCAAGATAAAGATCAGTTAAGAGAATTATATCAACGTTCCAGATATCAAAATCATTTTGTTTAACAACATCAAATAATAGAATCTTCCAATTTGGTTGATCTATTAGATTAACTAGGTTTTCCATAAATAAATTTCCTTTGAATTATAAGTTATAAATAAAGTAGGACAATGTATTTATAAATATATTTTAGATAAGTAAGAAAAAAGAAAAAGAAGATTAGAGAATTAATACTTTAATTCTCAAGAACTTGTGCACCAAATTGTTTTGCATCTCCATCTGCAAACTTAATTGATTGGCTTGGTCCTTCAATGTAGATTATGTTTTCTTTCTCAAAATAGATTGCAATCTTTTCTGTAATTAATCTAAACTTATTT
>Ga0247842_10007774_pt1 | contig 11486 bp, 5 predicted proteins | sample LaCruzMarch2015__3_FD_192411 | JGI IMG/M metagenome (GOLD analysis project Ga0247842, IMG submission 192411) | Freshwater microbial communities from meromictic Lake La Cruz, Castile-La Mancha, Spain - LaCruzMarch2015_19m | ecosystem: Environmental > Aquatic > Freshwater > Lake | place: Spain...
CAAACTACTATACGAAAAAAAAACTCCATTTGTAAAATATTTTCGCATTTGTGAAGATATTATTGGGGGCAGGTGTGTATAGTGTTGAAATATAGATTGATATGAGAGTGAAAATAATTTTACAATGCTCAAAAGGTCAAGAGTGCTTTTACTGACTATGTGAATTTAGCAGATTACAAAAATCTTTATTGACGTAGTTTGCAGATAGTATGCGGAGACTTAGTTCCTCATAACTCAGGCAAAAATGTTGCCAAACACCGGTTCTGAAACGGGAAGGGATAGAGAAAAGAAAGAGAATATTTTGGCATACACTTTTGGTGTGTAGTTCTGCCTTCAGGCAGGTTGTGCGAAAACGGCGCAGGGATTTGGAGTACATGCTTCCTGGCGTATTTTTTAGTTGAACCGATGACTTAGGGAAGCTTGGACTTCATATCCCGTAAAGATGTTTATTATCAATGAGATGGTCGCTGCATGAAGCCCAGATTGCCATGAGTTTATTAAGGAACTGGATTCCAAATCAAGTTTGGAATGACGGCGTTATGCAATGTGGACTCCAATGAGCATAGTTTTCGCACAGCCTCTTCACTCAGGTTTTTTGAACTGTAACAAATGTTTTATACTGACGTCATTCCTGCGAAGGCAGGAATCCAGTTCTATTGATTGCTTCCCCTCACTCAAATACTTAACTTTGTATGATATTCTTTTTTGTGCAAGGGGTATCAAACCCCATGCACCCAACAGGAATAATCCTGTGTTACAACCTTCATTTTCAACTGGCAGGTGCCACCAGTTTTAACTGGACAGGCTGCTGACAAAGTCATGTGCATTCACATAGTCTTATCGGGACGCAGACGTTGAAAGAGTACCTTTAATAGATCCGAAGGAACGAAATAGCTTAGCCTGGGGTGTGAACCCCAGGTGCAGATGCAATTATTGTTAGAACCCCTTGTGGGTGACATTGCGTTGTTCAGCTGTAGTTTGCGTGACCCGTGTGTCGCCCCTACAGGGCTCATTGTTTTTCAATGACTCGTCCTGGGGCTAACGCCCCAGGCTATGATATTGCACCTCTCCGAGGTTCAGACTGCTGACAAAGTCATGGGCAATCGCAAAGTCCCATCGGGACGTCATTTCAGATAGAAAAGTTACCTCAAAACCGGTGTGAGTCCCATCGGGACGGCATATTTTCTGGATTGTTTATATTCATTTATGGCAATAAGATGCAATGTGTCATCCCTACGGGATTCGACTTTCATGAGGATGGGTATTCCTATCTGAAATACCGTGCCGATGGCACTCGATTATGAAAGCGGGATTCGACTTTCGTGGGGATGCTTATTCCTATCTAAAACACCGTGCCGATGGCACTCGATTATGAAAGCGGGATTAGACTTTCGTGAGGATGCGTATTCCTATCTAAAATACCGTGCCGATGGCACTCGATTATGTTTTCATGGGTAATTATGCAAATTACAGTCTTAATGTAAAAATCTTTATTGACGTAGATTGCAGGGCTTTTATTATTTGATACTCAGTGAAAAAGTATATGAAAAAGAGTAAGCTAAATTCCGGCCAACCCGCTTTACTAAAAAGAAAGCTGGTTAGACAAGTTATTGCTATCGTCATTTTGAGCATAGCAATAACCGGAGGTTTGCTTGCATTTTTCTGTTTTGAAACCCGTCCCGGTCTATACAATATACCCCTGCAAGCCGGATTGGATAAATTAATTCCGGGACTGTTTGAGATAATACTTCTTTCAGTAATTGCCATTCTGTTGTCTTTGAGCGCAGCGTTTATCCTTTTTAACAAGGCTTTTCGACGATATGAGCAGTCAATAGATAATGAGCAAGATGATGAGCGGGAAAGCGCTATTGAACAGTCCGATATGGTGGCTATACAAGATGATTGCTATCCAAAAACGTTTGCTGATGCCGGGACAATTACTGAAACACTTGCCACAGAGCGGCTGCTTAATAACTTGATTATGTCACTGCTTAGCGTTAATAACGATGAAAAGCAGACTCAGCCAGATGATGTTCTGGATAAACTGGGTGCCTTCTGCAAAAGTGACTATATTGCTTTTTATCATCAAAACCCTGAGACAGGAGTCTATGACCGTAATAGCTATCGTGATGCCAATCCTGCAGTAGCCAGGCATTCGGATAAGCTTAACGCTTTTGACGTAACTCTCTATCCCTGGATGTTTGACACAATCAAAACCGACAAACCCTTCATCTTTGACAGGGTTAAGATGGAGAAACTGGTTGAGGAATTGCAGGATGCCAACGATGAAGCCAGGATTTGGATGCATAAACAGGCTGTGGAAACGGCGGAATACAAACTCTGCAAACATGAGGACTGGCAATACTTTGTGGCATTACCCTATCTGAATAATGAAACAAAAGGGATATTCCTGATAGGATTTCATTGCTCAGCTTTGCCACTTGCTAAGGATGTGCTTGAGCGGTTGACTTCAATTTCCACAGCTCTCGGTAACAAAATCCTGAATAAACATGGCATCGAGAATCAGTCTGAAGCAAAAGAGGGGATTGAAACAACTTTAGCCAATATCAGCGATGCGGTTTTCACAACTAACCCAGACGGCATTATCACTATGGCAAATCCCGCAGCGGCCAAAATGATAGACCGTGCTAAAAGTGAGATTATCGGCACATATTGGAGTGAAGCATTTAATCTGGTTGATACTGATAGCAGGATGTTCGTCAATGACCCCTTGAAAAAAGCCGGAGCAGGAAATGGCAGTTATCATCTTCCATCTGACGTGATGCTTTTAACAGCAGATGAATGTGAAATTCTGATTGAGGGCATGGTTGCCCCCATACAAGCTCAAACCGCTAAACTAACCGGATATGTCTTTATTCTAAGAGATATTACCGAGCGGATTAATGTCGAAACTGAACGGATAAAAACCCAAAAGATGGAAGCCATCAGTTCTTTGTCGGCAGGCCTGGCACACGATTTTAATAATCTTTTGACTGCTATTTTGGGCAATATATCTCTGGTTCTGGACGATTTGCCTCCTGAAAGTGAGCACGCACAGACGCTGAAAGCTGCTGAAGAATGCACTCTGAAGGGCAGGGATATAACCAATAGACTTTTGACCTTTGCCAAGAGCAGTCCCATGCAAGACTCTACATCGGAAGCTGCAACGAATCTGGAGAGAATCGTGCTTGAGCTTGTGGATGGCACCAACGTCAAACCTATCTTCGAATTCGACAGCGACCTGCCCACTATAAAAATGGCAGCAACCATCTTTGAAACCGTGATTACCAATCTGGTCAGCAATGCTATGCAAGCCATGAACCCCAGCGGAGTATTGAAAGTTATGGCAACTATCTATGATAACGCCGATGGCAGTGTTTCGACGCTTAGCCCGGGGAAATATGTTTGCATTCATATCATAGACAATGGTGAAGGCATTTCACGGGAAAACCAGAGCCGCATTTTCACCCCATATTATACCACACGTGAGGGCAGAAGCGGCTTGGGACTGCCATCCGTCAATTCCATTCTGGCGAAACACAATGGCGCTATCAAAGTGCATTCTCAGCCGGGCAAGGGCACGGATTGTGAGCTATTCATTCCTGTGGCAAATCCAACAACTTCAAACCAGGCAGAACCCGAACCTGAAGTCATTCCAAATCAAAACTATGTGCTGGTAATGGATGAGCAAGACATGTTGGGCAATTTGTTGATTCGGACTTTGGTCAAGATTGGTTTACAAGTGGAGAGGACTTCTGACCCTGATGAATTGGTCGCCTTGTATTACAAAAACATAGAATTGCACAGACAAGCAAGTTTGGTATTGCTAAATCTGGATGTTCCGGCAAATGCTGATATTATGAAACTTGCAGCTCAACTAAAACAAGCAGACCCCAAACTCAAACTGATAGCCTATGGCAGCCATATTCACCTTGATGATTTGGCGGATTATCAAAAGAAAGGCTTTGACGATATCCTGCGAAAACCCTTTAATATTACTGACCTCAAAGCTCTTATCACGAAAACCTTGGAAGTCTGATTCCCCGCATACTCTTTCAATCTACCCTAAAGTATTACTTGACAAGCAATGGGCAGGATTAATCTGAAGTTATGTGAGGATAATATGGTTATCATCAGGTTTATATTTCTTTCGCTTGTTTTTCTGCTTTGCCAATCTGTCTGTCTTGCCCAAACCGGTGCACAGGATACCAAACCTTTACATCCGACCAACTTATATGAACTAAATCACGGAGTAACAAACTCACCGCAGACTTTTAGCTACAAGCAGTCTTTTGTCCTGGGGAAGAATTCTGCCTCTATAGTAAAAGCGGATAAGAGTTTTTTTCAAAAGGGATTTGTCTACGGACTGGCTTTACCTGTTATCGGTCCGGTAATCACGTTTTACAATACGGAGGGAGCGTATCCTTTGGTTTTTCCTGCCAGTGTGGATTCTACCGGATTTAGGGCAGGCTATCTCAGCGGAACCAGATACGAAAACCGTTCAGCTGTTGTAAAAGGCGGGTTCATCGGCTCTTCAATTACGTGTATAGTTATTGGTGGTATCCTGTTTATTAATGCCTTAAAGGGTTTGGACTCTATGGGTCCGTTTTGGCCACAGAATCTGAGGTTCTGATAATCATTAATAATCAACTGAGATATCATCTGGGAATAAACGACAAAGAGCCCGGTTTCAAATCCCATGTAACTTTTGAACCATCCACGATGATATCCAGGTGAACTTCATGCAATGCTTTCGCATATTCAATAGTTGCTATGCCCTGATATGAGTTATTGTTTTGTTCAACAATTTTGAACTCTTTCAGCTTTAAATTGAGTTCCATGTATTGTGGGTCTGAGTTTAAGGATTTTTGTAAAGATGCACTGACTATATTGGAAATTTTCTGTTCGGATAACCCACAGCCAACCAGGAAAAGCAAGACAAGCATAGTTATAACCATAATAGCTAAATTCTTAACCACATTATCTCCTTAACTGTCCTACATTAGAATACAAATAAACTCGATTGTTAATTCAATAAATCAAGTCAAGCTAATTTTTCTCACCCGCATACAACTACGTGTTGCAAACGCTTCTATTTATAGCTATTAACACCCTTAAAAGCCGGTTTCCGGCTTGGTGTGGTGAGGATATGGCATATTTTCCCTGAATGACGAAGGCAGAAAAACCAGATGAATCTGGCTTTAACAAATTATTTCAACAGCACAACTTTCCGGATGCAGGAATATTTGCCTGAGGTCATTTTGACGTAGTACACGCCTGTTGTACAAGACTGCCCTGCATCATTTGTGCCGTTCCACGCTAAATGCCATCTCCCTGCATTCTTGGTTTCTGATAGCAGACTGCGGACTTTCTCGCCTTTGATATTGTAAACTTCCAAGGTTACTTTTCCTGCCTTTGCTACATCATAAGGAATGATGGCATCGGGATTAAAAGGATTGGGATAGATGCTTTTCAGTGCTGTCACGACAGGTATAACGGGATTTATGTTGCTGTTACCTGTTAAACTTACACTGATGGGTCCGTGAAACTCATATTCTCCGCTCAGTTCATTGTGTTGCAGCCAATAATACCAAGTATAGCCGGCGGCAGCTTCCCTGTCTGTGAAGGAATAGGCAGTTTCATTGGAAGTATTGGTCGCTGCTATGAAAGCGTTCAGTCTCTCTGCGGTACTCAGATTATTCGTCGTGTTGCGGAACAGATAATATCCTGAAACGTTGGTTTCGGATTGGGTCGTCCAATCAAGCTGAACAAAGTTTTGCGGAGTAGTTATTGCTGTGAAAGCAGAAAGCTCGACGGGGAGAGTTGCGTCACCGGGGTATTGCCAATCAAGATACGGATATCCGTTATTTCGATTATTGCCAATATTCCAAATACCCAAAGAGCCCAAGCCCTTGAAATCCCAATTGGCTAAAGTAAAAGTAGTAAGGGTTTTCATCTCAGTGGTAGTTTTACCTGTGGCTGTCCCAGCCGTGGTTGATTGCAATGATGTTTGGGTATCCCAGAAATTGCCGGACATAGCAGAATTAGTACCGACCGTACCACAAAACCCTTTGTTTGTGGGGTTAGCAGTCGTAGTCCATTCTACCTTGCCGGTGGAATAACTATTAGTGATGGTTTTGTCATTATTGCCGCAAAAGCCGCCATAGTTAGTGCCTGCAACTGCCGTAGTTTTTTTCACATTTCCAAGGCTGTAACAGTTTACAATGGTAGCGTTACTGCCATTCCAGCCCACAAAACCACCGAGATTGCCGGTTACATCAGAACCACTTACACTACCGCTGCTAAAGCTGCTACTAATATGAGAAGCAGAATTGGAACCCACCAGTCCACCGGCACGTTGATTGGTGGCAATCACCACACTCGAGCTATAACTCTTAGTAATTGTGGAACTATTATTTGAGTCAGCTCCGTAATTTTGTCCCACCAATCCGCCTACGTAAGAATAACCTGTTACGTTGCCTGTGCTGTAGCAATTGTCAATGGTAGAATTGGTAGCGTTAAATCCCACCAGCCCACCGATATTTGCACCGGAACTACTGCTAACCACACTTGTGCTGTGACTATTGGTTATAGTGGATGATGTAACGTTATGTCCCACCAGACCACCGATATAATCAGAGGTTCCGTTTACGTTGCCGGTGCTATAGGAGTTATCAATTTTGGTGTTGTTACAATCTCCCACCAGACCGCCAACACGATTTTTTCCGGTTACGTAGCATAAGCTATAGCTGCTCAAAATTCCACGGGTAGTATTATTCGTCAGACTATATCCCACCAGACCACCGATATAATCACCTGTTCCGGTTACAGCGCCTGCACTGTGGCTGCCGCTGATCGTAGTATTATTATAAATATGCCCCACCAGACCACCAACAAAATTATCTCCACTGATGCTTAAACCGGTTAACCAAAGATTTGAGATTGTAGATCCTGTTGTATAGCCAAACAAACCGACATAGTTAGTAGTGGGGCGATTGATAAATAATCCCGATATGGTCTTATTGTTTCCATTATAGTTTCCGGTGAAATTGGTTGTGGCATTTCCTATGGGTATCCAGCCTGCTCCTCCGTTCCATGCGGAGGTTTCTGAAGCATTAATATCAGCGGTTTGGATGTAATATTTGCTCCACCGCACAGTGGTTTCAGTAATCCAATATAGATTTCCCAAAGAAGCAATCTGATATGGGTCACCTGATGTGCCTGAACCCGTGGGTGCAGAAGAAGTGACAAAGCTTACTTCATTCCCATAGCTGGTTCCATTACTATTGGTGGCAAAAGCTCGCACATAATAGGTTGTATTGACCGTTAGGGTAGAGTTGTTATAGGTATAGACTCCTGCAATTACAGTTCCGCCTGATACTTGTGTGGTAGGGTTGATGCTTGTGCCCCAGCAAAATCCGTGTGAAGTATAGCTGGGATTACCGGTATTGGTAATGGTGCCATTAAAGGTAGCACTCGTTGCTGTGATACTATTGACCGCCTGAGTTGTAACAGTTGGGAGCACAGTTGTGGAAGGTGCTGGATCGGCTGGCGATTGCCAGGCAAGGTAAGGGTAACCGGTGCTGATATTCCATATTCCGGAAATGCCCAAACCCTTAAAATCCCAAGTGGCAACCGTATAAGTAGAAAGGGTTTTCATATCCGTAGTGGTTTCACCCGTGGCAGTTCCTGCCGTGGTTGATTGGACTGATGTTTGTGTATCCCAAAAATTGCCTGACATGGAATAATTGATTCCTGAAGTGTTTACATTGCCGCAAAACCCTTTGTCTGTCGGGTTTGTAGTTGTTGTCCATTCTACCTTGCCGGTAGAATAACTGTTCATAATTTTACTTTCATTCCAACCGCAAAAACCGCCATAAGCACTACCGATACCTGATAATGTTCTTTTCACGTTTCCTGTGCAGTAACAATTTTCCAGAGTGGCTCCGCTGCCATTCCAGCCCACAAATCCGCCAATTTGTCCGGTTGCATTGCTGCCATTGACGCTACATGTTGTGTAGCAGTAACGGACTGTAGCACTATTCACTCCCAAAAATCCGCCAACATACGCTGTACCAACAATACTGCCTGTACCGTAGCAATTAACCAAGTTTGCATACGCAGAGTTTCTTCCAACCAAAGCACCGACCCGTTGTGCTCCGGTAATATTTACATTCGTTACACCAAGGTTTGAAATGGTGGCTGTTGAACTGCTGCTTGTGCCGGCGAAATCGCCAAATAGTCCAATATAGTTTGTTGACGGGCGATTGATGTACAATCCGTTTACTGTCTTACTGTTTCCATTATAAGAGCCTTTGAATGTCTTTGTGCCACTGCCGATGGGTATCCATCCATAGTATCCGCTGGAACCATTTGAAAACCATCCGGTAGTTGCTGAGGCATCAATATCAGCGGTTTGAATATAATAACGGACAGTAGTCCAATTCGTCGAATCTGTCACAATCCAGTACAGGTTTTCTAAATTGGCAATCTGATATGGGCTGCCCGATGTGCCATTTCCGGCAGACGGCGCAGTAGCCGTTTGAGCCAAAACTCCGCAACTCAGAATAAGCAAGAATACTATTAAAACTAAGCTGTTTATTCTCATTTTTCTCCTAAGGCTTTGCGGCATGTATTTTCTATTTCACTGCAAGCTACATATAGAATTACGCTTTACAACACTTGCATTCTATTACTAACTCCCTAAGTACGAACGTATGTCAAAACTGTGTTAATAATTAGTCAAGCAAAAAGGTAACATATTGAAAATTAAACTAAGTGTGTGAATTACAAATTATGAATTATGTGAAGTGGGGTGTCAACAGCCTGACCGGATTCATTTGGTTTTTTTTCAGATTAATTCAATACGGCAATCTTACCTTTCTTGGTATCACCACCCATGCTTATCAGATAGAAATAGATGCCGGAAGAGACTTTTTTACCGGCTTGGTTTTTGAGCGACCATTGACAGGTGATATTGTTGTTATTAGAATTAAACGGTCCAATCGCTGTCTGGTAGATCAAATCTCCAGACGTATTGAAAATGGAGAGTTTACCCTTTTTTCCCAGAGGGAAATTCAGAAAGTTGACACTCTCATTGATACTGGATTTAATCGGATTGGGATAAACCGCTATCTTATCCAGATTGGTAAAATCAGCCAGGGCAAATTTGCAGGAGTTCTTATTGGGAGCAATACTATTGCCGGCAAGGTCAGTAATGTTTTTCAGCAACAGATAATATGGCTGATTGGAATATCTGAGCTTATGCTTTAAAGTCACTGTGATAGTGTTGTCATTGATGGTTACAGATTGGATAGCATTATCTGCATCGTTGGCAGGGAGAATCAAATCGTAATTTGTAAGTATCAGTGCAGCAGGAGCATAAATAGTCTCACTCATGGTAATTTCGACTGAGCGTTTGTCAGGTCTGACTTCTGCCAACTGAATAAAAGGGGCAATGTAATCAGGGTTGAAAGAAAATGCAAATAAAGTCTGAGCCGGTGCCACCCCGGTAATGCCATAGACATTTTGTAATTGAATCTGATATACTCCCGCGGTATCAGAAAATGCATTGCGAAACCTGATCTGCACACCATATTGGTTCAGCACACTATTGACCGATAAGGGTAAGCCGATATTATGGTCAACCCTATAGCAACCGGGATTGAGAGCTGAGGACGCCAAGGGTTGGTCAAAGACAAGCCGCACTTCGTTTGAACCAATCATGGCAATTTCAGAAATCACCGGCTGAGGTGCCGGAATTGTTTCAATCCAGTCGGTGGGGATACTTTCAGGCGGAGTCATGGTAGAAGCCACCGCCTTTACGCAATACATATAGGTGGTATCGGCAACTACGGTTGTATCAAGAAATGTGCAGCTATAAACTTCAGCCAGTAATTGGGAAGCAACATGGGTTTCCTTTCTGTAAACAAGGTAATAATCAGCGCCACTGTCCTGCCAGGCAAGCGAAACACGATGCTCATTCAAAGGAGTCACGGTCAGATTTGCCGGTGTGGAAGGACCTGTGAAGGGTTGCTGCTTCGTCCAGACAACAGCTTTGAGCGAATCAGTGACGTCATTCTGATTAGTGATAAACTGGGGCTGACTGTTCTGGTCCCATGTTGCTATCTGGTAGGTACGCATACTGTTACCATAAAATATGGGTTTGAATTCGCCATTCACATATTTCACTATGTACAAATTGGGTGAGACAGACAGAATAATTTCCTCTCTATTGTCGTTATCGATATCAAAAGATTGGATGGCATTTTGGGATAGAACCTGATTGAACTGAATATAGCCCATACTGGCATATTGATTGTTGCCGGTTGAAGTAAAACCTTCAAAAAACCAATAAGTCTGATTGGCATCAAGGACATCTTTGGCATAGCCACCCACAAAGTAATCAGAGCTGCCATTACCGTCATAATCGCCGGAAGTGAGATAATATGTATTCGCAATCGGCAATCTGTGAGTCCAGCTCAGTCCTGCCGTTGTAGCAGTGCCTGCTTCATATATCATAACGTCACCGTCAGTATCTGCCGTCAAAATATCCGGAAGTGGGTCATTGTCGAAGTTTTGGCAGAGAATGGTCGGGACAAACATATTCCTCAAGCTTGTGGCAGAAGTGTTGTGCAAAGTGATTTTGAGGGAAACTTCGGAAGGGCTGATTCTCTTATAAAGATTGATGACTCGTTCAGCCGGCAAGTTTTTGACCAGGAGAATGTCTTTGATGCCATCACCGCTATAATCTGCGATGACGCCTCCGGAAACACCCGTTTCAGACCACAAAGAAGAATCCGGATAGGTATGATTTACTGCGGTTTCATACAAATATGCCGTGTCAAGATTCAGAGCCAGCAGCTCTTGCCCGCTGCCATTGGTATCACCAATGTCCAGGGGCCAGAAACGCGAAGTATAGGTTTGCTTGACTAAATACAGAGAATCGGTCTGCTCATAAAATCTATCCAAACCATAACCGCTGGTAGGCAAATCCATCGCCATAAACTCAGGAATACCATTCAGGTCATAATCCTCAACCCTATTCAAGGGAACCATGGCATCGCCGATAACTCTTGATTCGAAACCATAATCGGTGATAAGCTCATATTCAATCTCGTAGGCATAAGTAATCAGGGTTGAATCAGACAAATTACTATAGTTAGTTGCAATTATCTTCAAATCAATGCTACCCTGCGGAATAGTATTGGGTAATTTCCAGACTTGGATGGAATCCATCTTAGCCGGAAAACAAGAAACAGGCGGTAGATTTCCACTATACACCAGCAGTTCTGCCCTGACGGGTTCATTGAATAAGGCACCGGCATAGAAACGGACATTTTGACCATCATATCTCTTTAAAACCTGAAATGTATTAGGTCTCATAAAAGGTGGGGTCTGGTCTATGTTTAAGTTTCGGAACAGGTTATAGATTTCACCGTCAACATTTACGTATTGAATCCTCAGAATATAGGCACCTTCCGGCA